>WNGE01007330.1_pt1 | contig 25169 bp, 33 predicted proteins | sample 5400651 | NCBI WGS metagenome assembly WNGE01 (sample SAMN13153370, study PRJNA577476) | soil metagenome | isolation source: 60 cm soil or saprolite under grassland replicate 2 | place: USA:California | collected 2016-06-15
CGAAAATGCGCGCTTATATCATCAACCGGCAGATCGACGACATCCGCGGCACGCTTTTTCGACAAACCATGTTCGCCGAGTTCGAAAAAATCGTTCACTCACTCGAGGAAAGCGGCGACGCACTCACGCTCGACGTTTTCAAGTCGGAATATCACAAGCTCCTCGCCGCCTACTTTGCCCAGAATTTCGTTTTGGATCCGCAGCTCGATTTCGAATGCCTGTGCATCCCGCATTTTTACAACGCGTTTTACGTTTTTAAATACGCCACCGGAATTTCCGCGGCCGTTGCCTTGTCCGAGCGCGTGCTTGCTGGCGAATCGGGCAGCGTCGATGCCTATCTCAGCTTTCTGCGTTCGGGCGGCTCAAAATTTCCGCTGGAAACATTGAAAGCGGCAGGGGTCGACATGACCACACCCGCGCCGGTCGAAAGCACGCTCCGGTTATTCGAGCGACGCCTGGGCGAACTCGAATCGCTTCTTCTGTAGCCGCTTCGCTGTGCGAAGCGCCCTGCGCGCCCTGCCAACCACACGCGCGTCGCGCCGCCCACAGAGCGGCGGCTAAAGGTTGGCAAGTTCTATGCTTATTAGATATGAACCGTGAACTTTCAATGGCAATTGCGGGCCGCCTGCGGTTACGCCGAACTCGGCATGACCCGCCAATCGGTCGCGGAATTGAACGCCATCGAAGCCGCCTTCCAGGCGCGGCCGGAAGTGCTTCAGCTCCGTCTCCATCATTTGATGCGCGAGAAAAAATGGGCCCGCGCCTTGATCGTAAGCCGTAAGCTTTGTCGTGTCGCGCCGGGGTCCAGCGCGGGATTTTTGCACGCCGGTTTTTGTCTGCACGAACTGGGAAAGACCGCTGAAGCCAAACGGCTCCTTCTCAAAGGTCCGGTCGCGTTGCTGAAAGAGCCGATCTATTACTACAACATGGGATGTTACGACGCGCTCCTCGGTAATGTGCACGCCGCGCAAATGCATTTGCAAACTAGCTTCAAAATGGACGCCTCCTTCCGCGAGCTCGCGAAAAAAGACCCCGATCTAAAAGCAGTCCGGGCTGCTGCTGTGATGTTGTAGTGGCCGCTGTCTCAGCGGCAGATTTTACTTTGCGGGCTGAGACAGCCGCCTCTACAGCTTCCAGGTTCATGCAACTGGATGCGGGCAAACTTCGTCAGCGCATCACACCGCTGTTTGAAGAGAATTTTCAAAAGTTCGGCGAGCTCGGCGCGGCGGTTTCGATCTGGCAAAACGGAAAAGCGATTGTCGATCTTGAGGGCGGATTTAAAGATGCGCGCCGCAAACAGTCGTGGACGAGCGACACGCTTGTCCTGATTTGGTCGGCCACGAAAGGACTCGGCAGCGCATGCGTTCTGCATGTTCTGGAGGAACACAAGATCGACATCGAACGCCGCGTCGCGGAATTTTGGCCGGAGTTTGGTCAAGCCGGCAAGGAAAACATCACGCTGGCGCAGTTGCTTTCGCACCAGGCCGGCCTCGCCGCTCTGGATCGAAAAACTGACGTGCTCGATTATGCGGGCGTCATTTCCACGCTCGAAGAACAAAAACCGCTTTGGTCGCCGGGAACTGCGCACGGTTATCACGCGCGCACTTTCGGCTATCTCCTCGATCAGCTCGTCAGGCAAATCGCCGGTCAATCGTTAAGCGAATACTGGCGGAAAACATTTGCCGGGCCGCTTAACCTCGATCTTTGGATCGGCCTGCCGGAAAAAGAGAATCCGCGTGTCGCCACGATGTATGCGGCCAAAGCCGGCCGCCCGCCGCAGCCAAAGCGATTTTATGCCGATCTTGTCTCGCGTGAAACTCTGGCGCGCAAAACCTTTATCTCGCCGCATGGATTGCACGCAATCAGTGCGATGAACGATCCGGCGATCCGCGCGGAACCGATTGTCTCCTTCGGTGGAATTGGCAGTGCTAATTCGCTGGCGAATTTTTATGCAATGCTGGCAAACGGCGGCGAAATCGATGGTCGCACATTTTTCTCCGAGAAGACAATCAGCTGGATGACGACAACGCTGACCGATGGGATCGATCGCGTCTTGCAAATACCGACGGCGTTTTCCGCCGGGTTCATGAAGGATGCAACAAGCTCGACGCGTCGCATCTTCGGAGGAACCTCTCCTGAGCAGCAGTCGAGCGGATCGACATCCGCATTTGGGCATCCCGGTGCGGGCGGCAGTCACGCCTTTGCCGATCCGGAAAACAAAATCAGTTTCGCCTACGTCATGAACCAAATGGAGCAATCTGTCCTGCCAAACGAGAAATCGCTGCGGCTGGTGGATGCGATTTATGATCTTCTGTAGCGGCGATCTGCGATCGCCGAAACTAAAACAACGGCGGTCACAGACCGCCGCTACAGTAAGATCGACAATCACTCCCCGATAATCGTGACGGAAATCTTTCGCCGATGGGAAGCGCGCCGGTGTTCGAAGAGAAAAATTCCCTGCCAGGTGCCAAGCTGCATTTTTCCATCGATAATCGGCACGGTCTCGCTCGTGCGTGTCAGCACCATGCGAATGTGCGAAGTGCTGTCGTCTGTGCCCTCAGTCGTATGCACGAAGTAATCGGAGCACGCCGCATTTGTCGATCTTCTCCTGAACCGCATCGGTGATTTCGTAGGTGCCTTTGCCGTCGGTGCGAACATTGAATTGGTCTTGATGAACGTGCATAAATTGTGCGATCCGAAAATAACATCGGCCATCGAGCCAGTCGCGCGTTGATCTTTCGTCCGGCCAGTGCCCTAGTAAGTTGTCGATGCAAGGCGATCTCGAGCGCGTTTTGTTTGACGAGAGGGCGATTCTCCGCCGGCTGGACGAAATCGCCGCGCAAATTTCAAATGATTACCGTGAGCGCGAATTGACTGTGATCGCGGTCTTAAACGGAAGTTTGGTATTCATGGCGGATTTGATGCGACGAATTCCGCTGCCGCTGAAATTGGACTGTTTGAGCGTGGCGAGCTATCACGGAAAAGCCGAGCCGAGCGGCGAAGTCATTTTCAAACAGATCGCGCCGCCGGACGTGCAAGATCGACATATTCTTATTCTCGATGACATTCTGGACAGCGGTCATACCCTCGCCGCCATTCGCGAAAAACTTGAAACAGCGAGACCGTGCAGCATCCGCGTGTGCGTTTTACTAAGCAAAAAGAAACGTTGCGCGCGCCATGTCGATGCTGATTACGTCGGCTTTGAGATCGAGGATGAATTTGTGGTCGGCTATGGTCTCGATTTTATGGAGCGCTATCGCAATTTGCCGTGCATTGGCGTCTTGCGAAGGGAATTGATCGCGCCATCGAACTGACCGGCGATGAAAGTGCGCGTGCAATTTTATTCGCAGTTGCGCGACCTAGCCGATGCGCCAGAGTTGATTGTCGATCTTGCGGAGGGAGCGACGGTCACAGAATTGTTGGGAAAGGTTTACGAAAAGGTCCCCGCGTTGCGTTCGCGAGACAAAAGTATTCTCGTGGGCGCGGGCGTGGAATTCGTCGATCGCAATTACAAAGTTCAACCGGGCGACGAGATTTCCATCATGCCACCGGTTCAGGGGGGATAGAGAAAAGGACACGCTCGGTCTTCCGATGAGAGATTCCTCGCTCCGCTCGGAATGACAAAAAAGCTGCCTGTGCAGGGCGGGTGACATCGACAATCACTGTAGGGGAAGCAGTTTGCTTCCCATGGGACGACAACGTCGTGCCTACAGAAATTAGTCGCGGAAGTTTTTGAAACTCGTCGCTACGCCGAAGTCGCGGCTGCGGACGAATTGGATGACGGTTTGGAGTTCGTCCTTCTTTTTTCCGGTGACGCGAATTTGTCGATCTTGCAATTGGCTTTGCACTTTGAAACCTTGCGACTTGATGGCCTGGATAATCTCTTTGGCTTTGTTGCCTTCGAGCCCCTGCTGAATTTTCAATTCCTGTCGCGCGTGGCCCAGCGGTGAGACGGCCGGCTCGACTTGCTCGATATTGCGGAGATCGACACCGCGCTTGGAAAGCTTACCGATGACAATTTCGCGCAGGCCGCGCAACCGTGCTGCATCTTCCGCCGTCAGCGTGATCTTGTCTGTCTCATAAAGAATTTCAGCGGCGATGCCTTTGAAATCGAAACGGGCAGCGAGCTCTTTGCGCGCCTGGTTGAGGGCGTTATCGATTTCCTGCTTCTCTATTTCGGAAACAATGTCGAAGGAAGGCATTTGCGATATCGAATCTGTCCTTAAGGATTTACCTCGACGATTTTGATGTTCCCCTCCGTCGCGCGAATTTTGACATCGGACCCGGGGTCCGTGCCGATGAGTGTGTCGATCTTCGTGACCTGGCCGTTTCGCTGTTTCTGATCGGTAAAATCGCTGGCAACTTTGCCGTTGAGAGATTCCGCGATCAAATGAAATGAGGCGTCCCCGGGAATGAAGGCGCGGGCGTTTCCCCGCGCAATTTTCGCGTCAACCGAAAATGACCGCTGCTCCCACCAATCGTAGCCAAGGTCGAGTCCGCCGTTGTTCACGGTGAGGCGCAAATCGCCAAAGCAATCGTGCTCATAAAGTCGCCCATTAGTGAGAGTGGCGTTCACGTTTCCACCGCGGATGCCGTCGATCGACACTTCGCCATTAATCAATTCGACACGTGTTATCTTCGACGTTTCCGGAACGATGATGATATAATCGACCGTGCCGGAGCGGTCGAAAAGACCCCAGCGCGGCATCGGCGGAAAATTCGTTTCAATCGAAACGGAGTGCGGTTGCACCGAAATATCGACCGCAATTTTGTTCAGCCGATCCGTGGAGTACGCTTTTTTGATCGTTTGCACTCGCATTTCTGGCTTGTCCGAGCCGTAGATTCGAATCGAGCCGTCGCGGTTGCGAATGCTCAAATTCACGGCCGGGTCCACCGCATACATTTTTTCAGTTGTCTGCTCCAGTGGCTGTTCAATCGATTCCCCGCAACCGGAAAGAAGCGCGCACAATAACGCGACCAATCGCAGAGAGCGCCCCGTGTTCACCTCGAACGTCCGCGCCAGCCCGCGTTCAAAAATAGCCGAGCACGTGGAGGAAATGGATTGCCGCAACCGCGCTAGTCGCAATCGCGAGCGCCGCTGTCGCCATGATAAGAACAAAAAGCGCGGCTTCACTTGCGAAATTGTATCGTGCCTCGTGGCGGAAATAGTCTCGGCTGATGTTGCGGAACGACGGGCCCGGAACATTGTCGCAATGACCACCGCTAAGATCGACATAGGAAGGCGCCTGATAATTGCAGTCGATGATCGAGGACAGACGCGCAAGCCGCTCACCACGCTTGCGTGGTCTATCGGCGGCAGTAGTTGGTTTCATATCTTTTGGTTGATTTACTCTTTTCGATAAGATGCGTTCCGCATTCCCATTGGATTCAAATTGTTTTCTGCAACGCTGTCAATCGCCTCGCCGCGAAGCAAGGCTTGCCCGCGCTTTGCCCAGTTCCCAGAAAGTACGTTCATCGAATACGGTTTGCCTCCGCGCCGCCGGCTTTTTAGTATCGGTCGACTTAATCGGCTGAATTGTGCCAAGACTGTCTCGATCCTGGTGGGATTGGCTGTTCGCTATCGCGGCGATCGCAGGCGCAAGCGTTCTGGTTCTGATTTCGCTCCATAATTTTCCAAGCGAAGCGCAGCCGCCGCAGAACCGCCCCATCCAATCGCAGGTCGCCGGTTATGTCAGCTCGAACGCGTGCCGCTCGTGTCATTCCGGAAATTACGCGACCTGGCACGCGTCGTATCACCGCACGATGACCCAGGTGGCAACGCCGGACAGTTTACCGCAGAACATGGATCAACTCCAACTCGCATTGAATGGGACCGAATACAAAGTCGAACGCCGCGGCGACGCGTTCTTTGTCCACAAGCGACGGGAAGGCGCCAGCAACGGTGACGGGCAACAGATCGTGCTCGTGACCGGCTCGCACACTCTGCAAGTCCCCTGGCTCGAGACCGGCCAGGGACGCACGCTCGAGCAATTTCCCTTCGCTTACATCGTCGCCGAAAAAATGTGGGCGCCAGTCAGTCAGACATTCCTGATTCCGCCGGACATAAAGGAATATTATTTAACCGGGGCCTGGAATGGTGCGTGCATGGACTGCCATGTTACGCAAGGCCAGTCGCGTTTCGTTGAAGGTAACCGGTGGGACTCGCGAGTCGCGGAATTCGGGATTGCATGCGAGGCGTGCCACAGCGAAGGGGCCGAGCACATCGCGCTGAATCGCAATCCCCTCCGGCGTTTCAAGATTCATCTCACAACGAGGTCCGACCCGAGCATAACGAATCCCGCCCGACTGAAAGCGCCTGACTCGGCGCTCGATTGCGGCCAGTGCCACAGCGTTTGGGCTTTCAATAGTATGACGGACAAAATCGATTTCAATCGGCAGGGCTCCGGCTTCCGTCCCGGAAAACACGATTTGGCTCAGCGTTTCGTTGTGCAACCGAATACGCAAGATCACCGCGAGCAGAAAGATTTCATTCGCCGGACCGAGCCCGATTTTTTCGGCAATCGGTTTTGGGGCGATGGAATGGTTCGAGTGACGGGCCGAGAACTCAATGGCGTGCAAGCCTCGCCTTGTTTTCGCGGGGGCCAATTTTCCTGCATCTCCTGCCATGAAATGCATCTCTATCCAGCCGAGAGTGCTGCGTTGAAAACCTGGGCGCGGAACGGACAATTAAAACCGCGGATGGAATCCGATCAGGCGTGTTTGCAATGCCACACCGACATGACGACAAGACTCGTCGCTCACACTCATCACGCCGCTGATTCCTCGGGCAGCCGCTGTTACAACTGTCACATGCCAAACACGACATTTGGCTTGCTCCACGCCATGCGCAGCCATCAGGTTTCCTCGCCCACAGCGCGCGAAAGTACCGACTACGGACGGCCGAACGCCTGCAATCTTTGCCACCTCGACCGAACGTTATCGTGGACTGCGGAAAAACTTCACCAGTGGTATAACCAGCCTGTGCCGACCTTGTCGCAAGACGACCAAACCATCGCCGCAGCTGTGCAATGGCTCGTGAAGGGCGACGCCGGCCAGCGCGCGCTCCTCGCCTGGGGCCTCGGCTGGGAACCGGCGCAGAAAATCGCGGGAGGCGATTGGTTTTATCCCTATCTCATTTACAGCCTCAACGATCCGTATGCCGCGGTTCGCTTCGACGCGTGGAAATCGCTGCAAACGCTGCCCGGTTTTGCGAATTTTTCTTTCGACTTCACTGCGGCCGAAGGCGTTCTCAGCGAAGCGGCCGCGCGCGCTTATGAAAAATGGTTGCGCGACGTGCGCTCCCCGAGCGCAACCTATCGGCCGGAGACGCTGCTCGATTCGGATGGACGTTTACAAAAAGATATTTTTCAACGGCTTCAGAGTGAGCGCGACGACAAGCGGATCATCCTGTCGGAATAATGCAAATTACTACCCGCGGGCAAACTCCCAAAAAGAAGGCCGACCGAAATTTACGCTTCGGCTGGTGGTCGCTTCTTATTTTTCTGTTGTTCGGCGGCACGCTGGAAACAATGCACGGCTTTAAGATTGGCTGGTATCTCGATGTCGGCAACGAGGTGCGGCGATTGATGTTCACTCTCGCGCACGCCCACGGCACACTCCTGGCGCTGGTCAACATTGCCGCCGGACTCACCGCGCGAAGTGTTGTCCGCTTCGATCTGCGGCCGTCGACGTCACTGGCATTGATTTGGGCGGCGATCCTTCTTCCCGCCGGATTTTTTCTCGGAGGAGTGGTTACCTACGGCGGCGACCCGGGACTGGGCGTATGGCTCGTGCCTGTGGGTGCAATTCTACTTTTCTACAGTGTCGCGCGCGTCGCGCTCGATCTCTTGAAGCTTAAGTAGGGAAGCGGCAATCGATTATGAAACATCTTCTCTTTGCAGTCATCTGGCTTTGCACCTTCACCATTTACGCCAAATTGCCCGCGCTCATTCCACGCGAAATTCTGTTCGGTAATCCGGAGCGCTCGGTCCCACAGATCTCGCCCGGTGGTTCGCAGCTCACCTGGCTCGCACCAGACAAGAACGGTGTGCTCAATGTTTGGGTGAGCGCGATGGACGGCGCGAATCCGCATCCGGTCACCAACGAAACAGACCATCCTATTCACTATTACAGGTGGGCAGCCGACGGGAAACATATCCTCTATCTCCACGACAATAACGGCGACGAAATCGACCACCTCTTCTCGGCCGACCTAATGACCAGCAACGTCCGCGATCTCACGCCGTTCCGCGGCGTGCGCGCGCAGAATGTCCTGACCGATTCACAACACCCCAAGTCTCTTTTGGTCGCGCTCAACCTGCGCGATCGGAACTCCTTTGACATGTACCGGGTGGATCTCGAAACGGGCGCCATTACTCTCGAAGCCACGAATCCCGGTGACGTGCTGACCTGGAAAACGGACGAGAATTTCGTTATCCGCGCCGCCACCGCCTTCGATGGCAAAACGGGCCGCACGATCATCCGGGTGCGCGATGCGGCTGATAAACCATGGCGCGACCTCGTGGTGATGCCTTTCGAGCGGGCGCTCTTCGCTGGAGAGGTTGTGAACGGCTCGCTAATCGCTGGGTTCGATCCCGATGGCAAAAGCTTACTCGTCGATTCGGCGCTGCACTCAGACAAGGGCAGATTGGTGCGCGTCGATTTGCAAGATGGCCATGAGCTTGAAGCAGTCGCTGAAGATGCCCACGCCGATGTCGCCTATTTCTCAGGCAGCCGCCTCGGACTGGAACCGAGCGTGATTTGTCATCCCGTCACCGGCGCGCTGCAAGCGGTCGAGTTCGATTACACCACGCCGCACTGGTTTTTTCTCGATTCCAAATTGAAAGCAGATTTCGAGAGCATCAACCGTGAAGTGCCGGGATTTATCGAGCTTGTTAGCCGTGACAACGCTGATGAGAAATGGATCGGGGCCATTCAGCGGAGCGACGCGCCCGGGTCTTACTACGCTTTTGATCGGAAGACGAAAAGGCTCACCAAAATGTTCGATTCGAATCCGGACATCCTGCGCTTTCCACGCGCGCCGAAAAAGCCAGTCGTGATGAAGGCGCGTGACGGGCTGGAGCTGGTCAGCTACCTAACGACTCCCCCAGGCGTGGAAGCGAAAAATCTCCCGCTCGTGCTGCTGATTCATGGCGGGCCGTGGGATCGCGATGACGATAGCTACGATCCCGAAGTGCAGTTTCTGGCAAATCGCGGCTATGCTGTTCTTCAGGTAAATTACCGCGGCTCGACCGGTTTCGGCATCAAGTTCTTCAATGCTGGCAATCTTCAGGTTGGGCTTGGGATGGTGGAAGACCTTTTTGATGCAGTGCATTGGGCCGTGGATCAAGGGATCGCTGATCCAAAACGGATCGCGGCGATGGGTGGGTCGATGGGCGGCTACGCCACATTGCGCGCGCTGGAAATGAGGCCCGACCTTTTCGTTTGTGGCGTTGATGAATTTGGACCCGCCGACGAGGCGGCGAGCTTTAGTTCCTTTCCCAAATACTGGTCAAACATATTGGCGCGTTGGCGTCGCCGCGAGGGAGATGCCGATCACGACGAAAACTGGAACCGAAAAATCTCGCCTCTTTATCATGTCGCTACCATCCGGGCGCCGCTTCTCATCAGCCAGGGCACGAACGATCCGCGCGTCAGCATCGCGAATACGAACGCAATGGTCGATGCATTACGCAAGGCAAAGCGCGAAGTCATCTACGTCGTTTATCCGGACGAGGGTCACGGCCTCGCGCGTCCGGAAAATAACTTGGATTTCTATGGGCGCGTCGAAGAATTCCTCGCCAAGCATCTCGGGGGCCGCGCGGAACCGTGGAAGAAGATCAACGGTTCGACCGCACAGTTACGATAAGAGAAGTTTTCACTCACACCCAAAGTGTGCGGTCGAAGGTGCGATACTGAATCGCTTCGCTCACGTGTTCTGGTGAGATGTCGATCTTGTCGTCGAGATCGGCAATCGTGCGCGAGACTTTCAGAATGCGATCGTAGGCGCGGGCGCTCAGATTCAATTCATTCATCGCGAGGCGAACGAGGTCCTGGGAATCCTGGTCGAGCTTGCAGTACTGCTTGAGCAGACGGGTTGTCATCCGCGCGTTGCAATTTGTTTTCGCCTCGCGGGCAAATCGCTTTTGCTGGCGTTCACGCGCACGGACGGCGCGCTCACGAATCGCGCTTGAAGGTTCCTCGGCTCGCTCGCTCGCCACGTCCCGATATTCGACCGCCGGCACTTCGATATGCAGATCGATCCGATCGAGCAACGGGCCGGAGATACGCTGGCGATAACGCTGCACCTGCACCGGACCGCAGCGGCATTCGCGTTTCAAATCGCCAAAATATCCGCACGGGCAGGGATTCATTGCGGCCACGAGCATGAATTCGCTCGGAAACGTCAGGCTGCCGGCAGCGCGCGAAATCGTGACTTTGCCATCTTCAAGCGGCTGGCGCATCACTTCCAGGGCCGATCTCTTGAACTCGGGCAACTCATCGAGAAAAAGAACGCCGTTGTGCGCCAGGCTCACTTCGCCGGGATTTGGAAACGCGCCGCCGCCGAGTAAACCGATATCGCTGATCGTGTGATGCGGGGAACGAAACGGCCGTGTCGCGACAAACGATTTCTCGCCATCAAGCGCTCCGGCGATGCTGTGGATTTTGGTCGTTTCGATCGCTTCCTCGAGCGACATCGGCGGAATGATTGTCGCGATGCGCTTGGAGAGCATCGATTTACCAGAGCCGGGTGGCCCGATCATCAAGATGTTATGACCGCCGGCCACCGCCACTTCGATAGCGCGCTTCACGTGGCCCTGGCCTTTCACGTCGCTAAAATCGACATCGTAACTTTGGTGCGTTGCGAAAAACGCACTGAGATCGCCGCGCGCGGGAAGCAGTGGAATTTCGCCGCGCAGGAATTGAAACGTCTGCCGCAAATTTTGCACGCCGTAGATGTCGATCTTGTCGACCATGGCGGCCTCTTGCGCGTTCGCTTCCGGCACGAACAGAGCGTGCTTGCCACGCCGGCGCGCCTCCAATGCCACCGGCAGCACACCTTTAACCGCGCGGACCGCGCCATCCAAAGCGAGCTCGCCCACGAAACTGAATTTTTCGAACGTGGATGTGTCGATCTCCTCGCTCACCGCAATCATTCCCAGCGCAATGGGCAGATCGAAGCTTGGGCCTTCTTTCTTAATATCGGCCGGCGCGAGATTGATCGTCGTCCGGCCACGCGGCCAGAAGTAGCCGCTGTTGCTCACCGCCGTCGTGACACGGTCGCGGCTTTCCTTGACCGCCGCGTCGGGCAGGCCGACGACGACAATCACGGGATGACCGCCGCTGGCATTTACTTCAATTTCAACTTCGTACGCATCTACTCCGTAAACGGCCGCGGAATAAATTTTCGCCAACATCGCGGGCTAGGTTGTCAAAGATGGCACGAGAGGAAAAGACACAATTGAAACCGCGAGCTTGAAGGAAACGACGACCATTACCAAAGGGCAAAAAGAAAACCACGACCCAAGGGCAAATCCAACTCATCGCATCGGGTAAACCCAGACCAGAGCACAAGTCCGTCGACGCGGCCATGAATGTCCGCCGAGCATAAACAAAATAGTCCGCGAGAGTAAACCCCTCAGCAGATAACGCGGAACCCAACCGGAACGAACCGCGGCAGCGGAAGGATTACTTCACTGCCGCTGTTTTGTTTCGTCGAGGTCTCATTTCTGACCTCTGGCCTCTGCCAACCTCTGGCCTACGGTGTCGGCGACGGCGAAGCCGACTCGGTAGCGGATGGCGACTCTTCAGCGGCCGCTTTCTTCTTCGCGCTCTTCTTCGGTGACGCTGTGGGCGAAGGCGACTCTTCGGTGGTCGTCGCCGTCTTCTTCGTAGACGCCTTTTTCTTAGCGGTCGTGCCCGCGTGAGTTGTCGTAGCTGTGCTCGAAGTTGCCGCGGTCGTCTCTTCCTTCTTTTGCGCTTGGCAGGAAGTGAAAAACGCGACAGTCGCGAGGGCTGTGATTAAAGACAAGACAGATGTTTTCATAGGTTTTGGTTAACGGACTCCGAGAATGTTCGGCCGCCGCCGCGAGCGCAAGCAATTAAATTGCGATTAGCGCAGGGGCTGTCCTCTGTCCTCAGGCCGCCTTCTTCGTCTTTACGATTTTCTTATTCGCGATGATGATCCCGGGAAACTGCACTACCTCCGCCGGCGGAAGGTTCCCGTTCTGACCGAAGGTCGACTCGTAGGTCAGCTTTTGGTTGACGATTTCGGTTAACGCGATATCGGCATGACCGAGCCCGGGCGCATATTCCACGAGCGGACGATGACCGAGACAAAGCTGTCGAACACGGCGCGAGACCATGTTCACCAGAATTTGATGATTGGGAATTACTTCGGAGGCGGCTTTAACGAGTTCGGCTTTCATAATTGATCGATGTCTTTTTGTGTTTCGCTTGTCACTCGTCACCCGTCATTTGTCATTTCGTTAATGATGCCAACGATGGATTAACTCGCGAAGATTCCGGAACTTGAGGTTGTTGTTTCCAGAAACCGTTTCAGAGAAACTTGTTGCACTATCGTCCTTAAAAGAGAGATCACAACTGCAATCTCCAGACTGACTCTATTAGATTCTCATGACTCGAAAAAACCCGGTTAAAACTAAAACTCGAAAGCCAGCCGGCCGGATCGAAGTTCGCAAGTCCGGCGTGCACGGTCGCGGAGTGTATGCGACCAAACCCATCTCGAAAGGCGCCCGGATCATCGAGTATACCGGGAAACGGATTTTATGGGAGGACGTCCCAAACGATCTCGACGACCCGCACACATTCTTGTTCGGCCTCGACGATGAAAAAGAAGTGATCGACCCGACGACCGGTGGGAACGAAGCGCGCTGGATCAATCATTCGTGCGATCCAAACTGCGAAGCGATCGAGGAGAACGGGCGAGTTTTCATCTACGCATTGCGCAACTTGCGGCCCGGCGAAGAACTTTTTTACGACTACGCCCTGCAAATGGACGAACCCATCACCAGCGAAACAGAGCAGGAATCCAAATGCTTCTGCGGGACTTCACGTTGCCGTGGTACCATGCTCGAGCCAGAAAGCTGATCCGCCAAAGGCTGGCTTCCTCCCCGTTTTCTACTTTGTAATTTTTCAGCTCTGCCCTCTGCCTCACCCGGCCAAACACTTTTTCCGGAATTTTACCGCCGCCGCATACGCATCGATCTCAGCCGCACGATCGGTCCAACCGAACGCGCGAGTTCGCAACCGTCCGTCGCGATCGCGATAGGTCACCTGATACATGTGCCTCTTCGGATGGCGGAACACGCCGACCGCCGGTCTCTTCAAGTTGAGCGCGGCCCACAGCCGCCGTGGAACGATGTTCTTGCGTTTATCAGGCAGCTCGCGCCGCAACTGGTCCCGGTATCGCATCGCGGCCTGGAGCCTTTTCGTGGAATGCCCCGCGAAATGTTTGCTGAACTCCATTTGCCACGCGTCACCGACACCTGATATCCGCTCGGCAACACCCGCAGATTTCTAAACTCCTGGAACGCGCGCGGCCGTTTCATCTTCGCTCTGATTCTCTTCCAAAATGCGCCGTTTGTCCCGTTGAGACTCGCTGCTTCGTCCTTCCTCGTTTTCTAATTTCAACGCTGTTCGTCTGCGCTCGTCGCTTCTCACTCGTCCCCCTTTTGCCCTCTGGCCTCTGACCCGGTTCATCCTGTTAAGAAAACTACTCCATCGCGGCTCGCGAGATACATATACGTTTGTCCATATATGTGAGTGAATTGCAATCTGCTTTGTGTGCGTTTGCAGCGTGATTGCCTCTTCCTGTTTTGCCTTAAACATTGAATGTTGGACGTTCAGCGTTGAACGTTTTCTTCAGTCTCCTCTGACCTGACTTCTGATGTCGTCCTCGCATTTCGAAATGGTCGTCCCGGTGGTTGCAGCCGACATCGACGAGCAAAATCACGTTAACAACACCGTTTATCTGCGGTGGATCCAGGATGTTGCCACCGCGCATTGGCGAGCGATCGCCAGTCGCCAGGTGCAGGACACGATCGGCTGGATCGTGTTGCGCCACGAGATTGACTACAAGGCGCCGGCCACGCTTGGCGACGAAATCCTGCTTCGCACATGGGTGGGCAAAGCCAGTCGGCTCACGTTCGAACGGTTCACCGAAATCCGGCGCAAGAGCGATGGCTGGCTCTTGTCGCAAGCGCGCACGCTCTGGTGTCCCATCGACGCTCAAACTGGCCGGCCGATGCGCGTCGCAGCGGAGGTGCGCACGCAATTCTCCACGTAAGTTGAGGTGTGCGTAACAGATTTTCACCCTTCGATTTTCTTAACTTTTTGCTTTGCGCCCGCAATTTCCTGCCTTCCTGGATTCCCGATTAACGAATCTTAATTCTGAATCTTGAATCAGACCGTAAAGAATCTCGCCTTTGGAATCGGCGGCACCCTGCCGCCTCTCGCGCTCGCCATTTGGGGCTGGGGCGATTGGATAACCTTCTTTGCTCACCCGGCGAGAATTGGTCTCGTCGTCCTGAGCCTGGCTGGCGCGATCGCTTACGCCTTTTCCGGAAGCAGCGGTTTCGGAATCGGTCGGCGCAAAGATCCATCCAGCCGCTGGATTTTCATCCCGTTAATTATCATCGCCATCGCGTTCGCGTGGCTGCCGCCGCATCTCGATCGCCTCGACCGCTCGTCGATCGACGGCGACACGATCCGCTACCTCGGGCTGATCATCACCGCCATCGGCGGATTCGTGCGCCTCGCCACCGTTTTTGAGCTGGGCCACCGCTTCAGCATTTTCGTCGCGCTGCAACCCAATCACCGCCTCAAGACCGACGGCTTTTACCGTTTCGTCCGGCACCCGAGCTATCTCGGAGCGTTACTGGTGATGGCGGGTTGGGCGCTGGTCTTTCGGAGCATCATCGGTCTGCTCTTAACCGCCGCGATGTGCGTGCCCATCATCGCGCGGATCCGTGCCGAAGAAGAATTTCTCGTCCGCGAATTTGGCGACCAATACCGCGCCTACCAACAACGCACCCACTGGCGACTGCTGCCGTTTATCTACTGAACTCCGGCCTCGGCCGCTTCAACGATTTAACGATTGGACGTTCCCACCCTCTGCACTTTCCGGTTCCCGCTTTCCGGTATCTGAGAGAGAACATGATGTCATTCATACGTGACCGGCACTCGAACCCGCGACACTGTTCCGCGTTTGAACCGCCACTGGCGAAATGCATCAGTGGTGACTTTATCGAGAATCGCATTACCTGTGCTTTCCGCCATCATCGCGGCGGTAACCTTGCCGCTCGCGGTATCAACGAGCATAACGCAAACGCCGCTGCCAGTGATATGAGCGCGCCTTGCTTGGTACGGATACCCGGGCAGAGGGGCGTTAACTGCCACAGCTTTTGCACCTGACAGGGACATCGGACCTATAACGGGAGGCGCGGGCGCCTTGACTCGCGCAGCGGGAGTCGCGCGCCTTTTTACACGAGGTCTCTCTTCTGCTGTCGCAGTGGGTGTTGCCAGCTCTTCTGCACGAGGCGTCTGCTCGGCAACGGGAGCCCGCTTTTGATTTGGCATCTTAGCTGAAATTTCCAGAGTGGGTTTTGACGTTTGCTTTTTCACGCTGGGTGTTGGCGTTGCCTCCACCGGCGGTGAGTATTTCGAGAGAGTTGCTGAGGCCGCATCTTGAGCCCGCGCCACCGGTGACCCGACGAGCGCAATACCCGTGCACAGGACAGAGAGGAGAATTTCTCTGTAGAAGCGCATCAAGAAAATCTCGGCTGCATTTCAGCCGCCGTGGGCGGCCAAAGCATCAATCGTTTTCCACTCTTCCGGCGTTAGTTTGAGCTTCGCCGCAGCAACGTTTTCTTCCAGGTGCGCGATCTTCGACGTGCCGGGAATCGGCAGCATCACAGGCGACCGTTGCAAGAGCCAGGCAATCGCGAGCTGATAAACGCTCGCGCTGTGCGCCTTGGCAATCGCGTCGAGCGCAGCGCCGGACTTCAATCCGTTGCCTCCGCCAATCGGAAACCAGGGCATAAAGCCCAGCCCCTCCTTCTCGCAATAGATCAGAGCTTTTTCCGATTTGCGGTTCCCAATGTTGTACCGATTCTGCACACTTACAATCGGAACAAGTTTGCGCGCCCGCACGATTTCCTGCGGGCTCACATTCGATAATCCGACGTGCCGAATCTTCCCGGCGCCCTGCATCTCCTTGAGCGCGCCGAGCGATTCCTCCATTGGCACTTTCGGATCGACGGTGTGCAATTGATACAAATCGATCCGCTCGAGCCGAAGTCGCTTTAGGCTCTTCTCGACACATCCTTTGAGGTATTCAGGTCGACCATTTGGTTCCCACTCGCCAGGTCCTGGTCGAGTCAGGCCGCCTTTAGTCGCGATCACGAGCCCGGCGGGATAAGGATGAAGCGCTTCCGCGATGAGGAGTTCGCTTACTTCCGGCCCGTAAGCGTCGGCGGTGTCGATCAAGTTCACACCGAGCTCGACCGCGCGCCGGAGAACCTTGAGCGCGTTGTCGCGGTCAGGCGGCCAACCCCAAATGCCATCGCCGGTGATGCGCATCGCGCCAAAGCCGAGCCGATTGACCGGGAGATTTTCGCCCAACTTCCAAACGGAATTCGTAGCCAGGCTCGGCGTCGTTGATGAAGCGGCTCCGAACATTGTGGCCGATCCTCCCGCCAACAGCGTCGCTCCGGTTGCCAGACTCATGCCAAGAAATGTTCGGCGGGTAACACCGCTGTCTACCGGTTTTCCGTTCGCGTCTGGAGATTTATTAGGCATCACGCACAGGTACGTTTAGCGAAAGCCGCCGTCAATTCGCGCTTCGCATTCCGCAACACGGCAAACTGCCAGTCCGGCTCGGACCGCCGCCGGGCAGACTGCATTGCCGCTTGGGAAAGCGGTGAGCGAGCGGGAACTCGCGAGTCAACACGGCGTGCGGGGACGCCGCCGGGTAGACTGCATTGCCGCTTGGGAAAGCGGTGAGCGAGCGGGAACTCGCGAGTCAACGCAGCGGGAGCTGAAGAAGCAATTCTTCGTGCCGCCGTTTTATTTTGCGCGGCGGGCTCTTGGCCTGCTCAAACGGTTGAACGATTTGCGCTTTCGAACACATATATGTTTATCCATATATATGTCTGAATTTGTAATCTGGTTTGTGGGGTTTGCAGCGTGATCTACGAAGCGCGCAGGTGGGCGCGAAGCGACCGGAGATCGCAAGTCAATACGCCGTGCGGAGACGCCGGTGGATGGACTGCACTGCCGCTTGGCAAAGCGGTGGATAATCGGGAGATTGCGAATCAACGTTTTCTTCATCCTTTCTATGAAACTTCTGTTCGTCATCATCTTCGCAACCAAGCTCGCTCACGCCGCAGCCGCAGATCTGCCGATCACTCAACAAGAGCTCGTCCGTCGCACCCAGGAGCTTTACGACGCCATCGTGCCCGGAAACCGGACGCCCCTGGAAAAAATATTTCGCCGACGACTGCATCTTCTCCAACGAGAAAGGACACACCATGGACAAGGCGAAACTGGTTGCCGACATCACGCCTATGCCGGCGGGATATTCCGGCTCGATCAAGATCGACAATGTCCAAAGCCGGATTTTGGGCGACACCGCAGTTCTGAGCTACGACGCCAATGAAACCGAAACCATCTTCGGTCAAAATCTCACGGCCCGTTATCACGTCACCGACACCTGGCTGCGGCGCAACGACGAATGGAAAATCATCGCCAGCCAGGCCCACCGTTACTACGAAGACCCGGCCGTTGGAAAAGCCGACCCGAGAAAATTCGGAGACTTCATCGGCACGTACGAGCTCGCGCCTGGTCAAATAAGATCGATTACCGTCGAGAACGAAAATCTATTCATCGAACGCGAAGGCAAAAAGGAGCAGTTGCTCCCCGAAACGTCCGATCTCTTCTTCCGCAAAAGCATCGAAGGCCGGATCCTCTTCCACTACGACGCGAACGGAAAAGTGGATAGCCTGGCCGACCGGCGCAACAACGAAGACGTCATCTGGCGCAAAATAAAATAGCCACTCCGCATTTCGCAATGGAGCGACTGGAATGCCCACACTCACTAGCTGCGACCCTCGCAGCTACGCCAGTCCGGCTCGGACCCGCTTCTATGTCGCTCCTCCCAGTCGCTCCATTGATTCGCTTTGTCCCAAAGCTCACCCGCTACCTCGCGGGCTTGACCGTCCATCTCACACCGCTCCCCGCCGGCTCGATTCTACTTTGGAATTCTCTTTTCGCCCTTCACCGTCGCCATATCGATTACGAACCGATACTTCACGTCGCTCTTTAGCATTCGCTCATAAGCTTCGTTGATCTTGTCTATCGCGATCAATTCGATATCCGAGGTAATTCCGCGCTCCGCACAGAAATCGAGCATCTCTTGCGTCTCCGCGATTCCGCCAATCAACGATCCAGCCAGACTGCGCCGCCACCGAATCAGAGGAAACGCCCCAACCAGCGCCGGCTCCGGTGCTATGCCCACCAGCGTCAGTGTCCCGTCGCGTTTCAATAGCTCCAGATACGCGTTCAGGTCGTGTTTCGCCCCTACCGTATCGAGAATGAAATCGAAACTGCTCACGTGCCGCTTCATCGCCTCCTCATCGCGCGACAGCACCACTTCGTGCGCGCCGAACCTTTTCGCGTCCGCTGCCTTGCCCGACGAAGTGGTAAAGAGCACCACCTCCGCGCCGAAAGCGTTCGCTAATTTAACCGCCATGTGTCCGAGCCCGCCGAGACCAACCACGCCCACCTTCTGTCCTTTGCTTACTTTCCAATGCCGGAGCGGCGAGTAGGTTGTGATCCCGGCGCACAACAGCGGAGCGGTCGCCGCCAGGTCCAGCTTGTCCGAGATCCGCAGGACAAAATCCTGATCAACCACGATGCTCGCGGAATAGCCGCCATAGGTGATGCCGCCCGTGTGTCGATCTTTGCTGTTGTAGGTCAAAATTATCCCGTCACAGTACTGCTCCAGTCCTTCTTGGCAGCTTGGACAGCTCCGGCACGAATCCACCATGCAACCGACCGCGGCCAGATCGCCTTCTTTGAACTTCTTCACCTCGCGCCCCACCTTGACCACGCGTCCGACGATCTCATGACCGGGCACGCACGGGTAAATGGTGCCACCCCATTCATTTCGCGCGATATGGAGGTCCGAGTGACAGATCCCGCAGAAAAGGATCTCAATCTGCACATCCCGCGGCGTTGGATCACGACGCTCGAACGAGAATGGTTTCAGCGGCTCGTCGGCCGCGTGGGTGGCATAACCTTTGGTCGAAAACATAGGGGGTCTATTTTGTCCGCCGATGAGACCCGAATGTCAAAAATGTTCCCGCTTCGAAGTCTGATCTCTGATCTATAGCCTCTCGATCTCAGCGCGAAGATCTTCCTTCGTTTTGCCGAGTCTTTGCTGGAGCCGTCCGAGCAGCTCATCATCTTTGCCCTCGGCAAACGCCAGATCGTCATCGGTCAATTGACCGTATTTCTGTTTCAATTTTCCCTTCACCTCGTTCCAACCGCCCTTGAATTGTAATTTCGTCGTCATAACAACATAGATTACGCCCGCGGAACCGAGATTGGTTGTCTCCCGCTCCGGCGACGACTTTTGCACCCGCCCTAAGTGAGGTTCCAGCTAGAGCAGGTTGCGAAATTCTTCTACCGACATTCCGGCGTCTTTGACGATCCCGCCCATCGTCAGCGCGTTCACCGGATTGCGACGTGGTATGGTGATGAAATGCGAACCGTCGCTCATGACGATGTGTTTGCCCTGACGCACAATTCGGAAACCAGCCTTTTCGAACGCCTGCACCGCGCGGAGATGATTGACGCCGGGAATTTTCGGCATCTGCTAAATCGACACTTCCACTTCGCGCACGTCGGAACCACGGACGCTTTCGTTTACGGCGGCAAGATAATCCTCAATGGCGTCGCGAATGTTCTGCATCGCTTCCTCCTCGGTTTCGCCTTGCGACCAGCAGCCGGGAAGCGCTGGGCAATTCACCGCATAACCTTCTTCCGATTTATGAAGCACGATCTGGTATCGGAGACTCACTTCAGCATTTTACATCGTAAGCGCCCGAAATCACAGCGAACTTTGTGCCCTCTGTCCTCTGTCCTCTGGCTCCTGTCCTCCGATCTCTAATCTCTGGAATTTCTCCTTTCAATTTCTACTTTGAAACTCGCTCGTTGCCCGCACTTGCTCGCTGCTCCCTCGCAGCTTTACCTTTTATGTCGCTCCTCTCAGTCGCTCCATGGATTCGCTTTATCCCAAAGCTCACCCGCTACCTCGCGGGCTTGACCGTCTATCTCACAGCGCTCCTGCTGGCTCGATTCTACTTTGTACTTTCTTATGATCACCCAAACTGACATTGCCGTGTGGGCAGCGTCCGCCCTTTTGGCGATCGGCATCGGGTGGAGTCGCTACGCAAAAAAGAGAACGCGGGACAAATTCCTGGCCGAACTCGCGGCGATGGATCCGGAGCGGCGCGAAAAAGTGCTTAGCCGATTGGAACCGAAACTTCAGATGGAACTCCGCCAAAAGCTCATGCTGCGCTACGGGCCGAGCTGATTTCGCGGGCGTACTCGCCTTCCCGCGGCGAAGAAACGAGATCTCATACCTTACGTTACGCACCGGGCCGCCGGTCGGCGCAGACGTACTAACGTTTATCGCGCGCCAGTGAAATCTTAACCGGGAGCTAACGATTCAACGATTTCCCAGTACCGAGATGTCTGGAGGTTTGCCCTCTGCCATTCACCAGCAGCGTCTGCGAAGGCGCCGCCGCCGTGAGCGTGGCGCAAATGCCGGCGTCGGGTGGCTCTGGCGGCACCGAGCCGAGGAACCCAGGTTGGACCCGCGGGTTGATCGCCTGACCGCGTCAGTTAACACAGAGCCAAACAAATTGTCGAGCCGACGCGCTCGACCGTTCCGCATTTCGCCATTCGCAATTTTCCTTGGCTCGCCGTACCCGTGCGCTAAGGCCGCTCCTTTGATGATCTCGCCTCCCCCGCTCGATCACCGCTTCCCAGGCGGCTTTGCGGTCTACCCGCGCGGCGCCCGCTCGCGCGTGTTCTAATTTCTAATTTTCTTCGCTCTCCCGGCTCCCGGCTCCTCGCTCCGAGCTTCCCAGCATCCCCACCGTCAGCGTCAACCGGTTATTCTCTTTGCCGCACGTTGCTTCGGCTTTGTGATCGCTGCGCTTGAATCTGCGTTCTTTCGACGTGCCGGTCTCGTCGCGGATCCACGTCATCGTTCGGCCGGCATTGGCCTTTAGGAATTTTGCGATCTCTTTTTCCGACAGGTCGGCGCCATCGACGCGAGAATACCTTTCCAAAACGCTCACGCCGTTATCGAAGACCAGGAAGTAAAGATACGGATCCTTGTGATAAAGAGTGCTGACTGTTCCGTCGTCGCGCAGGTGACGCTCGACCAATTTGCCATATGAATCGTCAATTCTGTCACCGCCATCACCCAGATTGGCGCGGACAGAGCTCACGCCCGCCGAAATCGTCAGGAAGAGGACAAAAAATTGCTTCATAAAACCCAGATTGGCGCGGACAGAGCTCACGCCCGCCGAAATCGTCAGGAAGAGGACAAAAAATTGCTTCATAAAATAATCTGTCATTCGCCGAGTTTCCGAAGGTTCGCAATCCGCAATGGAGCGAATGGGATGAGCGACATGGCCGGTGGGTTGGGACCACGACTTGGGAAGAGTGCTGCAGCGGTCGAGCGCTGCGGGAAGCAGCCGAGATACAATGGAGCGAATGGGATGAGCGACATAGAAGGTAAAGCTGCAAGGGAAGCAGTGAGAGAGTGTGGGCAACGAGCGAGTCTCAATCGAGCCGTGGGCGCGAGCGAAATGGACGGTCAAGTCTGTGTGGGCAACAGATGAGCCTCGCGGGCGAGAGCGAATCAATGGAGCGCCTTGCGAATCGCGAGCCTCGACGAATTGATTTCTCTCCTGATAGATTGATCTCCTGATAGATTGAACCTCATGCAAATCACGAAAATGGTAGGATCGCATTGCGACGACACGCACACCGCATTTCGGACTGAACCACCGCTTACGAAAGAAGTTTTGGATTGCGCTGTCACCCATTTTTTTCCGGCCGGATTGGGAGACATGTTTTCGACCAAGGACGGACTGCTGATGGTGGCTAGAGTTGGAATTCCCAATAGCACGGTTCAAGACTACGCGCGGTATTTGACAAGCGCGGAAATGAAAGTCCGCAAACAACAGGCAACGGACGGAAAAAAGCGACAAGATGGTTTGCAAGATCGAGCTAATGAATCGGGTTTGCCCTTGGAATAAATCCTCTGTCCTCTGTCCCTCTGACTTCTGACATCTGAGCTGTCACCGCTGGAATTTCTCCTTCTTAATTCTTTGTCCTGCGTTGCTCGTCAGAAGGCATCAAAATTCCAAATGCGTCTTGCAGATTTTTCCCGAACGTCACCAGACCTCCATCATGCGCCGCCATCACAACAATCTTTCTCGTTTTCACATCGGTGATCTCGAAGAGACGCTGCACCGCGTAGGCCATTTCGGCTGTCCCGTATTCAACTCTCTTCGGCGTGGTCGGAGCTTTGTCCAGAAGCGCCGACCACAGGCTTATGTCATGACAATGGATCACCGCACGAGCGGTTGGATCCGATTCGTAAACAGCCGCATGCGTCAGCGATTCGGATGACGCAACTCTGGATCCCTCGCATCGGAGCCAGTTCTTTGCGAAATCGTAAGCAACCACTTTCGCGTAGTCCGCCGGCTTCAGCTCCACGATCCCCGCAGTGGCCGAGCTTGTGATGTAGAACCGCGCGGTCGTGCCGTCGCGGACACTTAAATTTCCGAAACCGATCCCGTTCGCATCCACGCCCATCATTCCAAGATCGAGAAGCTTGCGTCGATATTTGTTTAGTTCGGCAAATCCGGCGAAGCGCGAAATCTCTATCGGCACCTGTTCGCATTTAAACTTTACCGAACCCGTTTCGCTCACGACGCGTGCTCGGGAAAAAGTTCGAGGATGCTCTTTTCATCCGCTTTGCAAACACCCCGCTCGGTAATGAGCCCGGTTACCAAACGTCGCGGCGTCACATCGAATCCAAAGTTCGCCGCGGGACTGCCTTCCGGCGCCACACTGACTTCCAACATTTGGCCGTCGCGCCAGCCATCCGCGCGCTTGACCTCTTCGGCACCGCGTTCCTCGATCGGAATTTCGGAACCGTCACGGATCGCCCAGTCAAATGAAGATGAAGGCAACGCCACGTAGAAAGGAATCTCATTATCCTGCGCAGCCAGCGCCTTCAGATACGTTCCGATTTTGTTGGCCACGTCGCCGGCCCGCGTTGTTCGATCCGATCCCACAATCACAAGATCGACATCACCGCGCTGCATCAAATGCCCGCCGGAGCTGTCCGCGATAATCGTATGCGGCACACCATGTTGACCGAGCTCCCAGGCAGTCAGCTTCGAGCCCTGGCTTCGCGGTCGCGTCTCGTCGACCCAAACATGAACCGGCAACCCGCGATCGTGCGCAGCGTAAACTGGTGCCAGGGCGGATCCATAATCCACAAATGCCAGCCATCCCGCATTACAATGCGTCAAGACATTGACCGGCTTGCCGTCCCTTTTTCCGGCAATCTGCTCGATCAAACTCAAACCGTGCTGCCCGATCATCCGGCAATGTTCTTCATCTTCCGCGGCAATCTCTTTGGCGGTTGCCAATGCGAGGGCGACCTTTCGCTGCAGCGTTTTGTGCCAGTCCGGCTCGGACTTTCCTTTGGCGATGTTCGTTAATTGCCGCTCAACCGCCCAGGCCAGATTCACCGCCGTCGGCCTGGTGGCTTTGAGTTGCGCTGCTGCATTGGCCAGATGTTGACCAAATCCCGCGCCTGCGGGACTCCCGGCCGCTTCGATTGCCGCCAGGTACATCCCATATCCCGCGCTCGCTCCGATCAAGCCCGCTCCCCGGACATGCATTTCCCGGATTGCGCTCGCCATTTGCGCTACCGTGCTCACGTCTTCGATCACGAAACGGTGCGGTAAAAATCTCTGATCGATCAACTGCACGACCTGTTCGTTTGCCGGGTTAAGCCAGATCGTCCGAAAATGTTGTCCGCCTACTTTCACGAGTCAGTTCGCGCTGATGTTACGTAACCAATAACCTAAACGGCACGCGCTTCCCAATAGCCAATCCGGCTGTCAGCAACGCGGATTCGCCTCGCCACGGCGAGAGTGTGTCCAATGGCGGCCGCGAATAACCGAAAACCTGCTCTCCGCTAACCTGTCGTGCCGCGATTTCAAAGATCGCTCTCTTTCAAACCGGCGATTTTCATCAGCGCGCGCAATAATCCGATTTTCAGCGGCTGGTTATCATGAACCGGAATCACGATGCGCTCTCGCCGGCCTTCCATCGTGAAGATATGATGGCTTCCGTGAATTCGAGCTAATTTCCAGCCGTGCGCTTGTACGACACGCGCGAGCTCGCGTCCGGAGACTTGTTTCACACCGTCACTTCGAGTACTCGGTCAGTCGTGCCCGGTTTCAATTCGCCATCTTCTGCGAGTAGCCAACCTTCGATCGCTTCACGGACATTCGCCCGCAGTTCCTCGACCGTTTCACCTTGTGAAACGCAACCGGGCAAAGCTGGAACTTCCGCCCAGAATCCGCCCTCCTCGGCTTTATGGATCAACACTTTCAGCGTCACGTCATTAGAATACTTGAGCACGACGCGTGCGACAAGCTCTGTCCTCTGTCCTCTGTCTTCTGTCTTCTGATACCGATAACCGATAACGATTAACCGAAAGCCGCGCCCGCGGCTTTCGCTTCTCCTCGGAAAAAGTTTCAGCTAGGGTTTCGCCTCACAAATGGCTTCGTTGGTATCCAAGAGGGTAATCGTCTTGAAACCGGAAAACTTTGCGCAGCTCGTCTTCTTCATGCGCGGTGAAAAGGTGATGTTCGACGCCGACCTGGCGATGCTCTACGGGGTGGAAGTGCGCAGCTTGAATCAAGCGGTGGCCCGGAATCGCAAGCGGTTTCCGGCCGATTTCGCGTTTCAACTTACCGATGATGAACTCGCTGCTTTGAGATCACAACTTGTGATCTCAAAGTCCCCAACTTCTCAGG
>WNGE01004900.1_pt1 | contig 25140 bp, 22 predicted proteins | sample 5400651 | NCBI WGS metagenome assembly WNGE01 (sample SAMN13153370, study PRJNA577476) | soil metagenome | isolation source: 60 cm soil or saprolite under grassland replicate 2 | place: USA:California | collected 2016-06-15
ACTCAACCAGCTCTCCCTCCAGTTCCGTTAATTTTTTAAAAGCTGCATAAATTCTATCTCTCATCCTACCTGCAGACTTATTCTCAATCATGCGTCCATCAATTTCATTCACGGGAGTTAGTTCACCCATTGTGCCTGTTGTGAATACTTCATCTGCATTATAAAATTCTGTAATAGAAATATTTCTTTCAGCAAAAGGAATATTTAATTCATCTGCAAGGCGAATCACAGTTGCTCTTGTAACACCTGGCAGGCAAGCATCTGCATGTGGTGTGAGTAAAGTTTCTTTCTTCACCATAAAAATATTACAATCATTTGTTTCTGAAACAAAACCTAAATTGTCCAGCATAATGGCTGCGTCTGCACCACAGTAGTTTGCTTCAATTTTTGCAAGAATGTTATTCAATAAATTGTTGTGATGAATCTTTGAGTCGAGATGCATGGGAGAGTTACGGCGAATATGCGATGTAATCAATTTTATTCCTTTCGCATTATCATATACAGGTGGTTTAAATTCGGCGAGGACGATCAAGCAGGAACCTTTTTGATTTAATCTCGGATCCATTCCTGAAGTAATTTTTTCTCCACGTGTAAGAGTGAGCCGTATATGCGTATCTGTGCGCATGCTATTTGCGTTGAGTGTTTGTTTAATGGCATCTTTAATGTATTCCTTTGTTGGGATATCAGTAAAGGCAAGCGTTTTAGCCGATGCCTGCAAACGGTCAAGATGTTGTTCAAGACAAAATATTTTTCCATCATACACACGTAGACCTTCCCAAACCGCATCACCTCCCTGCACAGAGCTGTCGAATACAGAAACTTTTGCTTCATTGCGCGGATATAATTTTCCACCAACAAATATTAGTATGTTCTCATTCTTTGGGTTAAACTGTTGTTGCATCTGCTTAAGCTTTTAATGAATATTTATACAGAAGATCGTAATATTTTTTGCTTTCGTTGTATAGAGGTTCCAAATACTCAGGTAATGCACGATTGCTTGTTGCCTGTTTTTCAAAACCTGTTGATTGATGCACATTGCTGTACCAGTATTTTGCCCATACACCATCTTCCGGCTTCGGACCTTTTGGCCAATGGAGCATTTGCTTATAAAAAGGAATCTTCAACGCTTCACATAAATCATTCAAAACTTTTTCTGCATCTTTTAAAATTTCATTCGAATCAAGAACAACAAAATGATAATTGTTTTCTTTCAATTGATTAAACAAAAACCACTGTTTTTCTATACCAATATCCTGCATTGTAACATTAGGGCGAACCTGTGCATAAGAACTAATGATTTGTTTTGGGTCTCTTATAAAAATAACGTTGAAAACCTTGCCAAGAAAATCTTCATTTAACTCAATAAGATGATGAGTCATTTGTTTAAAAAAAACAACGGGCTTATTGTATTCACCAAGAATAATTTGTTGTACAACTTTTTCGCCATCCTGTTCCTGTGATGCAAGCACTTCTTTTTTACCGGGATGATCAATGCCTGTAATGCATAGATAATGTGCATATAACGGTTCGTCAAATACAATGGCATCAGGTCTTTGAGCAAATGAATACATCATTGCTGTTGAGATATTCCGCGGACTGCTCCATAAACAAATTCGTTTTGTCTGCATGATTGCACAAAGAAAACAAGAAGTATAAAATTGAGTAAATGAGTTTATATTTTACTTTTTCTCCCACAACTGAAAACTATAATCGTATGCATGTTTTTCATCTTTAGAAAAATCCTGGTTGGAAATTAGCTTCCATTTGCTTTCGTCAATAACAGGAAAAAAAGTATCAGCGTCTTCAAAAACAGCATGGACTCTTGTGAGATAAATTTTATCAGCTTTTGACATGCATGCCTTATAAATTTCACCACCACCGATTATCATGAGCTCTTTATAGTCGTGCTGATTTGCAAAAAAAATTGCATCATCAATATTATGCACAACAACCACTCCTTCGGCGAGAAATTTTTTCTGCTTTGTTATTACAATATTTACTCGGCCATCCAATGGTTTTGAATTCAATGCCTGGAATGTCCTTCTGCCCATTGCAACCGGCATTGCCCATGTCACGTTTTTAAAAAATTTCATGTCGTTAGGTAAATTCCAGAGCAGTTGGTTGTTTTTACCGATAGCGTTGTTGGTAGATGCTGCAACTACAAGAGAGATGATCATATTTACAATTTACGATTTACGAAGTACGATTTTTTATATCATTTTTCAAATTGATAAATCTGAAATTGCAAATCTAAAAATCGTAAATCATTTCATACCGCTATCGGTGCTTTTATTGCAGGATGATATTGATAATTCTCAAGTGTAAAATCTTCATAGATAAAATCAAAAATATTTTTTACTACAGGATTTAATCTCATAGTTGGTAACGGATAAGGTGTTCTGCTTAATTGAAGTTTTACCTGTTCAATATGATTATTGTAAATATGCACATCTCCGAATGTGTGAATAAAGTCGCCGGGTTCAAGATCACAAACCTGTGCCATCATCATTGTAAGCAATGCATAAGAAGCAATATTGAACGGAATACCAAGAAAAACATCCGCACTTCGTTGATACAATTGACAACTTAATTTTCCATCTGCAATGTAAAATTGAAACAGTGCATGACAAGGCATCAATGCCATCTTTGAAAGATCAGCAACATTCCATGCGCTTACAATAATTCGGCGGCTGTCAGGATTATTTTTTATTTGCCTAACCGCATCACTTATCTGATCAATCACTTGTCCGTCTGCGCCTTGCCAATTGCGCCATTGTTTGCCATAAACGGGACCAAGCTCACCATTTTCATCTGCCCATTCATTCCAGATGCTTACGCCATGATCGTTTAAATATTTGATATTAGTTTCTCCTTTCAAAAACCAAAGCAATTCATAAATAATACTTTTTAAGTGTAGTCTTTTTGTTGTGACAAGTGGAAAACCTTTTTGCAAATCAAAGCGCATCTGGTAGCCAAAACAACTGGTGGTTCCTGTTCCGGTTCGATCAGATTTTGTTGCACCGGTATCAAGGATATGTTTAAGTAAATCGAGATATTGTTGCATATGTGCAAGGTAGAAAAAAGCTGTGAGCTGTAAGCTTCGAGCTATGAGTTGTGGGGAAAGTGTGAATTGAGTTATTTATTTACTTTGCCTTTGTAATTCCATCGCTGCTGACAAAGCTTATAGCCTTATACATTTTATTTTCCCTTATCATCATTTTCAACTGCCTTATATTTATTTGAACAGCCTTCAATACAACCAATCGGCGAAATGATAAGTGTTTGATTGTTATCTTCTATAGAAAAATAACATTTTGTTTCTGTTCCTGTTTGTGGTTGTAAAAATTTAATTCTTACGCTGTCTGTCCGCTGATATTTTGTTGCTCCGTTATAAATACCATTGCTACTTGTAAAAGAACCATCAGTTCTGAATTTAATGATATGTCTTGTGGTGTTATCTGCCGGACACCATGTACCGGGATCTCCGGGGTTATCAAATATTCTGTCAGCTCCCATTTACCGGTAAGGCCGTTGTTTATTGCTGCATTATCTTTTTGCCAGGAAACAAACGAAGAAAGTGTAATCAATAAAAGAAAAATTAAATTTTTCATAGTAATCCTTTTCTATCTGACCAATATATACTTTCAATCGTTGCAATTATAGATGAAATTTTTTTCTTGTTGCCATGAAAAATGAAGCCGGGGCTATAAAAAAATTTATCATTGAATGAGAGATTAAGTTGCATTGTTGAATAAGTTGAATAATGAATAATAATAATCGATAAGCAATGGGCAAAACTGTAAACTTAAGACTGATAACTGGTAACTGCAAACTGCCAACTATTTCCCTTTTCTTCTTTTCAATTCTTTATTAATGAGCGCAAGTTCTCTTCCGGTTTGTCCGCTTACACTTGTATTTTCCTGTGCACGGCGCATGAGATAAGGGATGACTTCACGGATGGGACCAAAGGGTAAATATTTACTTGCAGAATAACCAGCTTTTGCAAGATTAAATGTGATATTATCACTCATACCGTACAATTGTGAAAAATGAACATGAGGATGATTGTGTGGCAAGCCTTTTTCATCGAGTAATTCTGCAGCAAGAAGATTGCTGTCTTCGTTATGTGATGCAATAATAAACGCAATATTTTTGATGTTGTCAATGCAATAACGTATTGACCTGTTGTAATCACGGTCAGTATGTTCTTTATCTGGCTGAATAAGCGAAGGATAACCTCTTTCTGCAGTACGTGCTCTTTCCTTTTCCATATACGCGCCACGAACGAGCTTCACAGCAAGAATAAAATTTTGTTGCTGTGCAATGCTGTGACTGAGTTTGAGAAACTGCAACCTGTCGTGACGATATAATTGAATAGTGTTGTAAACAATAGGTTTTTCTTTGTTGAAGATCTCCATCATCTCCATTGTAAGGCGATCAACGGGATCCTGTATCCAGCTTTCTTCTGCATCAACCAAAACGCCAATGTCTTTCTCTGCGGCATCTTCACAAATGCGGTACATTCTTTCTCTCACTTTTTCCCACTCTTCCATTTCTTCTTCATTATCATGTATGCCACTGCGTAAACGCGGAGCTTCATTTAATGTTTGCAGCAATGCATTTCTTGCAAAGCCTGTAACTTTTATACTTATAAAGGGAATTTTTTCCTGAGAAGCTGCATAATCAATTACATGAATAAATTGCTCTGTTGCCTGTTCAAAATTTTCTTCACCCCCTTTTCCCTCCACACCATAATCAAGAATTACCTGGACATTATAAGCAGCAAGTAGTTTACATATTCTCTTTGTTTCTTCTAACGTTTCACCACCAACAAATTGTTTGAAAATTGTTTTGCGGATAAGCCCATGGACAGGCAATCCGGTTTTCATAAAGAAGGGTGTTAAACGGGTGCCTACTGCTACAAATAAAGGATAGTGCATGGTCTTGAGGAGGAATCGGGCACCTTTTAATTCCTTATCTGTTTTATAAGCAAATGCTGTTTCTGTATTGTCAAAAGATAGATCCATGCCAACAATCAATTCATATTGCGAATATCGGTAGTGTTGGATGAATTAAAAAATGCAGTTATTAAGAAGATGTTTATTATGGGACGAACTGAAGTACATGTGGCATCGTTCCTTGTGTCACTCACTTGTGCGTTTGGATCGTGAATGAGCAATAAATAATAGGCAAATAAGCAAGAAACAATAAGCAATAAAAAATCAATTCAAAACTCAGAAAATATAACTCAAAGCATACACTCAGAAAATAGAATGTCTTGATACTAATTTCAATTTCCAATTCCTTAATCAGCACATCATCCTCTCATTCCCGGCATTCTTCCCATCGGCATTTTGTTCATCATCTTCATCATCTGGCGCATTTGATCAAACTGTTTCATAAAAGCATTTACTTCTGCAATGTCTTTTCCCGATCCTTTCGCAATGCGCATTTTGCGGCTTTGATTGATGATATCAGGATTTGCTCTTTCATAAGGTGTCATTGAATGAATGATGGCTTCCACACCTTTAAAGGCATCATCACTTATATCTATATCTTTTATGGCTTTGCCCATACCCGGAATCATCCCCATTATATCTTTCAGGTTACCCATTTTTTTTATCTGCTGCAACTGTTCTAAAAAATCCTGGAAGTCGAACTGGTTTCTGCGAATCTTTTTCTCCAGTTTTTTTGCCTGCACTTCATCAAACTGGGCCTGTGCCTTTTCAACCAATGTAGTGATATCGCCCATGCCAAGTATGCGCTGTGCCATACGATCAGGATAAAACACATCAAGCGTATCAAGTTTCTCTCCGCTGCTTACAAATTTGATAGGTTTATGAACAGTGTATTTAATAGAGAGTGCTGCACCACCACGTGTGTCTCCATCTAATTTTGTAAGCACTACACCGCTGAAGTCAAGACGGTCATTAAAAGCCTTTGCAGTATTCACTGCATCCTGACCAGTCATGCTATCCACTACAAAAAGTATTTCGTTTGGTTTTACACCATCTTTAATGTTTGCCACTTCAGTCATCATTGCTTCATCAATTGCCAGACGTCCTGCAGTATCTATGATGACAACATTTTTATTTTTACTTCGTGCTTCCTTTATTGCATTTTCCGCAATGATTACAGGATCTTTTGTTTCTCTTTCACTATAAACGTCAACTTTGATTTGCTCACCTAAAACCATCAACTGATCAATCGCAGCGGGGCGATAAATATCCGCCGCCACCAGCATGGGTGATTTACCTTTTTGTGTTTTTAAAAAATTGGCAAGCTTAGCGCTAAATGTTGTTTTACCGCTACCTTGTAAACCAGCAATTAAAATGACAGCAGGATTTCCTGTAACATTAAACTGGGCTTCTTCACCACCCATCAATTCTGTTAATTCATCAGCAACAATTTTAACCATTAATTGACCCGGACTAATCGCATTAAGCACTTTGCTGCCAAGCGCCCTGTCTTTTACTTTATCTGTAAACTCTTTGGCAATTTTATAATTTACATCCGCATCTATTAATGCACGACGGATATCCTTTACCGTATTGGCAATATTCAGGTCGGTAATACGGGCTTCACCCTTTATATTCTTAAACGCACTTTCTAAATGCTCTGTAAGGTTATTGAACATAAACCGTGGTTATAATTTTACTGAAATTTAAATCTGTTAAACGGGTTGCAAATATAAGCCGAAAGAAAAGATCACAATTAATTTGAGAATTTGAAAATTTGAAAAATGGGTAAATGAGGAAATGTGAAAATTGAAAATGAAGGAATATCTAAGTATGCAAATATCTAATATCCGAATATCTAAATATTAACTATTTCTCAGAATTATCTTGATACTACAAAACGTTTTGCAATTATGTCTCTTTTTTTGTTAGCTATAGCAGCGACATAAATGCCGGAAGGAACATTACCTAAAATTATTTCATTTGTTCCATTACGAACAGGGTGCATCAATATTGGAGTTCCATCATTATTATACACTAAACATTCACCTTGTTCATTTTCTCGTAAACTGTTTACATATATTATTATCTTTTCCCTGGCAGGATTAGGCCATATATAAACATGTGATGAACCAATTTTATCGCTGAATGGCAAATAAGAAATATGATTCATTGCCATGCTATCCTGCGGACCTGCAGTGTCTGCAAATGCATAATAATTTGCTGCGGCAAAAGTAAACTTTGCAAAGAAAGTTATACAAAGAAGGAAAAGTAAATACCTGCGCTTCATAACCGAACTTTTTCTATACACATCAATAAAAAATCCGTGCCAGTTTATTGATTAAAATATTTGAAAATGTACTTTTTTAACTCTTGACGAAGGAAAACTTATGTTGTAAAGCATTTTTGTTTTTTGTTACTTTATGTTCATTTTTTTAAAATTTAACTATGATACAACGTATACAAACAATTTGGCTCTTACTGGCATCAGCTTGCGCCTTTCTAACTTTAAAATTTTCTTTTTATAGTGGTAATAAAATTATTGATAATCAAAAACAGTTTATTCATCTTACAGCAAATGAAAATATGTTGCTTACTATTTTATCGGTGGCTGTTGGTATTGCTGCTTTAATACTTATCTTTTTATATAAAGACAGGAAAATGCAATTAAGACTAACTATAGTAACAATGCTTCTTTCTATTTTAAATATCTGGCTTTATTTTTCTGCCATAAAAAACTATGTTGAGGGCTATTATGATATAACTGCATTTATAGTTTTTTTAGTTCCCATTTTTCTCTTATTTGCTGCACGCGGAATTTATAAAGATGAAAGGCTTGTAAAAAGCATGAACAGGTTGCGATAGTTATCAACTGTTACTATCAATAAAAAATATAAAAAAACACCGGCATCAAAGCCGGTGTCATATGAGACTCCCTGAAAAAATTACCGATGGTAAATGACAGGAAGAAGTAAGGATCGAAAAAAGGATGGTTCCGTTAAAAAAAAAATTTATTGTACTTCAAACTTCAGCTTAGACCTCCCTTGATTAGTGCTATAATATGTGCTTCCATGCCTTTTGGCAACGTTTGTTCATTGATATATTTTACGGGTTCATAAAAATGATCATTCATTAATATAGTGCTAAACTCATTTGATTGAGGCATGTTAATCCCCTTATCTGCAAGTAATCTCTCTGTTTCATTTGTTGAAGAAATTACTTTGTCAAAAAGCTCAGTAATAACGGCGTTGTTCATTTTAATAATAGTACTCATAGCGTAGCTTTTATGTGAAAACTTTTATAATGCATATTTAGACCAGGTACAGATTCTGTGCAACGTGATTTTTCACATTTTTAGAAGTGATTTTTCACGCCCTCATTGTGCGGCGATTTGCAAACTTTTTTACTTTAAACATATTGCTCATAAACCACTTATTTCAAATGCAATTCAACCAATCATAATTGAGTTTATTATATACGATGAGGTTCAACAAAAGGTTTTAAGCATGTTTCATTTTTAGTCATTTATATTTCCGGGATATTGAACTTTTGTATCTTCATTTTTACTCATCAAAATGTTAACCATGAGAAAAATTATTTCTACCTGTTTTTGTTTTACTCTAAGTTGTTGTGTTACTCTCTCCTCCTTTGCACAAAACAAAATTGTATATGCCCGTCATGATATGATGATACCCATGCGTGATGGTGTAAAACTCTACACAATTTATTATACGCCCAATATATCTGAACCTGTGCCTATACTTATACAAAGAACACCTTATGGAAGCGAAGATTTTCAAAGTCCTGATAAAACGCCTTATGTAAAAGATATGGCTGCAGAAGGTTACATTTTTGTGAAGCAGGATATTCGCGGACGCTATAAAAGTGAAGGACAATTTATAATGAACAGACCAATTACTGATAAGCCAGGTGAAATTGATGAAAGCACTGACACTTATGATGCAATTGACTGGCTTATTAAAAATGTGCCCAACAATAATGGTAAAGTGGGACAGTTAGGAATTTCTTATTTGGGATGGACAACGCTTATTGGTGCTGCAAGACCACATCCGGCGCTAAAAGCCGCATCAGAACAGGCTTGCATGAGTGACCTTTTTCTTGGTGATGATTTTCATCACAATGGTGCTTTTCGTTTGTCTTATGCGTTTGATTATTCTTTTATGGAAGAAGCCTCCAAAGTAGATACGCTATTTCCTTTTGATCATTATGATCAATACTCATGGTTTCTGCAACTTGGCCCTTTATCAAATGCCAATAAAAAATACTTTCACAATAAACTTCCCAGTTGGAACAACTTTATGCAGCATGCGAACTATGATTCTTTCTGGAAATACAAATCGCCTTTGCGCTATGTTGATTATCCGCGCATACCTATGCTGCATGTAGGTGGCGTATGGGATCAGGAGGATATGATGGGCCCGCAAATTATGTATGCAAAAATGGAGAAGCGTGATACAAGTAACCGCAATTATATTTGTTTAGGACCCTGGAATCATGGGCAATGGGCCGGAGATACTGTCACACATCTTGGTGCTTATGATATGGGTAGTAACACTTCACAATACTTTCAGCAAAACATTCAAAAAAAATGGTTTGATTACTGGCTTAAAGGAATAGGTGATGACAATTTTGCCGAAGCAACTGTTTTTCAAACAGGCAGTAACGAATGGAAAACTTATACGAGCTGGCCCCCAAAAAAAGCAGCCATAAAAAAATTATATGTTATAGAAAATGGCAGGCTATCATTTGATAAACCAAGCACAACAAGCGACAATGCTTATGATGAATATGTAAGCGATCCTAAAAAACCTGTTCCTTACAGGGCAAGGCCTGTTGAGCAAACTTATAGTCAAGGCAGCCGTTGGTACGCATGGCTTGTAGAAGATCAGCGATTTGTGGATGGAAGACCAGATGTTTTAACATGGCAAAGTGATACACTTACTGAGGATATAACTATTACTGGAAATATCATCGCCCATTTATTTGCTGGTACTACCGGCAGTGATGCCGACTGGGTTGTAAAATTGATTGATGTATATCCTGATCAATATCCAAAAGAAGCAAAAATGGGTGGTTATGAATTGATGATTGCCAGTGAGGTTTTTCGTGGCCGCTATCGAAACAGTTTTGAAAAACCTGAACCAATTACACCGAATAAAGTGGAAGAATATAAAGTTGATATGCATCAGGTAAATCATGTATTTCAAAAAGGGCATTGCATTATGGTGCAGGTTCAGAGCAGTTGGTTTCCTGTTATTGACATGAACCCACAGAAATATGTGCTCAGCATTTATGAAGCAAAAGTGAGTGATTATCAAAAAGCAACACAAAGAATTTACAGGAACAGCATGTATGCAACATACATTGAGTTTCCGGAAATGAAATAGTAACTAGTCAGGAAAGTCGGGAAGTCCTAAAGTCAGGAAGCCGGAAGGTTGGGAAGCCCGAAAGTCACAACAAAAGATCTACAATGGCAATCAGAGATGCTGATAAAAAATAAACCCCACAAATTATTGTGAGGTTCGCTTTACATAGGCTGTCATTCTGAAGTAATTCGTTGCTATGGCAAGCATTTCCTTTGCAAAAATTGAACTGCAGAATGACAATAATTTTAAATGCTTAGTTGTTTTTCCAGCATCATCTTGCGCAAATTAATTAAACCATAACGCATTCTTCCCAAAGCCGTGTTAATACTACAATTGGTAACTTTTGCGATTTCTTTAAAACTCATATCGCCAAAATGACGAAGCACAATTACTTCTCTCTGTTCCTCAGGTAACGCCGAAAGCATCGTGTGCATACGATCATAACCCTGCTTTCGTATAATTTTCTTTTCAGCATTCTCATCTACTATTACAATTAGATCAAAAACATCCTTGTTGTCATTGGTTACAATAGTAGGTGTACGTTTTACCTTTCTGAAATGATCCACGCAAAGATTATGCGCAATACGCATAGCCCAGGGAAGAAACTTACCCTCTTCATTATATCTTTTACTGCGCAGCGTGTCAATGATACGCACAAAGGTTTCCTGGAAAAGATCCTCCGCAAGGTATTTGTCCTTGACAATAAATAAAATTGAACTAAATAATTTTTCCTTGTAACGGCAAATAAGGGCTTCAAGGGCTGTACTATTCCCTTCCTGAAAGGACAGCACAAGTTCTGTGTCAGTAAACTCGTTAAACTTTCTCATATAAATGCTTTTAGGGTGTAAATACTTGCTATAGGTTTAGTGATCTTTCAGGCAAGTAAAAACGAGTAAAATTTAACGTATAGGCAATGAATTTGTGAAGGCTCTGTGAAATTAAATAATATTGTTTTTTAAAATGATGTGCAAAATGTAAAAAATTTGTGAATTAATCAAATTTATTAGTGCTTTGTTCATTAGATTTTGATTAAAGTACAGATATGGATCATGAGACTATAATAAACAAACAGACTAAAAATATTCCGCCGCAAAAAACCCCAGACAAAACCGATGATATTTTTATAAAAGGGGCAAGAGTTCATAACCTCAAGAATGTCACTGTTGCGTTTCCCCGTAATAAATTTATAGTTGTTACCGGTGTTTCCGGCAGTGGAAAATCTTCACTTACAATCGATACATTATTTGCCGAAGGCCAGCGTCGCTACGCAGAAAGCCTTAGTGCTTATGCCCGTCAGTTCATGTCTCGGATGGTAAAGCCGGATGTAGATTATATTAAAGGCTTATGTCCCGCTATTGCAATTGAACAAAAAGTTATAACACGAACACCCCGCAGTACGGTAGGTAGCATGACGGAAATTTATGATTATCTGCGTTTGTTGTATGCCCGTATTGGCAGAACGATTTCACCGGTTAGCGGAAGGCAGGTAAAAAAAGACGATGTAACTGATGTTGTGAATGTAATCAAACAATTGCCCCATAGCGACAAAGTAGTGATATTCGTTACATTTAAACAACATGCGAAACGCGACATAAGAGAAGAATTGAATATTCTCATTCAAAAAGGGTTTTCAAGATTATACCTTAAATCATATGAGGATGTGGATACATCTGAAATAGTACGAATTGAAGATATTCTTGAATTAAGTGACAAAGAGTTGAAGACAAAAATTTCTTCCCCGGCTTCAGGTTCCGCTTCAAAAGATACTGCTCAAAACACCCAGCCGATGACTAACATTCTGGTTGATCGCATCGTTGCAAAAGATTTTGATGAAGATGATTTGCATAGGATTGCAGATTCTATAGGCACTGCTTTTTATGAAGGTGAAGGCGAGATGTATATAGAAATAAATAACAGGGAATTACTTCATTTCAGCAATAAATTTGAGCTTGATGGTATACAATTTGAAGAACCGGTGCCCAATCTTTTCTCTTTTAATAATCCTTTTGGAGCCTGCCCAACCTGTGAAGGGTTCAGCCAGGTTTTAGGAATAGATGAAGACCTCGTGATACCCGATAAAAGACTAAGCGTTTATGATGGCGGTGTAGCTCCATGGAAGGGAGAAAAATTAGGCTGGTGGCGGGAGCAATTTGTGAAAGGAGCACGATCAATTGATTTTCCCATTCATAAATCAATCGCAGATCTTACACCTTCTCAATACCAGATTTTATGGAATGGCAAGGGAAATGTTTACGGCATTCATGATTTTTTTAAAGAAGTAGAACAGAACTTATACAAAGTTCAATACCGTGTATTGCTTAGCCGTTATCGTGGCCGCACTATCTGCCCTGATTGTAATGGCTACCGCTTACGCAAAGAGGCATTGTATGTAAAAGTTGGCGGTAAACATATCGGTGAACTATGTGAAATGCCAGCAAAGGATTTAAAACAATGGTTCAATAAACTGGTTCTCACGGAACATGAAAAACAAATTGCAAAGCGAATTTTAATCGAGATACGTCAGCGCTTACAAACCTTACTGGATGTAGGTTTAGGCTATCTTACACTCAACCGTCTTGCCAATTCATTAAGCGGTGGTGAAAGCCAGCGTATACAACTTACACGCAGCCTCGGAAGCAATCTTACAAATTCATTGTATATCTTAGATGAACCTTCCATCGGTTTGCACTCAAGAGACACGCAGCGATTAATAAGTGTATTAAAACAATTGCGTGACGAAGGCAATACTGTCGTTGTGGTAGAACATGATGAGATGATGATGCGTGAGGCAGATCATATTATTGATATGGGGCCGCTGGCTTCACATCTCGGAGGGGAAGTGATAGCAACAGGTAATTATAACGACATCATCAGCAATCCTGAAAGCCTTACCGGAAAATATTTGAAAGGAGAATTGGAAGTAACAGTGCCTGCGGTAAATCGAAAATCTAACAGGTACCTTCGTGTTGAAGGTGCAAGGCATAATAATCTTAAAGATATCACTGTAGATTTTCCGCTTAATATGTTATGTGCAATAAGTGGGGTGAGTGGAAGTGGTAAAACAACGTTGGTAAAACAAGTTTTGTATCCTGCGCTGCAAAAAATAAAAGGAGAGTTTGCTGACAAGGTTGGTTTTCATAAAGCAATCAGCGGTGATGTAGATTATATCACCCAGGTAGAGTTAATTGATCAAAATCCAATTGGTAAATCTTCTCGCAGCAATCCTGTTACTTATATTAAAGCATACGATGCAATAAGAGAATTGTTTGCAAGCCAGCCGCTTTCAAAGATTCGCGGTTTTCAACCAAAACATTTTTCATTTAACGTAGATGGAGGTCGTTGCGATGCCTGTAAAGGTGAAGGTGAGCAGGTTGTAGAAATGCAGTTTCTTGCCGATGTTCATCTTACGTGTGAAGTATGTGGTGGAAAAAAATTCAAAGAAGAGGTGCTGGATGTACAATATAAAGGCAAAAACATTTATGAAGTTTTGGAAATGAGTGTGGACGAATCAATTGAGTTTTTTAAAGAAGAAAAAGCTTTGGCTAAAGCGCTGCAGCCATTGCAGGATGTAGGTCTTGGCTATATTAAACTTGGGCAAAGCAGTGATACGCTTAGCGGGGGGGAAGCCCAACGCGTTAAGCTTGCATCATTTCTTGGCAAGGGGAAAGCCAATGGACACATTCTTTTTATTTTTGATGAACCTACTACGGGTCTTCATTTTCACGATATAAATAAATTACTCACTTCATTTAGTGCATTGATAGAACAAGGACATTCTATAATAGTAATTGAACACAACACAGATATAATTAAGAATGCAGATTGGGTGATAGACCTTGGTCCTGAAGCCGGTGGTGGCGGCGGCAATGTAGTGTTTGCAGGGAAACCTTCAGATTTAAAAAAAGTAGAAGAAAGTTATACTGCAAAATTTTTATGAATGAATAGTTTGAGCTATGAGCTGTTGGCGGCGAACTATAGATGTCATTAATATTCCGAAGCGACAGCTCAATAAAGAACAGGACCTTGAAGAGTGCGACGCAACGGAAGCATTATAGTATTGATATAGACTGGCTCAAAATAAATATTATTACTCAAAAGCCGGGATACATTTTATGCCTCGGTTTATTTTTTATTCCTTTCAAACTTATATATGTAATAGTCCCTGGTTTGTTCCTGTTAGAGATGGTTTTAAATACTCTTTATTTTGAGGCAATTGAAGAAACCAGCAAATGCTCATTAATATGCAATAAAAATAATCGAGAGGTAGCTTGCTTTTTAAAGCACCAGTAAAAATTCCTGCAGCTAATGTTTCTGTTACAATGCTTATTAGTGGTTGTGTATTTGTATGGCGGAATACGGATAAAATGCCACCGGGTTTTTGGGGCAACTGGTAATAATATTTGTTGCCATATATTTCGATTTCACCATTGCCATTTTCGCCAACTGTTTGTTCTAGAGTGCCTACGTCAAAACCATATTCATTTTTAAAAACAGTTTTAAGTTGCCGTCTTCTTTCCACATACATCATAAAAAGGCGTTTAATACCGTTACTTTCCACTCTTGCAGTATGCAGCAAAACCATCATAAATCATTGATAAAATATTTACATTGTCTGTTTTTAATGTAACCATCAGTTGCTTTCTGCCACGCTTAATAGCACCTATTCACTCCATTAATAAGATGCCTTAGAGTGTAATTCACTTTCATTATTCATACTATCTTCTTTTTCTTTTGCCTCCATTACAAAATCAATAGCTTCCTGTACTTTATCACTGCAATCCACAATAAAAGCACCTTGTCTTGCATTATCCATAGCATATTGTATTGCATCTAACTCGTCTGATACAACATTTATAACCGCATCAGGATTTACACGCATGATACCTTCAACAATAAGATCTGTAATTTGTTCCTTTGGTCTTCCTCTTGAATCTTTATCATGGCGTATAATAATTTCATCAAACATTTGTGCTGCATTTATGTCCTCATCCCTTCTGTCGCCTGGACTTGTAACAATACCGACTTTTACAGAAGCCTCTGTACGGTCAAGAAATTTTTTCAATTCTTTATAGCCATCTGTATTATGTGCATAATCAATCATCAGGTTAAAATGTTTGAAATGAAAAATGTTTAAACGACCTGGCGTAAGAGTTGGTGAAGGAATGAATGATTTTAAAGCAGCACTAATAACTTCCGTTTTAAAATCACGGATTGTAGCTGCAAGAATTGCTGGCAAAATATTTTTTATCATGCATGATGCTGTGCCCTGAAATGTAAGCGGAACATCTTCAACTCTCGCTATTCTTGTTTTCCATTGTCCTTTGCAAACAGTGAAATATCCTTTCTCAATTATTGCTGCAAGTCCACCTTCCTGGCGATGCGATTTTATGCGTTCACTTTTTTCATCCATACTGAATAAAGCGATATTACAATCCAACTCATCTTTCATTGCATACACCAAATTATCATCGGCATTAAGAATAGCGTAACCATCATCAAACGTACTGCGTGGAACTACAGTTTTTACTTTTGCCATTTCTTCTACTGTATTAACATCATTTAAACCCAAATGATCATCCGATACATTTGTTACAATGCTGATATTGCATTTATCAAAACCCAAACCAGCGCGAAGAATACCGCCTCTTGCACATTCAAACACTGCAAAATCAACAATAGGATCTCTCAATACAACTTCTGCACTTCCCGGACCGCTGCAATCTCCTTGATGCACAACCTGATCCTGAATATATATTCCTTCTGTTGTGGTATAGCCAACATTATGTCCTGCAGCTTTTGCAAGATGTGCAATTAAACGTGTTGTGGTTGTTTTGCCATTGGTACCTGTAACAGCAACGATTGGAATACGCGATGGAGCATTATCAGGAAAAAGCATTTTTATAACAGGCTCTGCAACATTTCTTGCCAACCCTTTTGTTGGAGAAAGATGCATGCGGAAACCCGGTCCTGAATTTACTTCAAGCACTGCTCCTGTTTTTTCTGTGATAGGCGTATTAATATTTTCAGCAATGATATCAATGCCGCATATATCAAGATTCATTAAACGGGCAATACGCTCTGCGAAAAAAACATTGTAAGGATGTACAACATCAGTTACATCCCGTGCGGTGCCTCCTGTGCTTAGGTTTGCAGTATTTTTTAAAAACAATATTTCCCCAACAGGCAATACAGAATTCAGCGTTAAATTTTTTTCTATCAAAATTGAATTAGTAGTACTATCTACTTTTATAGTAGTTAAAACTTTTTCATGTCCTTCGCCACGCCTTGAATCGCTGTTGGTTTGATCTATTAATTCCTGTACGGTAGATTTATCATCGCCAATCACCATTGCAGGTGTTCGCCTTGCAACTGCTACCAATTTATAATCAATCACCAGGAAACGATAATCCTGCCCATTAATATATCTTTCTACAATTACATCCTTTGAAATGGTTTGTGCAAGCTCAAAGGCTTTGTGTGCCTGCTCATTTGATTTAATGTTTGCAGTAATGCCTTTTCCCTGGTTACCATTCAACGGCTTTACTACCAACGGAAATCCAATTTCCTCAATCACTTGCACAAGCTCAGTTTCCGTTCTAATTTGTTTACCAAGCGGCACAGGAACAAATGAATTTGCCAATAGCTGTTTTGTTTCCTCCTTATTGGATGCTATCTCTACTCCAATGCTGCTGGTTGTGCATGCCATTGACGCCCGAATCAGTTTTTGATGAACACCCTGCCCAAGCATAACCAGCGAATCATTGTCAAGACGTTTATAAGGTATATTTCTTTTTACAGCCTCATTAACGATAGCTTGTGTGCTTGGTCCTAAACCTTCCTTTTTATTAATGCGTGTTAATTCTTTAATGTCATGAGCAATATCATAAGGCTCATCACTTGCAAGTACACTCGCAATACGAACTGCAGCCTTTGCGGCATATGTTCCTGCGCTTTCAACCTGGTAGTAAAACACCACATGGTAAACACCTTTCGTGTGCGTAGGTCTTGTTCTTCCAAATCCGCATTGCATGCCTGCGAGTGATTGTAATTCAAGCGCAATATGTTCGATAATATGGCCCATCCATGTTCCCTCTCTTACGCGCCGAAAAAAGCCACCTGGTTTTTTTTCGGAACAACGATGCGTGTATAAGGAAGGCATCAACGCTTCTAACCGTTCAGCGAATCCATCAATTTTATTGGTAGGATAATCTTCTAACTCTTCAAGGTCTAATTTCATTACGATTAATTTCTGCCTGTAGTTAGACCAGTAGTTAGGCCCCCGCATTACTTTAATGTTAAGTATTTTCATGGCAAGTGTTAAGTATTTTCATGGCAAGCTTTTAAGTAAATGAAACTTTTTTGGATATTGAGCCGTTAAATGGTTTTTTATTTGCAAGGATTATTCTGTGACTTATGCCGCCTGAAGAAGTTTTCAAGGTAATAGTTTTTATTATAAGCAAGACAAAAAAATTGCCAATAATTTTTACACATTTTCTTATGCTAAATATACTAACTGAGGAATTATTTCTGCACTCTTTGTTAAAGTTGTAGAACATAAAGGCCTATATTTTTGGCATTGGTTTGTTTTTCCTTTTCAAATAAAAGCAGAATACATATTTAAAATTTTTATCAGGAACTCACTCTTTTGTAGTATAACATGAATCAGCAATCATAAGTTGCCGAATAAGCGAATAATTCAAATTCATTGACAAATAAAGTCTATAAATTTTTAAGCTGCGATAAAAAATTTTCTTTCTTTTTCTCATGAGTAAGAAAAAATACTTGATTTTGTCAAGTATTTTTATCTTTATGCTGTTATGACAACCAGGGAAAAGATAATAGGTGAAATAAGAGCCTTTAACCGGTTTTACATAAATATCATTGGTGTTTTAGATAATTATATTCTTAATAGTGATTATTCACTTACAGAAGCACGCATTCTTTTTGAAATTTGTAATAACGATAACTGCACTGCAAGAACTATAAAAAATATTATTAAAATTGATGAAGGATATTTAAGCAGAATCATTGACAAGCTGGTTAAACAAAAACTGATAAAAAAACAACAATCAAAGGTAGACGGCAGGGTTTATATTCTCATACTTACCTCTTTCGGGGAAAAACAATTTCAAAAACTGAATGATTCATCATTTCAATCTGTGAAACAAATGATTGAGAAATTAACTGCAGCAGAAACAGAACATTTGATAAATCATATGATAGGGATAAAAGAATTATTAACCAAATCTTTTCAGTGATGAATATCGCTTTAGAAGATATATTAATCAGAAATACACTTCGTTCCGGCGATATGGGCTATGTGATTTATCTGCATGGCATACTTTATAAAAAAGAATATGATTATGGAATAGAATTTGAAAGCTATGTTGCAGCAGGGCTTCTTGAATTCTATAAGAATTATGATGAACAAAAAGACCGGGTATGGATTTGCGAGCATGAAAAAGAGATTATAGGTTTTCTATTATTAATGCACAGACCTGATAATGCTGCACAATTAAGATATTTCTTAATAAAGCCAGAGTACAGAGGTTTAGGGCTTGGTAAAAAGCTTATGAAATTATACATGAACTTTTTTGAAAAATGTAATTATACTGCTTCTTATTTATGGACAACCCATGAACTTAGTGCGGCTGCTGCTTTATATACGAGATATGGTTTTAAACTCACAGAAGAAATACCAACAACAAATTTTGGCAAGCCATTAAAAGAACAACGTTATGACTTAATTCTTTAAACGTTACAATCTTTTCTTTACTATTATCAATTATTAATTACTTATTAATTACTGCAACAATTATTTTCACCAATACATTTTTTTTGTTTGGAAATCATCGGTAAGGAATTAGAATCCCTTTTAAAGCCCGATCCCATTCCCAGGTCCATTTATACATATCTTCAACATTCGGATAAATAATAGCTCCGCCATTGAAAGGATATTCTATATTTATCCATCCTGTATTCATAACACTCATTATACTGTTACACTTGTTTATGCAAGCGTTATTTGAATCTAATCTATTAAGGATACGTTTACAGGAAGAATCATTATGCGGATAATTTTTCTGTGCCATTGAGGTTACAGGCAACAGCAATAACAAGAAGAATATTTTTTTCATAATAATAAAATTTTAAAATGACTTCGCGATAATATTTTTTACTTCATTTATCATCACCCAAAGCATTCACAATTCAGGTTTGCAGATTTGCTTTCGTTTTTTTGCTTACATTCTCTTTTTTATTCGAGCATCAACATGGACAAAATATTTTTGAAAAATTATCCAACCTGACATAATTACAAAACTTGCAATACATAACCATGCAAACACATCACCAACCTGGGTATAAATAGTGTATGTATGTTGCACAGGAACATCTGCATACATTACCTGTTCATCTGTTTTGTAATAATCCATTGACGAAATAATTCTGCCACAGTTATCTGTCGCAACTGATAATCCAGGACCCGCAGGACGCACCAGAGAGAAACCATTTTCAACCGCACGTGTTTTCCTTCCAGTCATTCGCAGGTATGAACATAATTTCAACTTTATTTTTTCCAGCCTGCCGAATAAAGTTTTGAAAAGCATCATCGAAACAAATGGCAGGTGCAATTTTTCCATAAGGAGTTTGCACTACAGGAATATTGCCATCTCCTTTCAATATGGGTTCAACCGATACCGGGTTGCTTTTTATATAAGTCAATTGTTTTGTTCCATTTGGATTAATAATGACGAGTTTATTTTCAACAAGATGTTTTGGAAAATCTTCGGGTACTGACCATAATGTCATCAATAAATAAATTTTTTCCTGCACGGCAAGCGACATTGCACGTTTAATAAATTCAGCCTCTCTCTGCTTTGGAATAAAACCGGCGCATTCTTGCCACAAAATTATTTTCGCTCCGGCATGGGCAGCCTGCTGTGTTTTTTCAAGAAGATTATTTTCAAGTTCAGTGCTGTATTTGCCAATAGCTTTTGCATCGGTCCATTTACAACTAGTAATATCTTTATTAATATTTCGTGCCTGCACGATAGAAGCTGTAAGAACTGATGGTGATTGTGGTTGAAAGAAATTTATGCGAACAGTGCCAAACAAAAATATTGCCGCTGCAACGCTTGTAAATGTGATGGCTCCTCTGTGAATTTTATCCCATTCAAAATTTTGATGCCATGCCCAGTTAACTGCTGAAGCAAACCATGTAATTAAAAAAGATATTCCCCAGATGCCAGTAACAGAAGCCAATTGCATCAATGAAAGATTACCTGCTTGCGTATATGCCAGTGCAACCCATGTACCTTTTGAAGGTATTAATGACATCAGGTATTCAATAGTGCACCAGGTAATCGGAAACACAAGTGTTGATATAAATCCGTTTAAACGCGTTGCCACAATACGATCTGCAAGGAAGGACAATGCACAGGTCTGAAGGCCCAAACCTGTTATTATAAAATATACATTAATCGGTGCCGGGATCATTTTCCACCATACTATCATATTGACAATGGCAGAAGCCACTAAAAGAAAAATGAAGCCACGTGCAGGTTTTTGCATGCTCATGAAACGAAGGAAAAAGATGGGATACAGCCATGCTGCAAAAGGAATTATCCAACGGCCATTTGAAAATAACATTAAGGTTGTTCCAATTGTAAGCCATAGAAAAGATTGGCGATTTGATTTCATAGTGCTATTTTTTAAATGATAGCACAAAGCTCTCGTGATGAAATGTGCTTTCATTTATCATTTGGTAAAAAATAAGAAAGGAGACTATCTAAAATAATTTTTCAATTTCCTTTTTAGACCCGCTGGTATCTGTGCGGATAGAACTTAGAGGTATTTGTTTACGCAGCCTGCTTAATGATTGTTGGGTAATGCCAAGGAAATTTGCTATATAACTAAGGGGTACCCGCTGTAAAATATGGGCATATTCTCGCATGAACTCTTTGTACCTGACAGTAGCATCAAGGTTGAGCAGGAAAGTTCTTTGATAGAGCATTTTCATCATTACGTAATGATCAATGGCTGCATTGATTTCTTTGCCGCGGGAAACTTGTTGTAAAAGTTTTTGCATGTTTTCATAAGAAATAGTAATCAACTGGCAATCAGTAAGGGCCTGTACATTCTTATCTGAAGGTTTTTGCGGGAAAAAGGATTCAGGATCGCCGGCAAAATCATTTTCAGACATAAAAAAACAAGTGACATCCGTGCCATCATCACGAAACATACAAAAACGTACAACCCCCTCTGCTATGAAACCCAGTTTCCGACAGACTTTTCCCTGGCTAACAAAATATTCATTTTTAGGAAATGACTGAAGTTGAAAATATTCTTTTACCATTTCACTTTCCTCTTCTGTGAGTTGGAACTGTTGCTGTAAAAATTTTTTAAAATGCAGTATGTAATCCTTAGTTGTCGTTGATTTCATTTGCATACAGAAAGTTACAACTCAAATTTCGGAAAAAAATTATTACAATTTTTATGAACTATCATTTAAGCCAAGTATAAAAAATTGAATTCACATTTATTATTTTATACATCTTTATCAAGAAAGAAATGAAAACTGTCACCTCTTAATCCTACACGCATAGCTTCAAGCGGTATCACTTCATGCGGGTCTATATTTCCAAGGTTGGCATTGCATCCAATCAATTCAAGAAAGTAGAGCTGCTGATCTTTTTTTGGTGCTTCCCATATTATTTTTTCCGCAGGTATTTTGGTGAGAATTTCCTGGATCAATCCTTCGCGCACTTCACCGGAATCGCGGTATATGCCCACTGTTCCCGTTTCCCTAGACTCTGCAATTATATAACTTGCACCTGCTTCCAGTTCTTCCTGTATCAGCTCGATCCATTTATAAGGCGGCGTTATATGTTCACGGTCTTTATCTTTTGAACCAATCTCACCCATCACCAATCCATATTTGGTAAGCTTTTCTATGTAACCACATTTTTCTGCATGCGTTATAGAAATGGAACCATCTGATACTTCCATATAATTGATGCCATATTCCTGTATCACCCGCAAATAATCATCGAATTGATTGCGGATAATAAATGCTTCAAATAAAAGACCGCCTAAATAAACAGGGATATTATACGATTGATAAATTTCTATTTTTTCATCGAGGTTATTTGTAACCACAGGAGTGCCAAATGCAAGCTTGGCAATATCTACATGTGGTGCTGCTATTGATAAAAAATCTTTTGTCTCTCCTGCGCTCAATCCTTTATCTGTTATCATCGTAATACCATGGGTACGCGGCTTTTTAGTTCGCTCCGGAATTTGACTGAGGTTAAAATTCATTGAACTGTTTTTTTCATAGATAATTTTTCAAAGCTAAAATAATACAGCCAATTAGAACATGATTTAGTTGAACAATAATAAAGTTTAAAGAAAGGGAAAGAATTTTTTTATGTACTGAACTGTAGAATTTCTATTTTTCTTAGCTCCGCTCAGAGACTGTCTGGAAAATATTTTTTGAAGTTAGATGCCTCATTCTTCGGCATGACAAACCGTTGTTTAAGGAATGAACTTAAGTAAAATTTTTATTCTTCTGTTTGTCATTTCGACAAAGGAGAAATCTACTCCTATTTAATAGTAAGACAAGAAGAAATTAGAAAATATTACTTCAATAATTGAAGTCAGGAAACGGTTTGCAGCATTGCAGCATAATGACAAATGCCGCCCACTAATACAAACAAATGCCAAATCGCATGATGGTATTTCCATTTTTGCCATAGATAAAAAATAACACCAAGACAATATAAAATAACACCTGCTAAAACAAGCGTAGTAACACCGACAGGCATAGATGCAAAAAAATGTTCAGGTACAAAAAGAAATATCAATCCCATGATAAGATAAAAAATAACAGAAAAAATATTTGATCGTTTTGGAAGAAAACATTCAAATAAAATTCCTCCGATTACGAGCAACCATAAGATGAATAAAAGAACAATACCGATGCCGTCGTACAAATAATACATGATAATAGGTGTATAGGTACCGGCAATTAAAAAATAAATACTAATATGATCTAACCTCTTACAAAGAGCTTTGAGCTTTTCTTTTTTTAGTGCATGATATAGCGTAGAACAAGTAAACACCATAAGAAAACAAAGTCCGTAAATGCTCATGCTAAGAATGCGGCTGCTATCTTCATTTTTTACAGCAGGTGTTATTAAAAAAGGAATAGCAACCACGCCAAAAACGACACCTAAAACATGAATAATAATGTTAGCCAATTCTTCTTCCGGAGTAAATTCGGCATTGCATTTTTCCGGCAATTCCTGCCCGTTCATAAAAATTCTTTTTTGAAAAATATGTGGCAATATTCATGCCTTTTCCTGTGAAACTTTGAAACATTCAAACATTTATTGCTATTACAAATAAATTATTTCCTCCAACTTTGCCGACCATTATATAGCATGAAGCAAAAGCCCATACATCCTGCATTGCAGCCTTATCTTGATGGTAAGGTTGTTCTTATCAATAAACCATTCAGGTGGACTTCTTTTGATGCAGTAAAAAAACTGCGCATACTTACGGACGTTTCAAAAGTGGGACATGCAGGCACACTTGATCCGCTGGCTACAGGTTTGCTTATAATATGTACAGGGAAGTTTACAAAGAAGATAAATGAATACATGGGCATGGAAAAAGAATATGTTGGTACTTTTACTTTGGGCGCTACAACGCCTACTTACGACCTGGAAAGCGAACCGGGAAATTTTAAAACAACGGCGCATCTTTCACCTGAAATTATTCATGCTGCCACACGGCAATTCACTGGTGCTATTATGCAATTACCACCTGCTCATTCGGCCATAAAAAAAGAGGGCAAACGTTTATATGAGCTGGCAAGAAAAGGAAAAGAAGTTGTGTTAGAAGCAAGGGCTGTTACCATCAGTTCATTTGAAATACTTAATATTTTTTTGCCTGTGATTGAATTTAGGGTTGTATGCTCAACAGGAACCTATATAAGAAGCCTTGCAAAAGATTTTGGTGAAGCGATGGGAACCGGTGGTTATTTAAGCAGTTTGTGCAGAACAAGAATCGGGTCTTTTCATTTAAAAGATGCGCTTACACCAGATGAATTTGAAGCAGAGATACAACAATTGAGAAATAAATCAGAAAGGCAGACCAATGCCTAACTGTATTGCATAATTATTTCTTGATGCAGGAAAATATTCTCCGCTCAAAGGATTCTTTTGACGGTACAAATAATTTCGCCAGGTAAAATCAGAGAATTTTAGCCAGCCATTATTTTCAATATAGCGCGCAGGGTCTTTCAGTTTGATACCAAAATCTACACGTATCAGGAAATAATTAAAATCAAATCGCACGCCTGTGCCAACACCTATTGCAATATCTCTTCCAAGACGGTTAAAAGAAAATTCACTGTTGGGCACCCGGGGATTTTTATGCAGGTTCCATATATTTCCGATATCAGTAAATAAAGCACCGCCAATTTTTACACTCGTGAATTGAGCAATCATATAGCGAAACTCAATATTGCCTTCCAACTGCATGTCTCCATACCTGTCGCGAAATTCCGAAGCTGTATCACTTACAACTGATGAGCCTAATCCCAATAATCTTAAACCCCATGCCCGCATGCTGTTTGGCCCCCCCGCAACAAACTGTTTGAAAAATGGAAGGGTATTGCCAAACCTGTTGCTGTTGCCGTAATTATATCCTATGCCACCAAATAAACGAAAGGCCCATGCTGTTTTTCGGTAAGCAATAAGTTTTCTGAATTCAGTTTCAAATTTTAT
>WNGE01002040.1_pt1 | contig 25135 bp, 24 predicted proteins | sample 5400651 | NCBI WGS metagenome assembly WNGE01 (sample SAMN13153370, study PRJNA577476) | soil metagenome | isolation source: 60 cm soil or saprolite under grassland replicate 2 | place: USA:California | collected 2016-06-15
GAAACTCCATCAATCGCTTCGCGGAAGCGATGACGCTGTTCGCCGTGGCCTGTGCCGGCATGTTCCCAATCTTCCACCTGGGCCGTCCATGGCTGTTCTATTGGTTGTTCCCGTATCCGAACACCATGACGTACTGGCCGAACTTCCGCAGTCCGCTGGTGTGGGATGTATTTGCGGTGACGACCTACCTGACGATCTCGCTGGTCTTCTGGTTCGTCGGCTTGATTCCTGATCTCGCCAGCATGCGCGACCAGACCTCGAACAAAGCTCTGAAGTTCGTATTCGGAGCGATGGCTATGGGCTGGCGCAACTCTGTTCGCCACTGGAACCGCTACGAAACTGCGTACCTGCTTCTCGGCGGATTAGCCACACCTCTCGTCCTCTCCGTCCACACGGTCGTGAGCTTCGACTTTTCGGTGGGCATAGTGCCCGGTTGGCACACTACCATCTTTCCGCCGTACTTCGTCGCCGGGGCTATCTATTCCGGATTCGCAATGGTGCTGGTGCTGGCGATTCCCATTCGTAAGTTTTATGGGATTGAAGACCTCATCACCATGCGCCACATCGAGAACTCCGCCATGGTGATGCTCGCCACCGGCTGGATCGTCGCTTATGGATACGCGTTCGAAGCTTTCATGAACTGGTTCGGTGGTGATCCGTACGAAAATTTCCTGCGCTGGAATCGGCTGCACGGACCGTATGCGTGGTCCTACTATCTGTTGCTATTTACGAACCTTGTGGTGCCGCAGGTCCTCTGGTTCAAGAAGGTCCGCAACAACACGCTGCTGCTGTTTTTCGTCTCGCTTGACGTGCTGGTAGGAATGTGGCTGGAGCGCTTCGTCATCGTCATTGTCAGCTTGAGCCGCGACTTCCTGAACTCCTCCTTCGGCCAGTACTACCCGACGCAATGGGATTGGGCAATCTTCGTCGGCACACTAGGGTTCTTCTCGGCTTGCATGTTCCTGTTCATGCGGCTGCTGCCGGCGGTCTCGATCTCAGAGTTGAAGACGTTGTTGCCGGAAGCCGAAGTGAAAGTCAAGCACGAGGATGCGGAGGTCCATCAATGAAGGACACCGGCATCTACGGCTTGCTCGCTGAATTCGACAACGTGAACGACGCCATCACTGCCGCGCGGCGCACGTATGCGGCCGGATACCGCAAGATTGACGCCTACTCTCCATTCCCGGTCGAGGAACTTTCAGAGGCGATTGGATTTCACAAGAACGGCGTGGCGTTAGTTTGCCTGGTCGGTGGATTGCTTGGCTGCACCGGTGCGTTCATCCTGCAATGGTGGATCAACACCATCAGCTATCCCATCAACATTGCCGGGCGGCCGCTCAATTCCTGGCCATCGTTCATCATTGTAACTTTTGAAATGACGATTCTTTTTTCCGGATTGTCAGCGGTGTTCGGCATGCTTGCACTGAACGGATTGCCCATGCCATACCATCCGGTGTTCAACGTGCCGCGCTTTGAGTTCGCGTCGAAAGACCGCTTCTTCCTGATCGTCTTTTCGTCGGACAAGAACTACGACGCAGCGCGAACGCGCCAGTTTCTCGAGGGCCTGAATCCGATTTCCGTGGCGGAGGTGCCCAGTTGATGGCGCGACTCCGCAACAGTGTCCGAGGCGGAGCGACGGGCGTCTCGCCCGTCCGCATGCACGGGCGAGGGCGCCCGTGCCCCCATGGAACGTTTAGGAGGGTCAGAAACATTATCATTTCGATTCTGGTTTTCTCGGGTGCCGTGTTCCTTGTCGGCTGCCGGCAAGACATGCACGACCAGCCGCGCATGAAGACTTACGCCATGAGCGATTTTTACGCAGACTTGCGCTCCGCCCGTCCGCCAGTTGATGGCACCGTTGCGCGCGGCCAACTTCATGAGGACACATATTTCTATACCGGGAAAATCGGCGACAATCCCGGCGACTACATGCCTTTTCCCGTGACAGAAAATGTTCTTACCCGCGGGCGCGAGCGTTTCAATATTTATTGTGCTCCCTGCCATTCGCGCCTCGGAGACGGCAACGGCATGGTCCCGCAGCGGGGATACAAGCAGCCGCCGACGTACCATCAGGACCGACTACGCAAGGCACCTCTCGGATATTTCTTTGACGTGATGACCAACGGCTTTGGCGCAATGCCCGATTATGCAACGCAAATATCTGCCGAAGATCGCTGGAAAATCGTCGCTTACATCCGCGCCCTGCAGTTGAGCCAGAATGCGACTCAGGCGGACGCGGCCGGACAGACGATTCCATCGAATCCGCCGGACTTCGAAGAGCCAGGTTCCGGCGCGACCCTGCCCGTGCCAGTTCCGCAGTCAGGAGAAGAACAGAAATGATCCCGACGCGTACAAACGGTTCAGAATTCATGGCGCCTGAGGTCACGCAGACGATCTTTCAGCGCTCGTTGGGCGTAGGACTGCTATTCGGATTTTTGTCACTGCTCGCGGCTTACCTGAAACCTGCGCAGTTTTTCCATTCTTATCTTCTTGGATTCATGCTGTGGCTCGGGGTCACGCTGGGCAGCATGGCGATCCTGATGATCCAGCACATGACCGGCGGCAAGTGGGGGATGGCAATTCGCCGCCAGCTTGAGGCCGCTGTGAAATGCCTGCCGCTGATGGCCGTGTTATTCGTCCCGATCATCGCAGGAATGCCGTATCTCTACGGTGCCTGGCTACATCCAGACCCAAACAACAAGCATCTGGTCGAATTGAGCCATGATTACATGACTCGCGGTGGCACACGGCAGTTCCTTTTCCTGAACGGCTACATCGGCAGGGCTGTGGTTTATTTCGCCATCTGGCTTCTTCTCGCTTTCGTTCTGAATCGCTGGTCGGCCGAGCAGGACAATCCGCCCGTCCAGAATCTCAGCCCACGCTTTCGCCGGATCGCTGCTCCAGGCTTGATTCTCTACGCGTTCACGATTTCATTCGCCGTAATTGACTGGGTGATGTCTCTTTCCCCGCCCTGGATTTCCACGATTTACGGCTTCATCTTTATTGTTGGTGAGTTACTGTCCGCCATGTGCGTGATGGTCGTGGTCGAGACGATTCTTTCGAACTATGAGCCGACTGCGTCCTTGCTCAAACCCAAGGAAGTGCACGACCACGGCAAGCTGATGCTCACATTCGTGATGCTTTGGGCTTATTTCAGCTTCTCGCAGTTGCTAATCATCTGGGCCGGGAACCTGCCGCCGGAGATCAAATTTTTCACCCGCCGTCTTTATTCCGGCTGGCAGGCGGTTGCACTGGCACTGGTGGTGTTCCACTTTGCCGTCCCATTCCTGCTGCTGCTCTCGCGTTCATTCAAGCGCGACGCGAAGACGTTAGTTTGGCTGGCAAGCTGGCTCCTGTTCATGCGCTTTGTGGATCTTTTCTGGTATATCGAACCGAATTTCAATCAGACGCTGGCCTTCCGCTGGGGATATTTGCTCGATTTCGTCGTTCCCATCGCGATCGGCGGGTTCTGGTTTGCAATGTTCTGGCGCAACTTGAGATCGCGCCCGCTGCTGCCGGTTTACGACATGCACGCGCAGGAATTTCTTGAGTACCTGGGGGCAGCACATGACTGAGACTCATCGTGGAAGTCAGGGCCACCCGCAGCCGAATGGCGGCTTCGAGCGCGAAGACCTGGGATCGAAGCCCATCATTGCCTTCATCATCACTGTGGTGGTGGTTGGAGTCTTTGTGTATTACGCGGCCTGGGGAATGTTCCGTCTTATGGACAAGCAACTCACCAAGGATGAGCAGAGCCGCAGTCCACTGGTGCAAGTTCAAACTGACACTCGTTCCGTGCAGCGCGAACAAATCAATGCGTTCCCTGAGCCTCGCCTGGAAGACAACGAGCGCACTGAGATCAACGACACTCGCTACGCGGAAGAGCAGCGGCTCAACAGTTCAGGATGGATGGACCAGAATGCGGGAGTAGCGCATATTCCGATTGAGCGCGCCATGCAGTTGATCGCGGAGCGGGGATTACCAACTACGCCACAGGCTGGCACACCGCCTCCCTCCATCGTGCAGACAGGTCGCGCGGCGGCGGTCCAATCAGATACGAGCAATAGTGCCAAGTCAAAGAAGAAGGGAAGTAGGCAGTGAGAAGTAGTCACCACAATTCGAGATCTCAGATTTTTGGGGAATGCACGGGCATCCTCGCCCGTGCATTCCTCGCAGTTGCTGCGCTGAGTTCCATCGCCGCCGCCCAAAGCATGACCGGCGGAATTCTCGGCCCATCAGCTGCTGTGAAGCCTCCGGGGTTGACGAACGTCGGGATTCAACAGAATCTCAACCAGCAGATTCCTCTCGACCTCACTTTTCGCGACGAAACCGGCAAAGCTGTTCATCTCGGCGACTATGTCGGCAAGAAGCCGGTGATCTTGAGTCTCGTGTACTACCGATGCCCCATGTTGTGCAGCGAATTGCTCGTGGGGCTTGAGAGCGCGCTCAAGGCGGTGAAATTTGATGTTGGCAAAGAGTTCGATGTCCTTACTGTCAGCTTCGATCCCAAGGACACTCCCGAACTCGCGACTTCCAAGAAAGCTGAAATCCTCAAGCGTTATAACCGTGCCGGTTCCGCCGATGGCTGGCATTTCCTCACCGGCGCGCAAGAATCCATTACCGCGCTAACCAAGGCGGCAGGCTTTCAATATCAGTACGATCCCAAAACCGATCAATTCGCGCACACCACGGCCATCATGATTCTTACGCCGGAAGGCAAGATCGCGCAGTACTACTACGGCGTGGAATTTCCGCCGAAGGACCTGCGCCTTGGTTTGATTCAGGCTTCGGAGAGCAAGATTGGGACCCTTGCCGATCAGGTGGTTCTGTACTGCTATCACTACGATCCGAACACCGGGAAATACAGCTCGATCATCAGCAGGATCATTCAGCTTTCGGGCGGTGTGACCATTCTCGGTCTTGGCACCGTGCTAATAGTGCTATTCCGTCGTGGCTCGGACTCAGACCACCAGCCCAGGAGGCAAAGCAGCTCTCATCAATATGTTCGATAATTTTCCACTTTGGCCGGCTGCGGCATCGTCGCACGCGTTTTGGGAGGATACCTTATACATTTTCCTCGCCGTGGTCTGCGTCGTGATGACCCTCCTGATCTTCACGGTGGTAGCCGTGTTCGCAACCAAATATCGCCGGCGTCATGGGCGCGAGGCCACACAGATCGAAGGCTCACTGCTGCTTGAAATCGGCTGGACGGTGATTCCGCTCGGCATAATGATGGTGATGTTCGTTGGCGGCGCGGTACTTTACTTCCACATGCGCACTCCGCCGCGCGACGCTGCCGAAGTGTATGTGGTGGCAAAACAATGGATGTGGAAGCTGCAGCACACGGAAGGCCAGAGCGAGATCAATGAACTGCATGTTCCCGTCGGCCGCGACGTCAGATTGATCATGACCTCGCAGGATGTGATCCATAGCTTTTACGTGCCCGCATTTCGCGTGAAAATGGATGTAGTCCCGGGGCGCTATACGACCATGTGGTTCCGGCCAATCAAAGCTGGAACCTATCATCTTTTCTGTGCGCAGTATTGCGGCACCATGCACTCGGGCATGATCGGCCAGGTAGTGGTAATGGAGCCGAATGATTACCAGGCTTGGATGTCTGGCGGTCCCGTTGCCGGTTCGCTGGCCCAGAACGGCCAGGCATTGTTCCAGCAACTTGGATGTTCGACTTGCCACCGCTTTGACGTGCAGGGCCGTGGGCCGAATCTCGTTGGACTCTTTGGGAAGCCGGTGCAACTTGAAGATGGTCGCACTGTAATTGCCGACGAAGACTATGTTCGCGAGTCAATCGTAAATTCTCAGGCCAAGGTTGTTTCTGGATTCAAACCGATCATGCCGATTTTTCAAGGGCAGGTCAGTGACGAACAACTGAACGCGCTCGTGGCTTATGTGAAGTCGTTGAGCCAGGCACCGGCAGGACAAGCAGGAACGCCGGCCCTTGCGCCCGCAGGCACGCAGCCGCAGAGCACAAAGTAGGTAATGAAGTGAAGGAACAGCAATGGCGACTCTAGCAGTAAGCGAAGAACGGAAAAATTACATAAACGCCGAGTACGGCATACGCTCGTGGCTCTTCACCACAGACCACAAGCGGATTGCCCTGCTGTACTTGCTCTCCATCACCGCATTTTTCTTTATCGGCGGCTTTGCTGCATTGCTCATTCGGCTGGAACTGCTGACGCCGGCCGGCGATCTGCTCAGTGCCGATGCCTACAACAAGGCCTTCACTATGCACGGTCAGGTGATGGTCTTCTTTTTCCTGATCCCCTCGATTCCGGCAGTGCTGGGGAATTTCCTCATCCCGATCATGATCGGCGCCAAGGACCTGGCCTTTCCGCGCATTAATCTGATCAGCTGGTACATCTACATTATTGCGGGAATCCTCTACATTCATTGCCTTGTTACTGGTGGGGTTGACACCGGCTGGACTTTCTATCCGACCTTTTCTACACAGTTCAGCAACACCAAAGTGATCGAAGCCGGGCTGGCAATCTTCATATCTGGATTTTCATCAATCCTCACTGGCTTGAACTTTGTCGTGACCGTGCATCGCATGCGCGCGCCGGGAATGACTTGGTCGCGGCTGCCGCTGTTCGTCTGGTCGCATTACGCCACCAGCATCATCATGCTGCTGGGCACGCCGGTAATTGCAATCACGCTGGTGCTGGTTGTTTTGGAGCGGGCGCTGAACTTGGGCATCTTCGATCCGACGCGCGGTGGTGATCCCGTCTTATTCCAGCACTTGTTCTGGTTTTACTCCCACCCTGCGGTTTACATCATGATTCTGCCTTCGATGGCGGTGATCAGCGAGATTGTGCCTTGTTTCTCGCGCAAGCGCGTCTTCGGTTATAACTTTGTTGCCATCTCGAGTATTGCTATTGCCGCTATCGGTTTCGTGGTTTGGGCACATCACATGTTCGTCGCTGGAATCTCGCTCTATTCGGCGATCGTTTTCTCATTCTTGAGCTTTCTGGTGGCGGTGCCCTCGGCGGTCAAAGTCTTTAACTGGACCGCGACCATGTACAAGGGCTCGGTTTCGTTCTCGACACCGATGCTGTATGCCTTTGGCTTTATCGGGCTGTTCACCATCGGAGGGCTTACCGGACTTTTTCTGGCAACTCTCGGAGTGGACGTGCATGTACACGATACGTATTTTGTGATCGCCCATTTTCACTATGTCATGGTCGGCGGTGCGGTCATGGGCTATCTAGGTGGCATGCACTTTTGGTGGCCGAAAATTTCGGGGAAGATGTATCCCGAAGGCTGGGGGCGCCTCGCGGCTCTGATCGTTTTCATCGGGTTCAACCTGACCTTCTTCCCGCAATTCATTCTCGGATATCTCGGAATGCCGCGCCGCTACTGGCAGTATCCGCCGGAGTATCAGGTACTGAATGTGCTTTCAACCGCGGGCGCAACCATCCTGGCTGTTGGATATCTGTTGCCGATGGTTTATCTGCTGTGGTCCTTGCGCTACGGCAAGCCGGCAGAGGACAACCCGTGGAAAGCCACTGGCCTTGAGTGGACGACCTCCTCGCCGCCGCCCACATTCAACTTCGATGAAACTCCTGTGGTTACACAGGAGGCCTACGACTACGAGAACATGCCCTTGCCCGAAGAGGTGACACTTGAGCGATAGTCCTCTTGTGAGCGATGCCCAATTGGATGTCGAGCACCATGACCGGCCGGAGCTGCGCCATCACTTCGCGGACGTCGAGCAGCAACGGAATGCCGCCTCACTGGGCATGTGGTGGTTCCTGGGCACAGAAATCATGTTCTTCGGCGGCATGTTCTGCGCCTACCTGATTTATCGCCGATGGTACTTTCCGGAGTTCGCGAGTGCGAGCAGAAGCTTGGATCTCTTCGTCGGCTCATTCAATACAGTCGTCCTCATCTGCAGTAGCCTGACCGTTGCTCAGGCAGTTCGCGCAGCACAACTTGGCAATCGAAAGCTCCAGGTAAGGATGCTTCTGCTTACGCTGGTATTTGGCTTGGCATTCTTGGGGATCAAAAGCTACGAATGGGGTAACAAATATAAAGAGCACCACATCCCGACGTTCGATTACAACGTCATTAGCGGCGAAGGGGACTTGATTAAGGGCAATGAGCACCTGCTGGGGATTGACAAGGTTCAAAACGACCCAGTGAAGCTGCGAGCTCGGAAAGCGGAAATCCAGCAGCATACGAAGATTTTCTATTCCCTCTATTTCGCTCTCACCGGAATGCACGCGATCCACATGATCGTGGGTGTCGGCATCTTTATCTGCATCACGTGGATGGCCCACAAAGGGCGGTTTACGCCCGAATACCACACGCCTTTAGAAATTGCCGGACTGTATTGGCACTTTGTGGATATTGTCTGGATTTACTTGTTCCCATTGCTTTACCTAATCGACCGCAAGCCGACAATTTGAGCGACTATGTCTGACCATTCTGAACACATCGTCTCCAGCAAGCTTTACTTCCTCATCTTTTTTGCCCTTATCGTCGGGACCGTCCTCACCGCACTTGTGGCGAGGGTCGATCTCGGAACCTATCACGGGATTGACGCCAACACCGTGGTGGCCCTCACGATTGCGACCTGCAAGGCTTCGCTGGTCGTGCTCATCTTCATGCACGTCAAATACACCAGCGAGAAGATGACCAAAGCCATTTTGCTTGCGGCCATTTTCTGGCTCATGCTGCTCCTGGTGCTCAGCCTGACCGATTACTCGTCGCGTACCGAGGGATGGCTCAGCTTCCCTTCATCAGAGATCAGCGCTCGATTGGCCTAGTCACTCTGGGCAGCACTGAGCCGTGAGCGCCGAGCACCGCTGTTTGCTCACCGCTCGCTGTCAGTGCTGAATGCTATCTTTACTCATGCCTGGGGGCCCTGACTCCGCCGCACTTGAATCCGATCTCCGCCGCCATCTTCGCGGCGAGGTCCGCTTCGACGATGGCAGCCGCGCTCTCTACGCCACCGACGGTTCCAATTATCGTCAAATTCCCATCGGCGTCGTAATTCCACGCGACAACGACGACGTAATCGCCGCCGTTGCCATTTGCCGCGAACATGCCGCGCCCTTGCTCTGTCGCGGTGGAGGCACTTCACTCGCCGGCCAGTGCTGCAATGTTGCCGTCGTTCTGGATTTCTCCAAGTACATGGCGCAAATTCTGGAACTCGATCCGCAGAAGCGCCTTGCGCGCGTCCAACCCGGCGTCATTCTCGATCATCTGCGCTCCGCCGCCGAGGAGCACAAGCTGACTTTCGGCCCCGACCCCGCATCGCACAGCCGCTGCACCATCGGCGGCATGGTTGGGAACAACTCCTGCGGCGTGCACTCAATCATGGCCGGCAAAACCGATGAAAATATCGAAACGCTCGAAGTCCTCACCTATGACGGTGTTCGCATGCGCGTCGGTCCAACGAGCAACATCGAACTCGAAAGCATCATTCGCGGAGGTGGTCGCCGCGGTGAGATCTACGCAGGTCTGAAAACAATTCGCGACCAGTATGCACACCTCATTCGCCAGAAGTTTCCCAACATTCCGCGCCGCGTCTCCGGCTACAACCTGAATTTCCTCTTGCCGGAGAGCGGATTCAATGTCGCGCGCGCCCTGGTTGGCTCTGAAGGCACGTGCACCACGGTTCTGGAAGCAACCTGCCGATTGGTCGAGAGCCCCCAAGCGCGAGTGCTGCTCGCAATTGGCTGTCACGACGTGTTCGAATGCGCCGACCTTGTTCCGGAAGTCTTGGCTCATCGTCCGATTGGTCTCGAAGGCATGGACAGCCTTCTGATTGAATACACGCGCCGCCGAGAGATGAATCCTGAAGGGCTAGCTCTGCTTCCAGAAGGCGGAGGCTGGTTGCTTGCTGAGTTTGGCGCTGACACAATTCCTGCCGCCGAATCACACGCCCATGGACTAATTGAAGCGTTGAGCTCCAGCCTACGTGCTCCATCTTTCCGTCTGCTCACCGACAAACACGAAGTCCGAAAAGTTTGGGAAGTGCGCGAATTCGCGCTGGGCGCGGTTTCTCGCGTACCCGGAGAGCCTCCAACTTGGGAAGGCTGGGAAGATTCTGCTGTGGCTCCGCAGAAATTGGGCGGTTACTTACGCAATCTGCGCAAGCTGACCGACGCGTACGGCTATGGCTGTGTCGTGTACGGCCATTTCGGCGACGGCTGCGCGCACAACCGCATCACGTTTGATCTCGAGTCAGGCGAAGGTATCAAAAAGTTCCGCGGGTTCATGGAAGAAGCGGCTGACCTGGTCGTCTCCTACGGCGGTTCACTTTCTGGAGAACACGGCGACGGCCAAGCGCGCGCTGAGCTTTTGCCCAAGATGTTCGGCCCCGAACTTATAGAAGCGTTTCAAGAATTCAAGTCACTCTGGGATCCTGAGTGGAAAATGAATCCGGGCAAGTTGGTCCGGCCCAATCGTATGGACGATGATTTGCGCCTGGGTACCAGCTACAAGCCTTGGCAGCCCGGAACGCATTTCAAATTTCCTTACGACCACGGCAGCCTTGCCGAAGCGACCCTACGTTGTGTCGGTGTAGGCAAATGCCGCCAATACGAAGGCGGCGTCATGTGCCCCAGCTTCCGCGTCACGCGCGAAGAGGAGCACTCCACTCGCGGCCGCGCGCACTTGCTCTGGGAGATGACCCGCGGTGACGTAGTTCGCGACCAATGGCGCGATCCACACGTGAAATCCGCTCTCGACCTGTGCCTTTCCTGCAAGGGATGCAAGAGCGATTGCCCAGTCGGCGTAGATATCGCGACCTACAAAGCTGAGTTCCTGTCTCACCATTACGAAGGCCGTACGCGACCGATCAGCCATTCTGCGTTCGGCCAAATTGACCGCTGGGCGCGGCTTGCGTCAGCCTCGCCTTTATTATCAAATTTGCTGACGCAAGCGCCGTTGGTGCGGGATATTGCCAAATTGCTACTGGGAGTTTCGCCGAAACGAAAGATTCCAGCGTTGGCGAAGCAAAGCTTTTGCCGATGGTTCGCAAAGAGAAATTCGCCGGATATCGGAGCGCCCGCGGTGCTCCTGTGGCCAGACACCTTCAACAATTACTTCCATCCCGAAACCGCCATCGCGGCGGTCGAAGTTTTGGAAGCCGCCGGTTGGCGGGTGCGACTACCGAAAGCAAACGTCTGCTGCGGACGTCCGCTCTACGATTTCGGCATGCTCAAGCGTGCGAAGAAACTACTCATCACAACACTCGACCTCTTGGAATCCGAAATTGCGAGTGCGACTCCGATCGTTGTCTTGGAGCCGAGTTGTGCCTCGGTATTTCGGGACGAATTAGTCAATCTTGTTCCCGATGATGACCGGGCAATAAAGCTCTCGCAACAAGTGCTTCTGCTGAGCGAGTTTCTCGAGAAAAACGCGCAGGCGTTCCAATTGCCCATACTCCGCCGCAAAGCGCTTGTTCACGGCCATTGTCATCACAAATCCCTAATGAAGATGGCAGATGAAGAATCGGTCTTTCAACGCATGGGCATTGAATATGAAATGCCCGCGCCAGGATGCTGCGGAATGGCGGGGGCCTTCGGATTCGAAAAAGAAAAGTACGATGTGTCAATTGCAATCGGTGAACTCGAACTGCTGCCTGCGGTCCGCCGAGCGTCCGCGGATTGCCTGATCATCGCGGACGGCTTCAGTTGCCGCGAACAGATAGTGCAATGCACCGGACGCCACGCCATTCACCTCGCCGAAGCGATTCAGATGGGCATACGAAATCCGTCGTAGAAATCTGCCTGCTACTCGCCAGATGCAACGCGAAACCGCTCAACGGGCGAACCCAGCAGAACAGAAGCTGCAAAACTATAGCCCCGAAGGCGCGACAAATGTTAGCCCAGGACATAAGTCCTGGGTGAGCCGGAAATCAAGGCGAGTAGGGACGGCACACGTCCTAACAGCCACACTTCGAGCGAGGTCTTGCCGCGCGGTTCCTGGGAAGAATACCGTTCATAGCGATTGCCCGCTTCAGCAGCCTTCCCATTCTTACGATGCGATACAACGGAAACAGCGAGTCCGGTATTCGTACACTTTCCCATTCGCTGAGGCTTGGCGTCAGCGCCAGCCGAGAGGCAAACCGCGTGCGATCCTGCCAGCGTTCTCGTGTGTTCATGAAATCGCGAAAATAGCGCAATGAACGTATATCTGCCTCTTCACCGGTAGAGAGTCGCAGCTGGATAGCCTCGGCCAATTTCTCTGCATCTTCAATCTCGCCTAGGGCGGGCATGTTTCCGGGAACAGGACAACTTAGGAGATTTCGCGCCAGCAGGAGAGAAACCAAGAGAATTCTAAAAATGCCCAGGCGTCTTGCTTCCGCCCATATCCAATTCCAGTCCAGCCCGAAATCCGCCAGCGCAGCGATATCTCGCAGCATGCCTAATTGCGCCCAGCCGTGTTTCGCGGCGTGAACGCAGAGCGCCAGCATTAGATCTTCGTGGCCCAAAGTCCGCACCCGGAATCCTTCGATTTCCATTTCGACTGCGCGCCCGAAGGCCGCTTCCAAGTGGAACTCGATCGAGTAAAACCTCGGCACAATCCGCCACTGTAACTCAAGCAAGTTCCGCTGGCTCCCCAGGGCAAATACGTATTCGTATCCCGACCGCAGATAAGCTTGCTCCTGCGGTGGCGAAAGCTGCAGCTGTGACTCGTAACCTAATTCCCGCAACACCGGCTTGGCCAGCACCACGTCCGCTGGTCGAACCAGGAAATCCAAATCTCCGAATTGACGCATGGATGGATCCCCGTACAAAAACTGCGCCAACACCGGTCCTTTGTGCGCAAGAGCATCAATTCCACAGTCGGCAAACGCTCGTGCGATCCTGGCTAGCTCTGCCGAAAAACGCAGCGCCTTCAGCCCATTCTTTTGAAACCGCGAATCTATTGCGAGCGAAATGCTGCCGGGCACGGCATCCCGCCCATTCAACGAGGCATGCAAGGCCGGCAGTACACGATGGTGCTCCCCAAGCCGCAACGCAATTTCCCAGTCAATCGGCAATCCGAGCGCCTGCGCTGTGCCATCGCTATCCCGCGGGTGCGCACAGCAGGCAAGCAACAACTCAAATTCTGGCGAGTGGCGTGTTTCGCCTGGCGTAGGCATTGCGATCTCGATTTTTGCCGCGGCTGTCATGTTGTAACTGTGAACTAACTATGTCCGCCCATCATTCTTCATCTTCCAATCCGGCGTGGCGTCCTTAAAATCTTCCTATAGAGATTTGCACTTCATAAGTATCTGTCATTGCACCGGCGACAACCATGGACATGGTGGTGTTCGGATCCGTCAGCAAAGTTTTTCGGCAAAGGGCTTTCTTCTCCAGAGCTGTGAACGAAGAAACCCAAGCGCTAAAGAATGTCTCGCTCGAAGTCGCAGCTGGCGAAGTCTTGGGACTGCTCGGCCCGAACGGAAGTGGTAAGAGCACCACGTTAAAGCTGATTTCGACCGTGCTGCTACCAGATGACGGTCGAGTCATCGTGGCAGGATTCGACACGCGCTCACACGGGCAACAAGTTCGCAGGTGCGTTGGATTCGCCCTTGCCTCCGAGCGGTCGTTTTTCCCGCGCCTGACCGCCCGCGAGAATCTCGAATTCTTCGCTGCCCTCGAAGACGTACCACGCTGCGACTGCAGCGACCGAGTTGAGTCAGCCTTGCAACAAGTCGCGATGTGCGATGCTGCTGACAAACAGGTTATGAAATTCTCGTCAGGCATGCACCAGCGCCTTGGCATCGCCCGTGCCCTGCTCAAGAAACCGTCAGTCTTGTTGCTGGATGAGCCCTCCCGCAGTCTCGACCTTGCCACCTCATCGCAATTACGGGAACTGATCCAAGAACTCTCAGACGGCGGAATCGCGATTCTTCTTGCAACCCACAACTTTGCCGAAGCCGCAGAGGTCTGCGACCGTGTCGCAGTCTTGCAGAAGGGTTCGCTAATTGCGACATCCAGAGCGTGCAGCCTGAGCGACCGCCAACTCCGCGAGTTCTACCTGACCTTGATGGGAGAGCAAAATTTGATCGCCTGGAACGAAGAGGTCCCGGCATGATCTTCCACAAAGCCGCAGTAGTCATGAAAAAAGATATTCTCACCAGCCTGAGATATCGCAGCGGCCTTGTCTTCAATCTGGTCTCGGTGGCCCTGCAACTCGCAACCTTTTACTATCTGGCGCGCGCCGTCGGACCGCAGTTTCGCCCCGATGGAATGCCATACGTTATGTTCCTGATCGTCGGAACTGGGTTGTATACGTTCCTCATTGCCAACATTCACAGTTTTCTGCAGACTATTCAGCAGGCGCAGCAGGGCGGCACTCTCGAAGTCCTCATGATGACCTCCACCCCGCCGGCTGAACTGCTGTTCTTGAGCGCACTTTCGTCATTCGCCGGCAACTCTGTGCAGTTCGTCCTATATGTGGGCGCCGGGATGCTTCTGTTTGCGCCTGCTGTGAAGCTGAACGCAGTTGGCGGAGCTGCAGTTATGGTCTTGTCTTTGCTGATCGCAGCCGCGATTGGACTCATCGCCGCCGGTCTGCAGATTTCCATCCACAAGGGATCGGCGGTGCTTTGGCTGCTTGGCTCCTGCGCTTGGCTGATGGCCGGCACCCTCTTCCCGGTGAATGCCCTTCCGAAACCGTTGCAGGTTCTCTCAAACCTGCTGCCGTTCACTCACTCGCTCACCGGCATGAGACTCGCCCTCTTCGAAGCCGATTCAACAGCACTGCTCCGTGAAATCGGACTTCTCCTCCTCTTCTCTCTCGTGCTTCTCCCTGTAGGCCTGGTCTTTTTTACATGGACAGTCCGCCGCGCCAGACAATGCGGCACGTTGTCTTTTTATTGATTGACGGCCAGTTACTTCGGTTTTGCTTCCGGACGAATAGCCTGCTGGACGCCGCCAATCATGCGCTTAGAATCGAGTCGAGATATGAGGACCTGCACGGGAAGCCCGCAGCGTCGGCGCGGCACAAGAGTGCGAGCGCAGATTCCTGTGCGCCTCACAAGCCTTGATCCTGCCACCAAGTTTTCCGAAAATTGCCACACCGTGGTAGTGAATCCGCTCGGATGCGGTGTACGGTTCACTCATCCGCTTGAACCCGGGATGCAAGTCCGTGTTGATGACTTGCCTGGTGGGGGCAGCGCCACAGCGCACGTCGCCAGCAGCATTCCACTGAAGACTTCAGGTAAGTATTGGCTGGTCGGCATCAGCCTTGAGCAACCCGCCAACTGGTGGTGCCTCGCCCCGACTCCGCAAGACTGGGGCCAGCTTTCCGCCGTGTCGCGGTTTCTTCCTGCCTCACTCAAAAGAGCGGGGAATGACACCCTCGCCGTATAACCCGCCTTCAAAAATAAGCCAGATTAGGTACTACACAACTATCATCTCGAGCGAAGCGGCGCGTGTTTTCTGACGCGACGCGCAGTCGAGAGACCTTGTGCTGGCCGCTCCGTGAACATGCATGCGCAAGAGAGCGTGGGAACAAAGCATGCTTAGATTCGCCTTGCGCCGAAGATAGCCGTTCCAATCCGCACACAAGTCGAGCCCTCTTCAATTGCGACCTCGAAATCGTGCGACATCCCCATCGAGAGAACGTCCATTCGGATGGAGGCAAGGCTTCGCTGCGCAATCTGATTGAACAGCTCACGCATCTTGCGGAAATACGGGCGAGACTGCTTTGGATCGTCGTTGTACGGCGGAACGGTCATAAGTCCGCGAAATTCGAGCGAGGAGAATTCGGCCGCGGCGTTCAATAGATTTTCGAGTTCCACCGAACCCGGCGCGACGCCGTTCTTCGCTTGTTCGCCGCCGATATTGATTTCGATCAACACGGAAATTCTCTTGGTTAATTCCGATGCTGTCACGTTGAGTCTGTGCGCCAGCCGGACCGAATCCACCGAATCAACGTGCCCAAACAATTCCAGCGCTTTTGCGCTTTTGTTTGATTGCAGGTGGCCAATCATGTGCCACTCAGTTCCAGCCAAATCACGCAATGCATTGGCTTTTGTCGCAAATTCCTGCACGCGGTTCTCCCCAAACACGCGCAGGCCAGCCTCGTAGGCTTCACGGATGCGATCAGGGGAAACAGTTTTGGTCACCGCCATCAGGCGGACTTCCGCAGGGTTTCGGTTGGCACGGACGGCGGCCGATGCGATTTCCTTACGCAGCCGCGCAATGTTGGCAGCTATGGACACTCAAAAACAGTAAACCACAGGAAGTTACCTGCCACAGCACACGAGAATCCAAGGGTTTTACATCATCGACTTCGGCGGTGCCGGCTCTTTCGGATCACCCGCCGCCGTCAGCGGCAGCGCAATCATCAGAAGCGCTAACAGTGCCATTACCACCAGTCCCATTACATACATCGGATGTTCAAAGACCTGCCAAGACGTGATTCGCTTCGCCAGACCTGCTGCACCCTGCAACCAAGGTTGCTGTGCTAGCGCCAGCGCTACCACCGCGGCCCACAGCAGTCCAAGAAGCGACTCGCCCGCGATCAGTCCTGACGCAGTGAGCACACCCGCATTCTCCACTCGTGCATGTTGCGCTTCGTTGTAGCCCCGCCGCCTAGCCATCCAATCGCCCAGCGACCGAAACGCTCCGCCGACAAAGATAGCGAACGTCGTCTCAAAAGGCAGATACATCCCGACGGCTACCAGCATTGGACTGCGCACCTGCATCATGATCATGGCAATGCCAAAGAAAATGCCAACGCCAACGAGCGGCCAAGGCATGTCGCCGCCGACGATTCCTTGCGCGAGCGCCGCCATCAATCCTGCTTGTGGAGCTGCCAATTGCCGGGTACCAAATCCAAACGCGGTGTTAAGAAGCGCCAACGGGAAGTACATCACCAGACTGGCGACGACAACCGCGATCAGCTCCGCTTTCTGAATTTTTGCCGGCGTGCCTCCGAGGATGTAGCCGACCTTGAAATCCTGCAGGAGTTCGCCGGCGACCGAGGACGATACGCACACGACCGCGGCGACGCCCAACACCACGGCAACCCCGTGCGGTCCTGAAACACCCAGAAACACCATCAGCAGTGCCGCAATAAGCAGCGTAGAAAGCGTTAACCCGGAGACTGGGTTGTTCGAGGATCCTATGAACCCGCACAAACTTCCTGAGATAGTCGCGAAAAAGAATCCAACAATCAGCATCACGACCGCTGCCAAAATTGCCGGCAGCCCGAGCCCAGAGATATGCATGTACAGAAGGCACATCAGGACGAACATCAGAGCAATCAGGCCAAAGACGACTTTCGAACTCATATAGCGTTCCGTGCGCGACAACTTTGCCTGGTCCGCCGCCGTCTTTCGGAGGTCAGCAAACGCTCTGCCTAGGCCGATCGTCAGGCTTTTGCGCATGCCCAGCAGCGTGTTCGCCGCGCCCACCAGCATTCCTCCTACTGCGATGGGTCGCACGATGAATCTCCAAATTGCAACCGCCATGCCGGCCCAGTCGTCGTGCGTGTCCGCCGGAAGGTAATTGCGGAGTTCGGGCCCCATAAGAAAAATGAGAAGAGGCACGATCAAGCCCCAGGCCAGCACACTGCCGGCAAACTGGATTGAAGCGAGGCGAACGCCGATGATATAGCCAACGCCAAGATAAGCGGGACTCACGCTGGGCGCCGCAAACGTACTCGCGCCACCCGCCGCAAGCACCTTCGCATCCGCCGTCGTGCCGAGCCGCACCTGGCTCCGCCCTAAATTTCCAATTTGATACTGAATGTCCTTATCAGCGGCGAACAGGCCAAGTTTCCCCAGGATGTAGGTCAGCCCGCCGATACCAATATTCCAGAACAGATACTTCGCGGCCTGTGCCCCGCGCCGTCCAGCCTTATGAATCTCTCCCGCTGCCACCGACTCTGGAAAGGGCAGTTCCGGATCTTCGACCATGCCACGCCGTACCAGAGAGATGAAAAGCACGCCCAGAACACTTCCCACCATGATGAGCGCCGTCGTTTTCCAGTAAGCTTCGGCGAACCCAAAGGAAGGCCATGCTTTGGACATCAGGAACGCCGGAATTGTGAAGATCGCTCCCGCGGCAATCCCTTCGCCGATCGTGCCCGATGTTCGAGCAATGTTTTCTTCGAGAACCGAGCCTTTCCAAATGCGCAGCACCGCCATGCCAATCACTGCCGCCGGATAAGTGGCCGCTATCGTGATCCCAGCCCGCAACCCGAGGTAAGCATTCGCCGCCCCCAGCACCACCGTCATGGCCAGGCCCAGCAGAACCGCCCGCAACGTGAACTCCTTCATCTCCATCGTTTCTGGGACAAACGGCTGGTGTTTCGGTGGTCCGGCCGCCGGGTTTTCGGGTGTGCTCATGAGGGTCCTTTCAGTCCATTTAGTATTTCAGCTGCTCAGCAACGAGCAGAGAGCAATGAGCCCGAGCACTCACTCGGTCGCTCACCGCATCAGTGCTGAATGCTAGCGTCTCCAATGCAACTTTTTCCCGAGCAGCGGGTTTACACAACCTGTACTGGCCGCGCCGCACCTTAGCACGGGGCATGGCCGATTTACAAGTCCGGTGCATGTACTAATTCCTATGCCGGATTTGCAAGCTGCCGCGGCTATAATGAAGTACGCCACCGTCTGATTCGCCTTCTTGCCAGGATTTGAGGTGTTTCAGTCATGTTTGTACGTTTTCAGTGTCCGGACTGCGGCAGTTCGGAAGCATATCGTTCCCGGCGCCGCACTTTGCTGGAAAAGTACATTCTGCCGTTCTTCCTGCTAAAACCAGTCCGTTGCGCAAATTGTTTCTTGCGGATTAACGCTTCCGCACTTACTCCTGTGCGCGAGCGCCAGCACCGGCCGGTGCACCCTCACGTCGCCGCCTGAGCAATTGCCTGCGCGGGGAGTCCCAGCTATACTGGATGCAATTCGTTCGGCTGGAGCCTAACCGGGCGCCGTACGAGGGAGGCTAGGTCTTCAGCAGTAGCGGAGACACAACTCGCCAGGCTGTTCCCGCAGGGCAAACCGGGTTGCATGCAATGGTTTCGGGAGCGGTCGTAGTCGCCCAGGGTCTGTTTGCTGCGCTATTCCCGTCTGATTGCCGTCTTTGCGACACTCCCCTCGAAAATATTTCCCGGCTTCCCGTCTGTCGCAGATGCCTTTTGGCTATGGGGCCAATTGCTGGAGTAACCTGCGAGATCTGCGGCGAGGGTTTGGCTTCTACTCTGAGTGAAGGCGTGTGTGCCCTAAATGGGGGTGCCCCACTTCTCGCCGATTATGCGAGAAGTGGGAATCTCTGTACCTCGTGTCAGCTAGAGGCACCGCATTTCACAACGGCGGTCGCCTATGGCGCCTACGACGGCGGTTTGCGTGAACTGATCCATCTGCTGAAATACGACCGGGTCGAGCCTGCTGCCGGCGGTCTGGGAACGATGCTTGCCAAAGCCATCCGCAAGCTCAATGTAGCGGCTGAGTCGCTCCTGGTAATTCCAGTGCCCCTCTATAGGGACAAACGACGGGAACGAGGATTTAATCAGGCAGAATTGCTAGCTCGTAAAGCGCTGAAAGAACTGGGGTGGTCGAATGATCAACTCGCAATTAACGTACTCGATCGCATCCGACCAACCGTTTCGCAGATCGGCCTGACCCGTCCACAACGGTTCGAGAACCTCCGCGGCGCATTCCAGGTCTCGCATCTAAGTAGAGTAAGAGGCTGTGACGTGCTCCTCGTGGACGACGTTATGACCACGGGGACGACCGCTTCCGAGTGCGCCCGTATTCTTCGCAAGGCAGGCGCGCAGAATATCTGGGTTGCAACCGTGGCTCGCACGCTAAAAAATCGGCAAGCTTTTGAAATTGGACGGCACTTTGAGTCCACGCGGGCATCATGAAAATGTCAGGACACCGGCACAATTCGGGCAGCGATAAGGGTGGGATTGTGACCGCCACCGTTTTCGGCTTCCATCAGGAGAGCGATGCTCACGCCTTGCACGCGCCGGTGCTGGTGCTGAATGCCTCTTATGAGCCGATCAACGTCTGTGCCGCTCGGCGCGCCATTGTGCTGGTGCTCAAAGGCGTTGCAATGGCGGAAGAGGAGAACGGACACTTTCTCCACGCTGCCCGGCTTGCTCTGCGCGTACCGTCGGTCATTCGCCTGCTCGAATACCGCCGGATTCCGCACCAGACACGGGCGTTATCGCGCAAGAACATCCTGTTGCGGGACCGCAATACCTGCCAATACTGCGCCGAGGTGCTGTCCTCGAGTGATTTGACTCTGGACCATGTAGTGCCACGGTCTCGCGGGGGGGCGTCAAGCTGGGAAAACCTTGTAGCCTGCTGCCACTCTTGCAATCGCCGCAAGGGAAATCAGCTACCACTTGAGGCCAGCATGAAGTTGATGCGCGAGCCCCACGCCTTCAATCTGCACACGAGTCGTCACATCATGCGATTGATGGGCCGTTCGGATGATAAGTGGCGGAAGTATCTGTTCTACTAGCAGGCAGGAACTTCAAAACCGGCGCGGATCAACACTGTAGAAGGATTTTATCCGTGCTGATCCGCGTAAATCCTGGGCGGTTTTGACTTCGCGAAGCGCTATTGGTCAGTCTCCGGCGGCCGCAGCTTCTCTTCATCTGGTTTCTGCTCGCCCTTCGGGATTTCCTTGCCTTCGTAGGTGACCGTCACTTTCGAACCGAAACGCTTGTAATCGGTGTACTTGACGATCTCGCGTATGTGAACGTCCTGGAATCCGCCTTTGCGGAAGTGGAGAGTATCGTCCGCTTTGGTGTAAGCAGGAAACCAGTAATGTCCGTCCACCTGCTCGCGCCAGGTCGTGAACTGAGGGAACAGGTTCTCGTTATTTTTCTTGTGCGTCTCTGGGACAGTTTTGCCCGAGGTTTTTACGACTTGGTAGTCCTTATCGTCCACCCATATCCTGCCCTGAAAGTAGAGCCGCTTGGGCAACATCTTTTTCGGTGCGATATCGAAAACGAAGCAGTGCAATTCATCCTCTGGTTGCTGGCCAACGTACAGAATGTCGTAATCTGCAATTTCATCTGAAGTCAGCACAAACGGCATGAGATGCCGCAGACTTTGAATATCTTCCGGCATCATGATCACTTCGGTCAGTGAATTCGATGGCGCATACACCACGTTTTCCAAGTGCTTGCCCTGATTGTCGTAGGTGACGTCGAACACTTCCCGGTATTCCCCGGTGACGGTGTCCCCGTCGAGCGTTTGTACCTTCACGTCTTGGCGGAAAGTATAAAAATCGCGCGCTTGTTTGAACTCCTTTTCCTTGGCGGCGAACTTCTCGATGATTTGCTGAGAAGTAATGCCCTTGGGCGGGTCGGTGTTGAGCGCGCCTTCTTGCGAATATGAGGCGTAAACCAGGGTTAGGACAGCGGTAGTAAGAGGCAAAAACTTTCGGATGAATATCATCATGGGATTGGGAAAATGAGTGCCAGACTCTCTAAAAAATTAGATGCAGCCAGGGTAGGCGCGGGTCATCTATCTTTTATCTTTGGCTTTTTGACGGAAGCACCCTGAGAAACCGTCGCGAATGCTGAACCTGAAGCCCATTTTGCTTACTTTAGGTTCTTTTGCCCGAGAGCGGCCGTCTGCCCGCCTCCAGCCATCTCTGACCCCGCGCATTTGTAATCGGTGGCTTTAACCGTTCCCTTAATGCGCGCGTCGCCGCCGAAAAAGTGTAATGTGTCGTCCGTGAGCGAGTACGTCGGATACCAGTATTTTCCGTCGATTTGCTCGCGGTATGTCGTGAATCTTGGGAAAAGGTTTTCGTTTCCCTTGCCTCGCTTCTTGGGATGAATGTCGGGTACCGATTTGCCGGCCATCCTTACAATCTGAAAATCGTGGTCGTCCACCCAGATTTTTCCCTCAAAATAGCGCTTGCCTTTTTCAAGTTGCCTGGGCGCAACGTCAAACACATATGTCTGCAGGTCATCTTCCTTCTGTTTTCCCTGATAGACCAAGTTGTACTCAGGCAACTCATCCGTGCTTAGCGTGAAATGCAAGCGGCTTTCAATGTCTTGCTGGTCTTCCGGGCTGACGGAAATGGAAGGTTGCGGCGCGAAGACGACGTTCTTGACTTTCTTGCCACTCTGATCGAGCGTGACATCGGCGACTTGCTGATAATCACCGAGGGGCTTGTCTCCGTCGAGTTGTTGGATTTTTATGGCTTGGCGATAGGTACACCGCTTGCGCGCACTCTTGAATTCCTTTTCCTTCGTCGTGAACTTCTGGATTATTTCCTGAGCCGAGACGCCACCCGGAGGCCCCGTCTCCAACAGCCCTTCCTGTGGAATCGCTGGTGGTACGGCCACGAACAAAACCGCAATCATTAGGGCGAAGGCTGGACGAATTTGCATATTAGGTCACGCAGCGTTCTACAAGATACTGCAAAACTGCCGGGAGCGAAAGATCATTCCAGGAGAACATTCGAAGGATATCCGGCCGTTTCCGAGTAGTTCCAGTCCTCCCGACCATCGGGACAGCCGGCCTCGGCTGCCCGGTGGAACGAAGCTCGGCGATCTGACCTTTCGTGCTCCTGAGCAATTTCTCTACCTGCCTATTCCGGCGTACTTGGTTGTAATATGTCGCTTATCCCATGTCTCCGGTTCCGCGCACGTCTCCTGAGCCCGCGTCCGCGATTGCGCCTGAAGTTGCCTGCTTAGCGGCAAGTCCAGAAGTTCGTTCCGCCATCGAATGGTTCAGCGACCAGGAGAGTGAATTCGCGCGCTGGCAATTGGAACTCGCCCGCATACCAGCGCCTCCCTTTGGAGAAAGCGCGCGCTCTGACTGGCTGGGCGAGCGCTTTCACGCCCTCGGATTGCTGAAAGTTCACAAGGACAGCATTGGCAACGTCTTCGGCAGCAATCCTGGCGACTCGCCAGAAATCATTTCCGTCAGCGCTCATCTGGATACCGTCTTTCCCGCAAACACTCCACTCAATATCCGGCAGCAAGGCTGCAAGCTCTACGGCCCTGGCATCTCCGACAATGCTTCCGGCGTAACGGCACTGCTCGCCATCGCCGCTGCATTTGAAAACTTCAATCTTCCGCATAGCGCTTCTCTTCTCTTCATCGGCAATGTGGGCGAGGAGGGCGAAGGCGACCTCCGCGGGATGCGGCACATTTTTTCTGATCCAAAGTGGAAGGATTCGATCCAAGCCAGCGTCGTGCTCGATGGGGCAGGCACGGACACCATCGTTGCGGAAGCGCTCGGCAGCCGCCGGTTTGAAGTGACGGTCCGTGGCCCAGGCGGCCACTCCTGGAGCGACTTTGGCACTCCCAATCCCATTTTCGTGCTCGGCCGCGGCATTCATCTCTTCTCGCAGACTCGCGTGTCATCGTCTCCGAAAACAACTTTTAACGTCGGCGTGATTCGTGGCGGCACGTCGGTGAATTCAATCCCTGAGTCGGCCAGTATGCGCGTGGATCTCCGGTCGAGTTCGGCTTCTGAGATCGAGCGGCTGGAATTCGAATTACGTCGCGCGCTGGAACAGGCGCTGCAAGAGGAAGAAACGCGGACTGCCCCCAGCCGCAACTCGAACCGGCGTCCGGAACTGACGTCGGAAATGGTCGTCATCGGTGACCGCCCAGGCGGCGAGCTTGACTCTGGCGCTCGCATTTTGCAAATTGCGCGCGCCGTGGACGCCCATCTAGGCAATGACGCCCACGTGCAGCGCGCGTCCACTGACGCCAACATTCCCATCTCGTTAGGCCGCGAGGCCATCGCCATCGGTTCGGGTGGCAGCGGTGGCGGCGCGCACACACTTCAGGAGTGGTTCGACACGACCGGAAGAGAGCTCGCCCTGGAACGAATTCTTCTCATCGTGCTTCGCCTGGCGGCAGCGGCGGCAGCCGAGTATCGCGAATGACTCTGCCTAGGAAAAAGTCGCGAATCCCCGTGCTGCCGTGGAAGAGCGGCGCTTCAGCGCCACGTCAGCGGTTAATTGGAATGGGGGCTTTAGCCCCTGGTGGCCGACTCATCATTCGTTCAGGACTCTTGCTGATTGGGATCATTGCCTTTTCCATTCCGATGATGCCGCAAAACCAGCCCGTACTCCCGAAAGCCGACGCCATCTACCTTCACGGCAACGTTTACACCGGATTGGCTGGAGGGTCTTCGTTTCATGAGGCGCAACGTGCTCAGGGCATAGCCGTGCGCGGCGATCGAATCCTTGCGTTCGGGACGGAAGCTGACATCCTGAGACTGAAGGGTCCCTCCACCACGGTCGTGGACCTGCAAGGTCATTTTGTAATGCCCGGCTTCAACGACGCTCACATGCACCTGGTCGAGGCCGGATTCAAGATGCTTACCATTGACTTTACCGGCGTGCACTCGCTCGAAGAGTTTCGTGAACGCATTCGCAAGCAAGTTGAAACCGCTGCCCCGACCGAGTGGATCACCGGATTCGGCTGGGATGAAACGCTGTGGCGGCCGCCCGACCTGCCCACGCGCTGGGACATTGATGAAGTTACCACCGACCATCCTGTCTTCGTTAAGCGCACTGATGGACACGTGGCGGTCGCCAACACGCTTGCGCTCAAGTTGGCGCATGTCACCGCCGACACAAAGGATCCCCAGGGCGGCGAACTCGCTCGCGATGCCACTGGCGCTCCCAACGGCGTACTGCGAGAAGGGGCCCAGGATCTGGTTGCTTCGGTAGTGCCTCCGCCCACGCCGGAAAAACTTCGCCAAGCGATAGAGCTCGCATTGCAGGATATCGCCCGGTCAGGCATTACTTCTGTCCAGGACTTTTCCGATGGCAGTGCGCAAGGCGACTGGCAGGATTTCAAGACCTTCGAGAAACTCGAACGCGAAGGGAAATTAACCACCCGCATTTCCGAATGGTTACCGTTCAGCGAGCCCGTGGACGTCTTAATCCAGCGCCGCGCCGCTCATTCTCAGTCTGACCCCATGCTGCACACGGGAATGCTCAAGGCCTTCATGGACGGTTCCCTCGGCTCTCACACTGCTGCGATGTTGCAGCCTTATGCCGATGTTCGCGAGAATTCCGGCCTTCCGCAATACGACCAAACGAAGTTAAACACGATGGCGGCAGAGCGGCTCACCGCGGGTTTCCAGCTCGGATTTCATGCCATCGGTGACAAAGGCGTACAGATGGCGCTGGACTCTTTCGCCGAGGCCGAGAAAGGTGCGCGC
>WNGE01003511.1_pt1 | contig 25119 bp, 20 predicted proteins | sample 5400651 | NCBI WGS metagenome assembly WNGE01 (sample SAMN13153370, study PRJNA577476) | soil metagenome | isolation source: 60 cm soil or saprolite under grassland replicate 2 | place: USA:California | collected 2016-06-15
AGCTCCGATTTTGGCGGCTGTCCGGGGGCCAGCAGCACGTCGAACCCGAGGCTCCGCACCGCCTCGTGAAGCGCGCCGAGCTGCTCCGCGGTAAACGGTCTCTTCGACAGCACGAGGGTCGCGATCCGCTCGGAGCGAGCGACGAACAGGCACGGGCGGGCATCCTCCCGCCCCGCGCTCAACAGGGCGGCCGTGGCCAGGCCGATCATCCGTCCAGCCTCGTTGACGTCGCCCGAGTCGTACCAGCGGCTGACCGTGAAGACTCCATCGTCGCGGATGGCGTTCAGGAAGGCGCGCCATCCCTCGAGCGTGTAGAGCCCGTTCTCGCTGAGCGTGAACGCGCCCGCGCCGGTGGCCGCCCAGGTGTCGATCATGCTCATCTGCACCAGGTCGAATCTTTCCTTCGTGCTCGCGAACCAGCTGCGCGCATCGTCGACGTGCAGCGTCAGCTTGGGCAGGGCGATCAGGTTGGAGAAGCTCCTGTACGAGGGGTTGCGCGTGTGGAGATCCACGAAGATGGGATTGAGCTCCACCCCGGTGATGTCGGTCACTCCGAAGAGGTGGGCCGAGAGGACGTCGCGACCGCCGCCGACGCCGATGACGGCCGATTTGCGGATCCCGGGTAGACGGTAGGCCAGATTGACGAGATCGTAGCGGAGAAAGGCGATGGACTCGGGCGTCCCGGCGTAGTGGAACATGTTGGTGCCCGCGTCGCCGTCGATATTGAGGGCGACCTGCAGCGCGCGCGTGTCCGCGGGCAGCCTGGGAGAGGCGCCCCACAAGAGCGGGGTCGCCAGGTACGGGTGACTCGCGAGAACGCGCGAATAGGAATTCCATCTCTCGTACACGCCGAAGCCCGAGAGCTCGAGATAGTTCTTGATCAGGATGGGACGGATGCCGACGGGCGTCAGCGCATTGGCCACGGCCAGCAGCGCGAGCGCGCCCACGATGGGCGCCGGCCGGCGCCACCAGGGCCTCGACCCCAGCCGCTGCCGGGCTTCGGCATCGGCGCTGGCGGCGAAGGCGAGCGCGGACAGCCCGGAGATGACGCCGGCCACGATGATGACGGTCGGGCCGTCGAGCACGTTCAGCATCGCGACCACCGCGACGCAGCCGAGCGCCGCGCCGAAGAGATCCACCCCATAGACCTGGCCTGTCGGGAACGGGCTGCGCGTGAGCGCCAGGCTGACCACGACACCGGAGAACACGTACGGCACGGCCATGGCGATCAGCAGCAGGCTCCACGAGGCGACCGTCGTGAGCGACAGCGACAGCGTGATGATGAGGCAGAACTGCACAGCGAGCGAGACGGGCATGGCGAGCGCGGTCGCGAGGGCGAAACTCGACAGGGTGACGGGTAGCGGCGCCGACTCGAAGCGCTCGCGCCGGAGATACGTCCAAACGGCGCCGGCGGTCATGCCCAGCATCGCGACGCTGATGGCAAAGAAGGCCAGGTAGTACCACGCGATCACGGACAGGATGCGGGTTTGCACGATCTGGAAGATGAGCAGAGACAGGGTGATCAGAAAGACGCCTGTGAGAAACGCGGGCTTTCGTGTGCGGTGGGACAACGTCAGGGCCTCCGGCATCGGGGCGATCCTGCCAGAGTGAGCCGGAGAGGTCAAACCCCCGCGGCTCCACGGACTACGTCGAGCGGCTCACGCCTCGTCTTCCGGTCGAGGCTCGCGCGGCGGCGCCTGCCGCTCGGGGCGCGGGAAGAAGCGGACCAGCCGCTCCAGCACCTGCGGCAGCTCGTCGCAGGGCACGTCCTCCATGATGCGCGCGCCGACGCGGGGGTCGCTCCCGCCGCGGCCGCCGACGAATACGTGGACGCCGTCCACGACCTTGCCGTCCACCCTGACCTTGCACCCCTGAAGCCCGATATCGGCGGTGTGGTGGTTGCCGCACGACGCGGGGCAGCCGGACCAGCGCACCGTGATGGGGCGCGTCTTGCCGACCGCCTTCTCGAAATCCTTGGCGAGCGCCATGGCGCGCGTCTTGGTGTCGATGAGAGCCAAGTTGCAGAAATCGGTGCCGGTGCACGAGACGAGGCCGCGGCGGACTTCGGACGGGTTGTACGGCAGCTCCTTGAGCAGAGGCTCCTGCGTCAGGTCGCCGAGCCGGGCGTCGGGGACGTGGGGGAGCAGCACGTCCTGCGACGGCGTGAAGCGGAGCTCCCCTTGCCCGTAGGCCTCGCTCAGCCGGGCCAGCTCGTCGAGCTGGTCGGCCGTGACGCGGCCCACGGGCGTCTTGAGCCCGAGGTAGTTGAGGCCGGGCTGGCGCTGGCGATAGACGCCGATGTGGTCGCCGTGCGTGGCACCGCGCGCGTCGCGGCCGGCCCTCGGCAGCGGCCGCACCAGCCGCGCTTCGAGCTCCGCGCGAAACCGCTCGACGCCCCACTCGCCCAGCAGGAAGGCCAGCCGCGCCTTGCTGCGCGACTCGCGCGGGCCGTGGTCGCGGAAGATGAGGGCGATGGCCGCGCAGACCTCCGCCGCTTCGCCCGGTCGCACGAAGGCGTCGAGGGGGAGTGCGATCGTCGGCCCGCCCGAACCCTGCTTGCCGCCGACGGCCACGTTGAACCCCGGAGTCTCGCCGTCGCCGAAGAGCGCCGGCGTCATCGAGATGTCCTGGGTCTCGCCGCTCGTGCAGTGCAGGAGGCAGCCCGTGATCGTCACGTTGAACTTCCGCGGCAGGTTGGTGAAGTCCTTGTTGCCGAGGAAGATTCTTTGGAACTCCCGCGCGATCGGCGCGGTGTCGAGCAGCTCGCCGGGCGTGAGCCCCGTCGCCGGGCAGCCGATGATGCCGCGGATATTGTCCATGCCGGTCTGGAAGCTCGAGAGCCCCGCGGCCTCGAGCCGCGTGATGATGTCGGGCACGCGCTCGATCGTGACCCAGCGGAGCTGGAGCTGCTGGCGGGTGGTGATGTCGGCGATGGTGCGACCGGATTCCCGCGTGAGCCGGGCGAGAAGCCTCACCTGCCCCGAGGTCACCACGCCGTTGGGCATGCGGATGCGCATCATGGCGTGGCCCGGGGTGGGGCGCCGCATGAAGACGCCGACCCACTTGAGGCGCTCCTTGTCGTCGTCGCCGATCGTCTTCCATCCCTCGCGGGCGAAGCGCACGAGGTCGTCCTGGATCTCGAGCCCGTCCTTCTCGGCCTTGAGCGCCTCGATCTTGTTCACTGTCGGGTTTCCGCAAGCGAGCGGAGGCGCACGGCGCAGGCTTTCAGCTCCGGCTGCTTCGACAGTGGATCGCGGGCGGAGAGCGTCAGGTTGTTGGCGGCCTTGTAGAAGCCCCACTGCCGGCCCCAGTGGAAGGGGAGGAAGCAGGTGCCCTCGCGGATCGTCTCGCTGACGCGTGCCTGGGCTATCGCCTTGCCGCGCCGCGAGCTGATCTCGACGAAATCGCCGTCATGGATGCCGGCCCGCTGGGCGTCGCGCAGGTTGACCTCGAGGTGTGGCTCCCGCGTGCGCGCTGCGAGCGCGGGCGACTTGGCCGTTCGCGTGAGCGTGTGCCAGTGATCCCGGACGCGACCTGTCGTGAGCGTGAGCGGAAAGGCCGCGCTCGGCGGCTCCGAGGGCGGGTCGTGCTCCACCGGGATCAGACGCGCACGACCGTCTTCCGTCGGAAAGCGCGCGTCGGTGTAGAGGCGGGCGGTGCCCGCATGCGTGCGCGCCGGCACCGGCCACTGGAGCGGCCCCTCGGATCTCAACCTCGCGTGGCTCACGCCCGAGCAGTCACAGGCCGTCCCCGCCGTGAGCGCCGCGTACTCGTCGAAGATCTCCGCGGCGCTCTCGTAGGCGAACGCCTCCTTGAAGCCCAGCTCGCGCGCCACGCGGGCGACGATGACGGCGTCGGGCAGCGCCTCGCCGGGCGGCTCGCAGAGCTTCGGCAGGTAGGTCAGCCGCCTCTCGGAGTTGGTCATGACGCCGTCCTTCTCGGGCCACTGCGCCGCCGGGAGCAGCACGTCGGCGAAGCGCGTGGTCTCGGTCGGGTGGTAGGCGTCCTGGACGATGACCAGCTCGGCCTGGCGGAGCGCCTTCTCGACCAGGTCGAGGTCCGGCATCGACGCCGCGGGGTTGGTGCAGCCCCAGTGACGCTCGACGAGAGCGCGCGCCGCCGGGTCGGCGATCCGCCGATAGCCGGGCAGGAGATGCGAGAGGCCGCCCGTCTCGCGCCCGCCCATGGCGTTCGGCTGGCCGGTCAGCGAGAACGGTCCCGCGCCGGGCCTGCCGATCTGCCCGGTCACCAGGTGCAGGTTGAGGATGGCCGCATTCTTGTCCGTGCCGACGTGGCTCTGGTTGATCCCCATGCTCCAGAGCGTCATCGCCGCGCGCGCGCTGCCGAAGCGTCGCGCCGCGGCCACGATGATCTCGGCTGAGAGGCCGGAAATGGCGGCGGCCCGCTCGGGCGGGTACCGCGCGATCACCGGCCGGAGCTCGGACCAGCCACCCGTATGCCCGGCAACAAAGTCCTGGTCGAGCAGCCCCTCCTTCCAGAGCACGTGGAGCATGGCGTTGAGCAGCGCGATGTCCGAGCCAGGCCTGAGCGGCAGGTGGAGGTCGGCGATGTCCGCCGTCTCCGTCCAGCGCGGGTCGGCGACGATGACGGCGACCTCGTCCGGCGCCGCGAGCTTGCGCTTCCGGATGCGCTTCCAGGTCACCGGATGGCAGTCGGCCGTGTTCGTCCCGATCAGAAAGAAGCAGTCGGCGGATTCGATGTCCTCGTAGGACCCCGGCGGTCCGTCGGACCCCAAGGACCGGGCGTAGCCGGCCACGGCGGAGGCCATGCAGAGACGGGAGTTGGTGTCGAAGTTGTTGGTGCCGAGGAAGCCCTTCGCGAGCTTGGAGGCGACATAGTATTCCTCCGTCAGGAGCTGTCCCGAGCCGTAAAAGGCGACCGCCTCGGGACCGTGGGCCGCCAAGATCTCGCGCAGCCGGTCGGCGACGAAGCGAACTGCGAACTCCCACGGAACGCGCGCCGGCTCGGCGTCGCGGCGGGTGCGCACCTGCGGATGGAGCAGCCGGTCCGGCGTGCGCAGCGTCGGCGCCAGGTGGACGGCCTTCGCGCAGATGTCGCCCCAGCTCGACGGATGATCCGCATCACCCTTCACCCGCCTCACCACTCCATCCTCGATCTGCACGAGGAGCCCGCAGCCGACGCCGCAATACGGGCAGAGCGTCTTCCGCCAGCCGTTCGTCGGATCAGGCATGGTGTCTGTGAATTGAGCAACACTCGTGCCAGGCCCTCATCGGCCGTGATCAAATTGCAGGCTGCTCACGATTTGCGCGTCCGCGCGGCCAATCATCTATTTGAAGGCCACTCTGACGGCGCGGATCGACGCCGCATATCTCGCTGCCTACTCCGTGAGCCGCTCTCGCGCGCGCGCACCGCTCAATTCAGTCGCACTCGCCCCACACTGCTCATCGCGCAATCATCGCGCGCCCTCGCACACGTCGCGCTCGAGACCGCGAAGCGCGCGTACAACCGCCGAATCGGCAAACCTCTCGCATGGCTTGTTCCTTGCTTTGCGTTCCCCCATGACGCGAAGACCGGCGCCTTCTCGATGCCGCAGGAGTGAGCATCGCTTCCTCACACCCACCTCGAACAGAGAGGGACACTGACGATGCGCGAGCGCGGTTCAACCTGGATCTCGGATTGGAATCCCGAAGACGAAGCGTTCTGGGAGTCCAAGGGAAATGCCATTGCCACACGCAACCTCATCTGGTCCATCCTGGCGGAGCATCTCGGCTTCTCGATCTGGCTGATCTGGAGCATCGTGGCGACCAAGCTGCCGCAGGTCGGCTTCCGCTACACGACCGACCAGCTGTTCCAGCTGGTGGCCCTGCCAGGGCTGGTGGGCTCGTTGATGAGGTTTCCCTATACGTTCGCGGTGCCGAAGTTCGGAGGGCGCAACTGGACGATCGTGAGCGCGCTGCTGCTCTTCATCCCCACGATCGCGCTGGCCTGGTTCGTCACCCGTCCCGACACGCCGTTCTGGCTGATGCTCATCGTGGCCGCGACCGCCGGCCTCGGCGGCGGCAATTTCGCCTCCAGCATGGCCAACATTTCCTTCTTCTACCCGGACCGCAAGAAGGGCTGGGCGCTCGGCCTGAACGCGGCGGGCGGGAACATCGGCGTCAGCACCGTACAGTTCCTGGCCCCCATTCTGATCGGAGCCGGCTGGGTCGGCCTCTACGTGGCCAAGCCCCAGGGCTCGGCCGGGCTCTACCTGCAGAACGCCGGGCTCATGTGGCTGCCGCTGATCACGATCGCGACGTTCGGGGCCTACTTCTTCATGAACAACCTCACCACGGCGCGGTCCACGTTCAAGGACCAGCTCGTCATCACCGGACGGAAGCACACGTGGGTGATGTCCTGGCTCTACATCGGGACTTTCGGCTCCTTCATCGGGTACTCGGCGGCGTTTCCCCTGCTGCTCAAGACCCAGTTCCCCGCGGTGACCCTGAGCCTCGCATTCCTGGGGCCGCTGGTCGGATCCATTGCGCGGCCGCTCGGCGGGCTGCTCGCCGACAAGATCGGCGGCGCGCGGGTGACCTTCTGGAACTTCGTGGCGATGGCGGCGGCGACCGTGGGTGTCATGTACAGCGTCGAGGCCAAGAGCTTCGCCGGGTTTCTGACGCTCTTCCTCGTTCTCTTTCCGGATGATCCCGGCGATCTTCCGCCAGGAGAAGCTCAAGTCGGTGGACGGCATGGGCGGGGCAGCCGAAGCGCTCGCAATGAAATCGGCCCGCATCGAGAGCGCGGCCGTGCTCGGGTTCACGTCGGCGATCGGCGCCTGCGGCGGCTACCTCATCCCCCGCAGCTTCGGCGCCTCCATCCAGGCCACGGGCGGGCCCTATCTCGCGCTCGAAATCTTCCTGGCCTTCTACGTCACGTGCGTCGCCATGACGTGGTGGTACTACATGCGCAAGACCTTCCTGGCGCGCCGCGCCCCCAGCCTCGCCGAGGCGGGCGTGTAAGGACGGGAGCCGTCTAGCGGGGCTCGAAGAGGAGGGCGGTCTCGCCCTGCTTTGTCTTGCTCTCGATGATGCGCGTGCGGTGCGCCAGCAGGCTCAGCATGCGGCGGTTCTCGGCAAGCACGTAGGCGCGGAAGCGCTTGAGGCCGCGCTCCGTGCCGGCCTGGATGACCGCGTCGAGCAGGACCGTGCCGAGTCCCTGGCCTTGGTAGCCGTCCTCGAGGACCAGGGCGACCTCGCCCGTCGCCTCGTCCTCGGAAGGCTCGTAGCGGCCCACGCCGACGAGCTCGACGCCCGCCACGGTCTCGCGCTCGGCCACCAGCGCGAGCCGCCGCCGGTAGTCCACGTTGGCGAAGTAGTGGACCCAATCCTGCGGCAGGCGACGCATCACGGTGAAGAAGCGCTGGTACGCCGTGCGGCGCGACAGCCGGTTGTAGAGCTCGACGAGCCGGGCCTCGTCGTCCGGCCGGATGGGCCTGATGAGGATCGATTCGCCGTTCTTGAGCGCCACGTGGCGCTCAAGCCCGCCCGGATAGGCCTCGGGCACGGTTTTCTCCGCCTTATGCCTCTCGATCTCCTCGAACATCGCGCGTTAAGAGTACAGCAAGATTGATGCCTCGCGTCATCTGCCCAAAGACCACGGTTTGCCCGGAGCGCGTGCCGTCACGAGGAGGGCATGCTGCGACATTACGCGCCAGGCACCGGTGAAATGAACGGCGACTACTTGATCGCGCCGGCCGTGAGGCCGGAGACGTAGTAGTCGAGGAAGAAGACGTACAGGAAGACGATGGGGACGGAGCCGAGGATGGCGCCCGCCATGAGCTCGCCCCAGAAGTAGATGTCGCCGCGGATCAGCTCGCTCGTGACTCCCACGCTGGCGGTGATCTGGTCGGACGAGGAGGTGAAGGTCAGCGCGTAGATGAACTCGTTCCACGACAGCGTGAACGCGAACAGCGTGGCGCAGACGAGTCCCGGCACCGCGATGGGCAACACGATTCGCCAGAGCGCCTGGAGACGCGTCGCCCCGTCGACCATGGCGCATTCCTCGACCTCTTTCGGGACCGTGCGGAAGTAGCCCATGAGGAGCCAGGTGCAGAACGGCACGAGGAACGTCGGGTACGTCAGCACGAGCGCCCACTTCGAATCGCCCAAGCCAACCCAGTTCACGACCTGGGCCAGCGGCAGGAAGAGGAGCGCCGTGGGCACGAGATAGGTCACGAAGATGCCGGTGCCGAAGGTGCTCACGCCGAAGAACTTGAGCCGCGCCAGCGCGTAGGCAGCGACGGTCCCGATGGCCACGGACGCCGTCGTGGCGAGCAGGGTCACGAGCAGGCTGTTCTTGGTCCAGGTGAGGAACTCCGTCTCCCAGATCAGCTTCGAGTAGTGCTCGAGCGTCGGCGCCTGGCGAATGATGAGCGGTACCGCGTGGCGGTCGTAGAGCTCGCGGTCCTGCTTCAGCGAGGTCAGCGTCATGTGGTAGAAGGGGAACAGCGCGAAGACGAGGAAGGGCACGAGCGCCACGTGCCGCATCGTTTTGGTCAGCAGGGGACGCCTCGCCACCGCCATCAGCTCGTCCTGGGGGGGAGCGAGCCACGCTTGGCTCGGCTCGCCTTCGGCTGCGCCTCACACTGCGTCCCCGGACCCCCCCACGGCCTAAGCATCTTAATAGGCCTGCTTCCGCACGAAGCGGAGCTGCGCCCAGACCACGAAGACCAGCAGCGGGAAGAGGTACAGCGAGACCGCCGCGCCCTCCCCGATGCGCCCGGTGTCGATTCCCAGCACGCGCGACAGCGTCGCGAAGAGGTGGGTCGAGTTGATCGGCCCGCCGCGGGTCAGCACGTACACGATGTTGAAGTCGCTGAAGGTGAAGATGGTGGAGAAGAGAACGACGACGGCGAGCACGGGCTTGAGCAAGGGCAGCGTGATGTGCCAGAAGCGGGCGTTGGCGCCGGCGCCGTCCGCCTCGGCGGCTTCGTAGAGCTCCTTCGGGATAGCCACGAGCGCGGCCAGGATGGTGATGGCGAAGAAGGGGAGGCCGCGCCAGATGTTGACCGTGATCACCGCGGCCATGGCGTAGTACCTCTGGCCGAGCCAGTTGGGTCCAGGCGGGTCCATGACGCCGAGCGCGATGCCCGTCCAGTTGATCACGCTGTAGAGCGAGTTGAACATCCACCACCAGCCCAGGGTCGACAACGCGGTCGGGATGACCCATGGGAGGAGGACGGCGCCGCGGATCATCCTCTTGAACCAGAGCTGCTCGTTGAGCAGAAGCGCCAGCATGATGCCCATCACGACCTTGAAGAGGACCGCGACGCCGGTGAAGACGAAGGCGTTCTGGAAGGTCTGGCGGAAGGCGTCGCTGTCCCACAGGTTGACGAAGTTCGCGAGGCCGATGAAGTGGCTTGGCCTGCCGATGAAGGCATCGGACAGGGACCAGTACACCGCCATCACGAACGGATAGGCGACCAGGAGCAGCAGCAGGAGCAGAGCCGGCGTCACCAACGCCGGCCCCAGGATCGACTCGGTGTCGAGCCACCCCCTCACACGCGCGGTTCCGCGCAGCCGGGGATGGGAAACAGGAATCTCGTCGGCTCGTATCGCCATGCTAGCCCTTCATGATCTTCTTCATCTCGTTCTCCGCCCAGGTCATCGAGTCCTTCGTTGAGGTACCGGTGACCGCCTTGGCGATCATGTTGGGCAGAAGGTAGGTATTGGTGATGAGCTGCACCTTGTCCGAGGGCGGCGCCGGCCAGCCGTAGGTGTGGTACTGGACCCCTTCACCTCTCAAGGCGGCGTACTTGGGATCGGTCCTCAGCACGGGGTGGTCCTGGAGCTTGTCGTACACGGGCAGGTTGAAGGCGTCCCCGGACATGATGTACTCGTCGTAGACCTCGCGCTTGCCGAGCAGGTAGCGGATCCACTCCTTGGCGGGCTCGACGTTCTTCGAGAACTTCCAGATGCCGATGTGGCGCGGCGTGTCGGTTTCGTGCCGGCCATGGGGCCCGCCGAGGCTCCGGTGATGGTTGATGCCGTCGGCGGTGACCAGCTTCCGCTGCTTGGCGATGATGTAGGCGCTCACCGGGTTGTGGATCCAACCCGCCTTGCCCTGCTGGATCGACTCGTTGTTGCTCGCGTCCGACCACGACAGCACTTCGGGCTCCATGCAGTCGCGGAACATCTTCTTGTACCACTCGATCATCTGGGCCGTGGCCGGGGAGTTGATGCGAACGGTCCGCCCGTCCTTGTCCACTTCCATGCCGCCGAAGGACCACAGCACAGGCCCAGCCGTCGAGATCGAATCGTAGTTCTGGCTGATGGGGATGCCGACGGGATTCCCCATCTTCTTCAGCTCCTTGCCGACCGTGTAGAGATCCTCCCAGGTGTCCGGCACCTTGAGGCTCGCCTTCTTGAAGAGGTCCTCGCGATACGTGGCGACGAACATGCCGTGATACTGGGGCACGGCCCGCCAGACACCGTTGACATGGGCCCCCTCGTACGAGGAGGTAATCGCTTTGCCGTACTTCTTTTCGAGCTCCTCCACGACATCCGACACATCCACCAGCTGGGGCTCGTAGAGCCACGGGAAGTGCATCCGCATCTCGACGAGGTCGTGTCCCGCCTGGGTCTGCACCTCGGAGGCATACTTGTTCTGCTGCGGACCCATGTGCGAGATATGATCGATCTTGAGCTTGATGCCCGTGTCTTTGGTGAAGCGCTGGCCGATCTCGGCGAGCTTCTTGTCCGAGCTGGGCGCGAAGTTGTTCCAGCACAGGTACGAGACCTCGCGCTGCTGGCCTCGGGCGGGCGGCACTCCGGCGGCCAGGATGCCGGCCAGGCCGACCCCCGTGGCGGTCAGGAACTCTCGGCGGTTGACGGCGGTCATGGGTTCCTCCTCGTTGATATGAGCGGTCGAAACGGTGTCACGAATGAAACCCGATCGGCCCCATGGTTGTTCCGCGACTGCTCAGTGGCCGATCGAAACGATCTGGCCGGCGGCGTCGAAACCGAACGGACGCGCCTCGCCCACGATCTCGAGGTCCCGGCGCTTCCTGATGTCGGGGAGGTAGGCTTCCGAGCACTCCAGCTCCCCGATCATGAGCGTGTTCTTGATCCGGATGACCCGCGCCCGCTCGGGCGTCGTCAGCCCGATGCAGCCGAGCGCGTTGTCGATCGCCTCGCGGTCCGACTCAAACGTGAGCGGCAGCTTGGCGCCGTTCGGAGCGCAGGCCGTCAGGCAGTTGATGGCCGTCTTCTTCCAGTCGATCTTCTCCGCGAGCCGCCGCGTCGTGAAATCCGCGTTGCCGATGCCCGTGGCGTTGCCGCCGCTGTCCTCGGTCAGGTCGAGCGCGACGATCCACAGAATCTTCGGATCGTTCGGAAAGGGCTCGTGCGGGTTCGACGGGCGCCCGATGACGTTGGTGTCCATGCCGGATCCGGAGATGTTCTTGCCGATTTCCTCGACGACGAGCACGTCGATCTGCCCGAAGGGAAGCCGCGCCATCCACTCGCGCGCATCCTTGAGCAGCCGCCGCTCGCCGGCCTCGAGGTCCTCCGCGTTGAATGCCTCGACCCTGGCGGTCTCGTCGTACCCGTTCTCCACGATACCGAGCCCGAAGCCGATGCGCGCCTTGGCGAGCATCTCGCGCCCGACCGCGGTGATGACGGTCTCGTAGCCGTGGCTGACGTTGGCGCGGTGATACTGGGTCGCCCCGTGGTACTTGCCCAGCCCGATCGTCATCATCTTGAAGAGACCCGATTCGATGGATCCCTTGAAGTCCGTGTGCGGCTTGACGCGGTTGACGACGCCGATCCAGTCGGCCTCGGAGGCTATCCTGTCGCACCAGACCGGCAGGCCAAGCGCCTCTCCGGACTGCACCACATCCATGCTGGCTCTCAACGGGCAGCCCATGGTCGCTTCCGTGATGCCGTAGTGCGCCAGGATCTCGAGCTGGCCCTCGGCAGTAGCGCCGCCGTGGCTGCCCATGGCCGGGAAGACGAAGGGCTTCGCGCCGATCGCCTTGAGATGGTCCACGACGGCCCGGACGATGACCGCGATGTTGGCGATTCCGCGGCTGCCCGCGCCCACGGCGACGGTGTCACCGCGCTTGACGGGCAGAGCGGCCTTGTCCATGGCAGCCCGCACTCCGGCTGGAATGTCGGCCAGGCGTTCCCGGGGAAAGGACTGCCTCACCCGGTACATCGTGGGCAACGGCATGGCGGGCATGATACTGAGGCCCCCGGGGGCCTGTCAACGTCCTTGACTTTGGCGGACTCTGCCCGTAAAACTGAGCCCCAATTGGACTGAATCTCTTGGCACAGAACTCCCCTTTGACGCGCACTTTTGCCCCGCTCCGCCGCGCCGCGGCACCCTGCGCGCTCGCCCTCGCCGTCATCCTGGGCGGCTGCGCGACCCTCGATGACATGTTCCGCCAGAAACCGCAGGCTCTCCTGCCCGCCGGCGACCTCTACCAGGCGGGAGAGCAGGACATGAACAAGAAGAGCTATCCGGCCGCCCGGGCCAACTTCCAGAAGATCGTCGAGCGCCATCCGCAGTCGGCGTACGCGCCGCGCGCGCGCTTCCTCATCGGCGAGACGTACTTCCGGGAGGGCACGTTCGACAAGGCGATCAAGGAGTTCGAGAGCTTCATGTCGTTCTACCCGCGCCACGAGATCGCCGACCTCGTCCAGTTCCGGCTGGCCATGAGCTACTACGACCAGATGAAGCCCGTCGAGCAGGACCAGGGACTGACCGTCAAGGCGATGGATCAATTCAAGAAGCTGGTGCGCGAGTACCCCGACAGCCGCTATGCCTCCGACGCCCTCGCCAAGATCGACATCTGCCGCGGCCGCCTCGCCCAGAAGGAGCTCTGGGTGGCGGCGTACTACCTCGAGAACGAGAACAATCCCGTGGCCGCTCGCCAGCGGCTCGAGGGCGTCATCAAGGACTACCCGCGCAGCCTCGTCATTCCCGAGGCGCTCTACCGGCTGGCCGACATCAACGCGCGAGAGGGCCGGACGGACGAGGCGCAGCAGATGTTCAGGCGGTGCGCCAACGAATATCCCTACACCGAGTGGGGACGCCGGGCGGGCCAGCGGCTGCGAACCGCGGCGTCGAACTAGCCATGCACGACGTCGTGGATCTCCGCTCCGACACGCTGACGCTGCCGACGCCGGCGATGCGGGAGGCCATGGCGCGCGCCGAGGTCGGCGACGACGTGTGGGAGGAAGACCCCACCGTCCACCGTCTCGAGGAGCTGGCGGCGAGACTCACGGGCAAGGAGGCGGCCCTCTTCGTCTCCTCCGGGACGCAGGGCAACCTGGTCTCCGTGCTCGCCCAGACCCGGCACGGGCAGGAGATCGTCCTCGATCGCGATTCGCACATCTTCAACTACGAGGGCGGGAGCGCCGCGCTCTTCGGCGGGCTTCAGACCCTGCCGATCGCGACCGAGCGTGGCTTCCTCACAGCCGCGCAGGTCCGCGACAGCGTGCGGCCCAGCAACATCCACATCCCCGCGACGGGCCTCGTCTGCCTCGAGAACACGCACAACCGCCACGGCGGCACCTGCTGCACGCCCGAGGAGATCGCCGACGTCGCGGCAGCCGCGCGCGCCCACGGCGTCCCGGTGCATCTGGACGGCGCGCGCATTTTCAACGCCGCGGCGGCGCTCGGCCGGCCGGTCGCCGACTTCGCGCGGCCCGTCGACTCGATCACCTTCTGCCTGTCCAAGGGCCTGGCGGCGCCGGTCGGCTCCCTCGTCTGCGGCTCGCGCGAATTCGCCGCGCGAGCGCGCCGCGTGAGGAAGATGCTCGGGGGCGGCATGCGACAGGTCGGGGTCCTCGCGGCCGCCGGCCTGGTCGCGCTCGAAACCATGGTCGACCGCCTCGCCGAGGACCACGCCAACGCCAAGCGCCTGGCCGCCGGCCTCGCGCGGATGCCGCGGGTGCGGCTTGACGAGGGCAAGATCCAGACCAACATCGTCATCTTCCACGTGGGCCGCGAGGGCGGGTCGGCGGAGCTCACCGCCGGCTGCCTGGCCCGCAAGGTCAAGATCCACCAGATCGGACCCGGCGCCATTCGATGCGTGACCCACAAGGACGTGGACCGGGAAGACATCGACCGTGCCCTCGACGCGTTCCGCGAGATCACAAAGCCCTGGTAACGGGAGCCCATACCCTATGGCCGAGCGCCTACTGGACGTCAAGAACCTCAAAACCTACTTCTTCACCGACGAGGGCGTCGTCCGCGCCGTAGACGGCGTGGACCTGTACATCGAGAAGGGCGAGACCCTCGGCGTCGTCGGAGAGTCCGGCTGCGGCAAATCCGTGACGGCGCTCAGCGTGATGAAGCTGATCCCGCAGCCGCCGGGCAAGATCGTCGAAGGCGAGATCCTCTACAACGGCGCCGACCTCGTCGATATGCCCGCCGGCCAGATGCGGAAGATCCGGGGCAAAGAGATCTCGATGATCTTCCAGGAGCCGATGACCTCGCTGAACCCCGTGTTCACCTGCGGCGAGCAGATCGCCGAGGCCCTGAGACTCCACGAGGGCCTGGGACGGCGGGCGGCCATGGACAAGACGGTCGAGATGCTGAAGCTCGTGCACATCCCCAACGCCGAGCGTCGCGTGAAAGAATATCCGCACCAGCTCTCGGGCGGCATGCGCCAGCGCATCATGATCGCCATGGCGCTGTCCTGCAATCCGAAGCTCCTCATCGCCGACGAGCCCACGACCGCGCTCGACGTCACGATCCAGGCCCAGATCCTCGAGCTGCTGAACGAGCTCAAGAGCAAGCTCAAGATGGCCGTCATGCTGATCACGCACGACATGGGCGTCATCGCAGAGACCGCCCAGCGCGTCGTCGTCATGTACGCGGCCAAGGTGGCCGAGGAGGCCTCCGTCGCGGATCTCTTCAAGGAGCCGCTGCACCCCTACACGCAGGGACTCCTCCGCTCCATCCCGCGGATCGACCTCGCGGCGACCGAGCGGCGGCGGCTCGAGACGATTCCGGGGACGGTGCCGACGCTCAGGGGCGAGATCGCCCCGGGCTGCCGCTTCGCCCCGCGCTGCCCCTTCGTGAAGTCCGTGTGCACCGAGAAGGACCCCGTCATCAAGGAAGTGAAGCCCGGGCACAAAGTCGCCTGCTGGCTTTACTAGAGGGAGCCCATGGCCGAGACAGCGCTCCTCCAGGTCAAGAATCTCAAGAAGTACTTTCCCATCCGCGGCGGCCTGTTCTCGCGGGAGGTCGCGCGCGTCCACGCCGTGGACGACATCTCGTTCACGATCGAGAAGGGCGAGACGCTCGGCCTCGTGGGCGAGTCCGGCTGCGGCAAGTCCACGACCGGGCGCTGCATCCTCCGGCTGATCGAGCCGACCTCCGGCGAGGTGACCTTCGAGGGGCAGGACGTCACGGCGCTCGACAAGCGCGCGCTCCGCCACCTCCGGCGCGACATGCAGATCATCTTCCAGGATCCCTACGCGTCGCTGAACCCACGCATGACGGTGGGCTCGATCATCGGCGAGGCGATCGTCATCCACAAGCTCGCGAAGACCCGCAAGGAGCGCGAGGAGCGCGTCGTCCACCTCCTCGAGACGGTCGGCTTGAGCTCCGACCACTTGCGCCGCTATCCCCACGAGTTCTCGGGCGGCCAGCGGCAGCGCATCGGCATCGCCCGGGCGCTGGCCGTCAGCCCCAAGCTCATCGTCGCCGACGAGCCCGTGTCCGCGCTCGACGTGTCGATCCAGGCCCAGGTCATCAACCTGCTCGAGGATCTCCAGAAGCAGTTCAACCTGACCTACCTGTTCATCGCCCACGACCTGTCCGTGGTGGAGCACATCTCGACGCGCGTGGCGGTCATGTACCTGGGCAAGATCGTGGAGATCGCGCCGGCCAAGGAGCTCTACAACAACCCGAAGCATCCCTACACCGAGGCGCTCCTCTCCGCGGTGCCGATCCCCGATCCCTCGGTCAAGCGCAAGCGCATCCTGCTCGAGGGCGACGTGCCGAGCCCGATCAAGCCGCCGTCGGGGTGCCGCTTCCACACGCGCTGCCCCATCCGCGTGCCGTCCTGCTCCGAGAACGAGCAGGTGCTGAAGCAGATCTCTCCCGGCCACTGGGTAGCGTGCCAGGTCCGGGCATAGCAGGCGTCTGAAAAAGGCCCATCTGCTTCGTTGCCGCCCTCGGCCGCACGCTCAACGTACAGGGAGTACGCCTCACGTGCGACCTTCGGGCGGCGCCTCGCATCTGGACCTTTTTGAGCCGCCTGCCAGATCTTGACGACAGGGAATCCTACATTCCGATGATCGCGTGGTCGGGGATTTTCCACATCATGGCGACGCCGTTCAGCGACGGCGGCGACCTGGACACGGGCGGCCTGCCGCGCCTCGTCGAAGCGGCGCTGGCCACGGGCGTCACGGGCGTCACCGTGCTGGGAATCGCGGGCGAGGCGCATCGCCTGACTGACGATGAGCGCCGGCGCGTGGTCGAGACGGTCGTCAAGGAGACGCGCGGCCGCGTGCCCGTCGTCGTGGGCGTGTCCGCCTCCGGCACGCACCTGGCCACGTCCTTCACGCGCATGGCGCAGGAGCACGGGGCCGACGGGCTCATGGTCGCGCCGCCGGCGGGGCTCAAGAATCTCGACGCGGTGGCCGAGTACTACGGCGCGGTGGCGGCGGCGTCCTCCGTGCCGCTCGTGCTGCAGGATGAGCCGGTGACGACCCAGGTCAGCATGCCCGCGGACTTCCTCGCCCGCCTGTGCCGCGAGATTCCCTCGATCGAGGCGGTCAAGCTCGAAGAAGCCCCGACCCTGCCCAAGATCACGCGGCTGCGCCAGCTTCTCGCGCGCCGCGTCGCGATCTTCGGCGGGCTCGGAGGCGTCTACTTCTTCGAGGAGCTTTCCCGCGGGGCCGACGGCGCCATGACGGGCTTCCCGTACCCGGAGGCGCTGAACGCCATCCGCGACGCCTTCGTAGCCGGGCGCCGTGACGAGTCGCGGGCGCTCTTCTACCGCTGGCTGCCGCTGATCCGCTACGAGACCCAGCCGGGCTCCACGCCCGGCACGGCCATCGGGATCAGGAAGGAGATACTCCGCCGACGCGGCTGGCTCGCCTCCGCGCGGGTGCGCCCGCCCGCGCCGGCGCTGGATTCCGGAACGCTCGAGGAGCTGGGCGAGATCATTCGCGCCGTAGGGGCCTGACCCATTCCAACCGTCCGCGTCGGCGACGTCGATATCTTCTACCAGCGCGTGGGGCCGGCGCGCCCACCGTCGGTGATCCTGCTCATGGGCTGGGGCGGCGACCACACCGCCTGGGCCTTCCAGGTACCCGCCCTATCGGCCGAGTTTGATGTGATCGCGCTCGACAACCGCGGCGCCGGCCAGAGTGGCGCCCCGGATACGCGCTACACGATCGGCGGCATGGCCGACGACGTGGCCGCGGTGATGGACGAGCTCGGTGTGCGCAGCGCGCACGTCTGTGGAGCCTCGATGGGCGGGATGATCGCCCAGGAGCTGGCGCTCCGGCACCCCGACCGCGTCCTCACCCTGCAGCTTCACTGCACCGCGGCAGCCGTGGACGGCTACGGCCGCCTCGTGATCGACAACTTCCTGCGCGTGAAGGCCCGTGGCGACGTGGAGGAGTTCACCCACTACACGCTGCCGTGGCTGCTCTCCCGGAAGACCTTCGCCGAGCGGCCCGATTTCGTCGAGACGTGGATCCTGCGGGCGCTCGAGTATCCCTTCAGGACGAGTCTCACCGGGCTCAGCCGCCAGGGCGAGGCCATCCGCGCCCACGACACGCGCGAGCGCCTCGGCAGAATTCGCGTGCCGACCCTGATCACGACGGGCACGGAGGACATCCTCGTGCCGCCGTCGGCGTCCGAAGACCTCCACGCCCTGATCCCCGGCTCCGAGCTCACGCGAATCGCCGACGCCGGTCACATGCACTTCATCGAGCAGGCCGCCGCCTTCAACGACCTCTGCCTCAACTTCCTCCGCAAGCACCCCCAGTAGTCACGTCCGTCCGCATTTCCGCGCCCGAAGGTCCAGGGTCGAGCGCTTGCGCTGCGGCTTCACCCAGGGACGCGAGGGCGATCAGCGTGCCCACGAGGGCGAGCCTGCGATACGTCACTCCCAGAGATAGCCCGTGGGGTTGACCGACTGCCCCTTGACCTGGATCTCGTAGTGCAGGTGCGGGCCTGACGAGCGCCCCGTGTTGCCCGTGTGCGCGATGACGTCTCCGCGCTCGATCTTCTGATTCACGGCGACGCTGATTCTCGAGAGATGGCCGTACAGCGACTTGGTCTCGTTGCCGTGATCCACGATCAGTGTTTGGCCGTACTCGGCGTGGACACCGGCGAACACGACGGTGCCGGGAGCCGGCGCCTTGACCGGCGTGCCGACGGGCGCGCCGATGTCGAGCCCGCTGTGGAACTCCGCCTTGGCCGACCATGGCGAGACGCGGCCGCCGTAGCTCGAATTGACCTGGCCGCGCACGGGCCACCGCGAGGGCAGCGCGGCCAGCACGCGCGTCGCGCGGCCGAGGAAGCGCTCGAGCGAGCGGAGGTTGTCGCCCTCTTCCTTGACGATGTCCGTCAGCCGATCGAGCTCGTCGCCGATGGCGGCGCGATCCGAGGCGTCGGCGGGCCGAAGCGGACCCGTGCCGCCACCGATACCGGTCGCGCGCCTGGCGACACCATCCTCGGGACCAAAGGGCTCCAAGATCTTCGCGTGCAGCTCGCGCCAGCCGTCGATCTCGGCGCGGATCCGTCGCATCTTCGACTGGGCCGCGTCGATCAGCCCCTGCTGCTCCGCGACGCGCGCCGTCAGGTCGTTGAGAGAGGCGCGCTGGCTGCGCAGCTCGAGGTAGTCGGTGTAGATGACGGCGACCGACGCGGGAACGGCCAAGGAGAGGCCCAGGACCACCAGAATCAGCCACCGCGGGAGGGCGACACGGGCGATGCATCGCCCGTCACCGTGAACCACCAGGAGGTTGAATTTTCGCAGCGCCGGCATAACCCTCAGCGCTTTATCGGCACGACCGAGAGGTCCCGCGCGGGGAGCACCTCGGTGTTGGGGTTGGCCTTGGTCATGCGGCAGTGACCCTCGAAGAGCACACCCTCCTCCACGACTATGACCGGCGCCTCGACATCGCCGAAGACGCGCGCGGTGCGCTTGAGCTCGACGCGCTCGGCCGCAAAGACATTGCCCACGATCTCACCGCTGACGAGCACCTGCCCGGCGCGGATGTCGCCGCTCATGACTCCCTTTTCGCCGATGATCAACGTGTCGGTGGTCGAGATCTCGCCCTTGAACCGGCCGTTCAGCATGAGCGTTCCGCTGAAAGTATAGCGCCCCTCGATCTCGGAGCCCTCGTCGATGAAGGCCGTGAGGCCGCTGCGGCTCGCTGACTTGCGCTTGCGCTTGAACATGGCCGGCCTCCGCCGAGGGAGTCCGCCCGCCTACCGCTGCGTCGTGACAGCGCGCGCTCCGTCGACCAGGTGCATGGGCCGCTGGCCCCTCGAGCCATCGTCGCCCTTGCTCTTGACGACGTTGCCGTTGAAGAAGCCGCCCTTCGAGATCACGAGCGAGTCCGTTTCGATGTTGCCGGTGACCCGCCCCGTCTCGGCGATCTCAACGTCGCCGGTGGCGACCATGTTGCCCTCGTAGACGCCCATGACGATGGCGTCCACGGTCTGGACGTTGGCGTTGACGACACCCTTCTCCCCGATGACGAGCTTGCCGCCGACGCTGAGCTCGCCGCCGATTTCGCACTCTATCTGGATGGAATCGGCGATCTCGAATTTCCCCTCGAGCTTGGCGGAGGAGCCGACGATCGTCAGCAGAGGCCCGACGTTGGCCTTCGGAGCGGTTGGGCTTTCCTGCGGGACCAGAGTCGGCTGCGGCTTGCTCTGCTTCCGTCCAAGCATTGCCGTCTCCTCAGGTGCTCCGGCTGTCGCGCCCTGCCCTGCCCTCGGGCGGCCTTAGAGGCCGGGTACGTGGGGCTGGGCTGCTTCTCAATCGAGCGCGACGGGAAGGGTGTTAGACGCTCCCGGCGCCGCCGGATCACGGGGGTTGTAGCACGCGCTCTCGAAAGGTGTCAACAGCGGATTTCCCCGCGATCGAAAGTGTCCGCTATGTCCGCGCATTCTTGCCGTTTCTTGACACTCCAAGACGCTCCGAAGTATCATTCTTCCGCCATGGACGACTTCTACCGGATCAAGCGCCTCCCGCCGTACGTTTTCGCAATCGTCAACGATCTCAAGACGAAGGCGCGCGCCAAGGGACAGGACATCATCGACCTCGGCATGGGCAATCCCGACCAGGCGACACCGAAGCACATCGTCGACAAGCTGGTCGAGGCGGCGCAGAATCCGAAGAACCACCGGTATTCCGCCTCGCGCGGCATCACGAGGCTCCGCAGGGCCGTCACCACCTGGTACCGCGACCGATACGGCGTCGAGCTCGATCCGGACAGCGAGGCCATCGCGACGATCGGAGCCAAGGAGGGCATGGCGCACCTGGCGCTGGCGGTGCTCCAGCCCGGTGACGGAGTGCTGGTGCCCAACCCGACGTACCCGATCCACGCGTACTCCGTCGTGATCGCCGACGGTGACCTCCGGTCCGTGCCGATGGTGCCGGGCGAGGACTTCTTCGCGCGCCTCCAGGAGGCCGCGCGTCTCTCGTGGCCCAAGGCGAAGCTCCTCATCCTGTCCTTCCCGCACAATCCGACCACGATGTGCGTGGAGCGCGACTTCTTCGTCAAGGTGGTGGACTTCGCCAGGGAGCACCGGCTGATGGTGGTCCACGACTTCGCCTACGCGGACTTCTCCTTCGATGGGTACCGGCCGCCCTCCTTCCTCGAGGTGCCGGGGGCGAAGGACATCGGGGTCGAGATCTTCTCGCTGTCGAAGTCCTACAACATGCCCGGCTGGCGAATGGGCTTCGTATGCGGCAACCCGCGCATGATCCACGCGCTCGCGAGGATCAAGTCGTACCTGGACTACGGCGCCTTCCAGCCGATCCAGATCGCCTCCATCGTCGCCCTCGAGGGAGACCAGTCCGTCGTGGGGAAGATCGTCGAGCTCCACCGCCGCCGCCGCGACGTCCTCGTCGACGGCCTCAACAAAATCGGCTGGTCGGTGGCCAAGCCCAAGGGCACGATGTTCGTGTGGGCGCCCATCCCGGACTCGTTCCGCTCGATGGGCTCACTCGAATTCTCCAAGATGCTCATCCAGGAGTGCAGGGTGGCGGTCTCGCCCGGCATCGGCTTCGGCGAGTACGGCGAGGGCTATGTCCGCTTCGCCCTCGTCGAGAACGAGCAGCGCATCAAGCAGGCCCTCCGCGGCCTCAAGACCCTCGCCGCCCGCTGACGGGGCGGATGCACTGCCTGCGGCGGCTCACGGGTCCTTCCAGAGGGTCACACTTGGCCGAAGGGTCACGCTTGGTCGGACGGTCACAGTTGGCATGAACGAGATCAAGATCGGTCTCTTGGGCCTCGGCACGGTCGGCACCGGCGTGGTCAAGGTCCTCCAGACCCACGGCGCCGAGATGCAGGAGCGCGCCGGCTGCCGGCTGACCCTGCACGCCATCGCCGATGCCGATACGACCCGCCGGCGGGAGGGGCTCGATCTCGAGCGCCTGCCTATCGTGCCGGACGCGGCGCTCGTGCTCGAGGACCCGGCGATCCAGGTCGTCATCGAGCTCGTCGGCGGACTCGAGCCCGCGCGCACCTTCATTCTGAAGGCGCTCGAGGCGGGCAAGCACGTCGTCACCGCGAACAAGGCGCTGCTGGCCCACCACGGCCCCGAGATCTTCGAGGCCGCGCGCCGCAACCGCGTCATGCTGGGCTTCGAGGCGGCCGTCGCGGGCGGCGTGCCGCTGATCCGCGCGGTCAAGGACGGTCTGCCGGCCAACCGCGTGCTGTCGGCCTTCGGGATCGTCAACGGCACCTGCAACTACATCCTCTCCAAGATGGCGGACGAGAAGCTCGACTTCTCCGCGGTCCTCAAGGAGGCGCAGGCGCACGGCTACGCGGAGTCCGACCCGACGCTGGACATCGAGGGCATGGACTCGGCGCACAAGCTCCAGATCCTGGCGACGATCGCCTTCCGCACCGCCGTGGACCTCAAGGACATCCACACCGAGGGCATCACGGGGATCGGCCAGCAGGACGTCGAGAACGCCGCCGAGCTGGGCTACCGGATCAAGCTCCTGGCCATCGCCAAGGCTTCGGACGGCGCCCTCGAGGCCCGCGTGCACCCGACCATGATCCCGGCGGGCTCGCCGATGGCCGCGGTGTCGGGCGTCTTCAACGCCGTCTTCATCACCGGCGACAACGTGGGCAACCTCATGTTCTACGGCCGCGGCGCCGGGCAGCTGCCCACCGCGTCGGCGGTCTGGTCGGACACCCTCGAGATCGCGCGGCGCGTCGCCCACGGCATTCCCGCCATGGAGGTCGACCTGCCCTCGCTGAGCGAGCGGCCCCTGCCGCTTCGCCGGATGGACGACATTCGCTCGTGCTACTACCTGCGCGTCATGGCCATGGATCGGCCGGGCGTGCTGGCGCAGGTGGCCGGCATCCTCGGCCAGCACGACATCTCGCTGGTCTCGGTGCTCCAGAAGGAGCGCGCGCACGGCGAGGCCGTGCCGGTGGTGATGATGACCCACGAGGCGCGCGAGCGGGACATGCGCGCCTCGCTCCAGGCCATCGACAGGCTCCCCGTCGTCGCCGCGCGCACCACGATGATTCGAGTGGAGCCGGCCTGAGTGACGAACAGCCAGCCCGGACTCTAACCGAGTGCCCTCCGTCGGGCGGCTGGTCAAGATCCTCGTCGGGATCGTGATCAGCATCGCCCTCCTGCTCTGGCTCTTCTGGAACGTGGACATCCGCGCCGTCACCGCGCGGCTCAACGACACGCGCTGGGGATGGCTCGCGTTCAGCGTCGCGTTGAATCTCAGCTCGCTCTGGGCGCGCGCGGCGCGCTGGCGCTATCTCTTCCCGCAGGGAGCGCACCCCACGCACCTCCTGAACGCCGTCGTGATCGGCTACATGGGCAATAACCTGCTGCCGCTCCGGGCCGGCGAGGTCCTGCGCGTCTACGTCGTCACCCGACGGGGCCAGCGCTTCTGGACGACGGTGACGACCCTCGTGGTCGAGCGCGCTCTCGACGGCCTGGCGGTCGGAACCGTGCTGGCATTCGTCTTCTTGCTGGTCCCAACGCCCCGCGAGATCGCGTGGGCGGCGGAGGTCTTCGTCGCCCTCGTCCTCTTCATGCTCGCGGTGCTGGTGTCGATCACCGCGGCGCCCCTGCCCTGCCGCATCCTGGTCCACTCCCTCGCCTACCGCTGGCCCGCGATCGAGCGCCGCCTGCTGGTGATCTTCGACACCATGAGCGACGGGCTTCAGAGCATGCGGCGGCCGAGTCGTCTCGTGCCGACGGCGATCTGGTCGGTCGTCATCTGGGTGGTCATCGTGGGGGCGGTGTGGACGTGCTTCCAGGCCGCGCGTCTCGACCTGCCCATGACGGCCGCCCTCTGCGTCATCGCCTTCCTCGGTCTCGGCGTCAGCCTGCCCTCGAGCCCGGGCTTCATCGGCGTGTTCCAGGCGGCGACCGTGCTGGCGCTGTCCATGTTCGGCATCGACAAGGCGGATGCCCTCAGTTACTCGCTCCTCCTGCACGCCTCGCAGTTCATCCCGATCACGCTCTGGGGGCTCCTGCTGCTCGTGGTGGAGCAGGTCAGCCTGACGGATGTCGCGCGGGCGAGGAGCGCGCCAGCAGCGTCCTCCGGAGACTAGGCGGTCCGGCCGGTTACTTGTACTGGGAGGGTGTAGGCGCCGGGCGGCAGAGGGCGGTGCTGGCGTCGAGCGTAACCTCGGACGCGGCCAGGGGATCGTTGCAGGCCGGCGTGCCCGACTGGAGCGCGGACTGCACGGCCGAGGCGAGCCCGGCTGTGCCTTTGGCCGGCGCGGGCGGCGCCAGCGGCCAGAGCAGCACGCCGTTCCAGAAGATCTGCCCCGTCACCGTGGTCGGGAAGTGCAGGGTGTTGTCCGCATCCACCCCCGCCATGTTGATCGAGGTGCCGATGGCCGGCCCGGGCGGATTGAAGACCGAGCCCAGGGCGTTGACATTGACCTGGCCGCCGACGTTGACGTCGATCGGCGCGGCGAGCAGGCCGATCACGCCGCCCGCGTTGAGCGTGGCCCCGGTCCCCGCGAGAATGTTCAGCGCCGCCACGTTGCCGTCGAGGATGGAGCCGCCCGTGGAGTTCACCGTGACTGAGCCGCCCGGAGCGGAGAGGAGCCCCAGGGTGATGGTGCCCGGCGCCTGGTAGCTGACGGCACCCGTGCCGGCCGCGCTCGCCTGCGTGCCGTCGGCCATGGTGATGCCGCCCGTCGTGGCCGTCGCGGTGATGCCTCCAGCTCCGGCCGTCGTGACGTTTGCGTTCTGCGCGATGCTCGAGCCCGTGAGATCGATCGCGCCCGAGCCGCTGGTGATGAGACCGGCGACCGTCAGCGTCCCGCCGGCCGACAGGTTGATCGCTCCCGCGCCACCAGCCGTCGCCGTGAAGGACGCAGCGTCCGCTTCGTTGACGAACACGCCGCCGGAACCCGACGTCGCCGTCACCGAGCCCGTCGCGGTCTGGATCTTCGCAGCGGGCGCGCCGACGGAGCTGGCGCCGGCCGTCGGGGTCGTGAGCGTGACCGAGCCTGTGCCCGCGTTGAGGAGGCCGCCGCCGGGCTGGGTGATCGAACCGCCCATGACGTTGCCGCCGGTATTGGTCGCGACCGTGATGCCGCCGCCTGAGCCGACCGCGATGTCGTTGAGCGTCGCGCCGCCCGTCCCGCCGGCCGCCGCGTTGACGTTGACCCGGACTGCGTTCGCCGTCGCGTTCGCCGTCGTGATCGCGCCGCCCGGATTCATCGTGAAGCTGTCCGCCCCCGCCCCATTCGTGTTGGCGTTGATCGTGACCGTCCCGGAGCCCGCGCCGCCCACGTTGGCGTTGAGCGCCACGGCGTCGCCGCTCGAGAGCGTGATCGCGCCGCTGCCCGTCGAGGTTGCGCCCGCCACGGTCAGGGTCCCCGTCGTGCTCGTCAGGTTGATCTGGCCGGCGCCGGTCGCGGTCGCCGTGGAGCTCGCGCCGTC
>WNGE01003205.1_pt1 | contig 25105 bp, 26 predicted proteins | sample 5400651 | NCBI WGS metagenome assembly WNGE01 (sample SAMN13153370, study PRJNA577476) | soil metagenome | isolation source: 60 cm soil or saprolite under grassland replicate 2 | place: USA:California | collected 2016-06-15
TAGTCCTGCAGAAGCTGATTGCGAATGTGCGACGGCGCTGTCTTTAGCTCAGAAATACCATCCCGAGTATCAACTGAAGCGTGTAGCGAGTGTACGAGCCGTGGATGAATTATTGAAGGGCCGAAAGCGCTAAAGTGAGCGCGTTGCCCCACTCAATGTTCGGCTTCCTGCGTCGCCACTATGTCGCCACTTGCGTTTCGGTAGAATTACCCCGACTTCGGATTCACCTTGGCGAAAAACCCGCGTCGGTATTTGGTGTTTAGGTAGACTCAGGTAGATTTCGGTTTGTCCTGAAAAGGACTCTGGATCTGCTTATCGGGGTTCGAATCCCTGCGTCCCAGTTCCACTTAGCGAAATCCGGCTAATTTGCATCGCCGAACTAAGGAATTGGATTAGGGCGCTGCCTTTGGTTGAACGGGATCGGTTGCAGGAGGCAAGTCGCAATTATGGTCTAGCTATGTCCAGCTACTGCGACCGCTATGTTTCAGTGCTAATAGAGGGACAGAAGGTTCCACGTCCAGAGCTCGATCCGTCGGTGGAGCAAAGAATTGAGCGCTTCAAGTCGATCGGTGGCTTTGCCAAGGGGCTGGCAGCGTTTTGTTCAAAATGCGGCAAGTTTGAGGGATGTTCTGGCGACAAGCGAGGCTGGCGAGGCCGGCGAAAGTGATAGCGACGTCCGTAACGCCACGTCGTTAACGGTCGGCGATAGGGCTATCATGCAAAACCGATTGCGGACGAATTTGGATAGGATGAACTCGAAGATGGAAAACACCATTGATGACTTATTTTCTCAGCAGAGATGATCCGCAACGTCAAAGGAGTTCACTTGGATTAATTGATTGCCTGACGCCTCTCCGGGAACACAGACTCGACGCCTTGCGCGTCAAAAACTTTCCAGCTCCAACGGTGCGGCCTGATTTCGATGATTGTCATATACACAACGAACTCTTTGCGTTCGCCTGGATGCCAGCGTATACGTTCATTTGACCATGATTCAACAGTCAAACGGCCAGCCCTTGTTACAGGGAGATCGCCGTAAGCCAAACGGCAATTACAGCGGCGAACGCTTGAAAGTGTTGCGGCCCGAGACGTAAGCGGCCCGGATTGCCACAAATGGCAGGTAAAGCGACGGGCGAACGTATTTCGGGAAAGAAATACCGCGCCATTGTCGAAGCCGCCGCCATCGGTGATTCGATCAACCTAATCTCCAAGACCGTATGGGTCACATGGCGCACCGCGAAGGCTGTAGTTGAACGCGAGAGCCGAAAAATAGCAGAACGCAAAGAGGCATTGCTGGATCTATTCCTCGACATCGCTCAACAAGCCGCCGAAACCGTCAAAGATCAGCTGCATACCGCTACCCTCATGCAAGCTAACACAATCTTTGGCATCGCAATGGACAAATCGCGCTGCTCTCACGCGATCAAACGCTCATTATCCGACACGCGCAGGAACACTTCCACCCTCGCGAGCACCACTTCGAGGCTTTCACCAGGGATCGGTTCGATGAAATCCTGGCTGCACTCCCTGCAGCAGATGCGGTAGGGCTTCCAGATGCTCCAGCACCACCACAGGCACCTAGAATGCATTCCCACAGCCAGCCAGACAGCAGCAAAAAGGCATTGCCAGATATTGCCAAAAACCCGCCAGGGCAACAGGCTGATCCGGGAGTGTTACAGTAGCGGCTCCTCGTCAAAACGATTCTAGGGGCTGTACTCGCAGGCTGGCTCAAGACCAGCGAATGCATTTGCTGCCCAACTCCGCGCGCACGAGAAAAAGAATTGAGTCAGCGGCTTCTTCCCGAAGCAAATAGCCCCTGGGAACCTGGCGCGCATCAAAGCTCGATTGACGGAATAGCGCCAATCGCGGCGCGTAGCGGCGCAAGTTCGTGATGCGTGTAGATCGCGTTCATTTCGGCACTGGCGTGGCCGGTGAGCTTCTGCCGGATTTCCACAGCCACTCCTGCGTTTGCCAAAGCGGCACTGAATGTGTGCCGCAACGAATGGAAACTTAAGCTCGATTGTGAGCGTCCGGCGCCGTTCGCTTCGCGTAGCAAGCGGCCCTGGCGCCTATTCTCTGGAAGGCTTCCTGCGCGAGTCTCGCAATGCATCGGCAGAATCATGGCTGCTCGGCGGGTTGGGGGAATCGGTTTTTGCGGAAGGGTTCATTAGATTCGCTCAACAAACCGCGTTGCCAGTGAGAGTCAAGCTCGTCACTGCGATCGTCCTTGTAGTCCAGTCTTAGAAGGAGGCAAAACTCCTCGATGACGAGGGCTTGTCCGCGATCTACCTTGCGTTGATGGATCGGATTGACGGACGAACCGGCGACCAACTGCGCCCAGTGGCGTTCGATCTGGGCATTGCGCCATATGCCGACGGCTCCGTGCTTGTTACCGTGGGCAACACGCGTGTGATCTGCGGCGTGACGATTGAGGAAAACGTGCCCCGCTGGATGAAAGAGCAAGGCGTAACCGGCGGCTGGCTGACCTCCGAATACTCGATGCTTCCGTACTCGACTCAGACCCGAAAACCGCGCGACATTGCAAAGGGTCGAATCGATGGCCGCAGCATGGAAATTCAACGTTTGATTGGGCGATCGCTGCGCGCAGTTGTCGATCTTGAAAAGCTTGGGCCACGCACGATCTGGGTAGATTGCGACGTCTTGCAAGCCGACGGGGGGACACGCGCGGCAGCAATCACCGGGGCGAGCCTGGCTGTGGCGATAGCGTGCCGAAAACTTACAAGGGAAAAGAATCTCGACGCGCCTCCGGTTCAGAAATTAGTGGCAGCAGTCAGTGCGGGCATTCTCGACGGAAATGCAGTTGTCGATCTTAACTATGAAGAGGACAAACTCGTCACAGTCGATTTCAATCTCGTCGCAACCGAGGACGGCGACTTCGTGGAAGTGCAAGGATCCGGTGAAGAAGCAACTTTTGCGCAATCACAGCTGGACGAAATGCTCGCGCTCGGTCGCAAAGGAATCGCGGATTTGATCGCTGCGCAGCGCGCGGTGCTCGCGCGGATAATGGTCTCCCCGCCGGAGAACTAAATCATTTGCTGGAGCGATGTCGTTAAGCTAAAGCGCAAGATCGACATGAAGAAAGCGCTCATCACCGGCATCACCGGGCAGGACGGAAGTTATCTGGCTGACCTGTTGCTTGAGAAAGGCTACGAAGTGCACGGAATCATTCGTCGCGCGAGCACATTTAACACTTCGCGCATCGATCATCTTTACGCCGATCCCCACATCAACGGCGTGCGCATGTTTCTCCACTTCGGAGATCTCAGCGACTCGGTGAACTTGGTGAAGTTGCTCTACGAATTGAAGCCGGACGAAATTTACCATCTCGGCGCGCAAAGCCATGTCCGTGTCAGTTTCGACATTCCCGAGTACACATCCGACATCACCGGGGTCGGGACGATTCGGATCCTCGAAGCCATCCGGGAAGCGGGAACTCGTTCGCGGTTCTATCAGGCGTCAAGCAGCGAAATGTTCGGCAAAGCGCAACAAGTGCCGCAAACCGAGAAAACTCCCTTCTGGCCGCGCAGTCCCTATGGCGTCGCAAAAGTTTTTTCTTTTTGGGCGACGGTGAATTATCGCGAGAGCTACGGCCTTTGCGCGAGTAACGGCATTTTGTTCAACCACGAGAGCCCGCGGCGCGGCGAAACTTTCGTCACGCGCAAGATTACGCGCGCTGCTGCTGCCATAAAACATGATCTGCAGCACGAATTATTTTTGGGTAACCTCGATGCGAAGCGCGACTGGGGGTACGCGCCCGAATTTGTCGAGGGCATGTGGCGGATTCTTCAGCACGATGAAGGCGACGACTTTGTGCTCGCAACCGGCGAAACCCATACCGTACGCGAATTTGTGGAAACGGCATTCGCACATGTCGATCTTGACTGGAAAAAATATGTGAGACACGACCCGCGTTATGAGCGGCCGGCGGAAGTGGACCTGCTCATCGGCGACGCCTCGAAAGCGAGAAAAATCCTCGATTGGGAACCGAAAGTACGCTTCCACGAACTTGTGCGGCTCATGGTGGACGCGGACATGGAATTGCTTTCACGCGAAACACCGAGAAAACATCTCGGCAAGTTGCCCTGACTAACGAATCACCATGCTGGCAGAATTCCCTCCAGCCATCTGAGCGCTCGAGTTGAGACCGGGGATGACCGCGGCGAGCGGAGCATCGACAATCGTCACCTGCGCCCCGCGACCGACAATGCCGCAAAGATTGACGATATCGCTGGAACGCATGCGGATGCATCCGTAGCTCACGGGCAGTCCGATGTTGCGTTCTTCCGGCGTCCCGTGAATGTAAATATCGCGAACGAATGCATTCGCATTTTGTGGTTCGCGCCCACGCAACCAAAGAATGCGCGTGACGATCGGATCGCGGCCCGGTGAATCCGGCACAACGATCTCGCCGGTCCGTCGCCGATCTTTAAAAACAGTGCCTGGCGCAGCCCCCTCGCCAATTTTCTCCGCGATCTCCAGTTCGCCCAAAGGTGTCCGATAACTTCTCGGCCAATCGCCCAGACCGAATTTGGAAGTGGAAACCGGATAGACCGCCATCAAGTTGCCGCGATCGAGCACTGCTAATTTTTGTTCGAACGTGCTGATGACGACGTGATGCTGCGCGTCGCGTGTCGCGCACGAAGCAAGGACAAATGTGATAAGCAAACACGTGAGCTGGATCGGGCGTTCCGCCCGCGATGTTAATTGGATTTGGACGGACACGGGCCGTCGTGTTCCTAATATACTGCCGCCGACAGCGCAGCGCCCTCCAATCTTCCTGATTACCATCTTCATCGATTGAAACGGAAAAATGCTTGCGCGGTTTGGGTTGTCATTTCGGCAACTTCTTTCAACGAAATGCCGCGTGCAGCGGCGATCGTTTCCGCGACGATTCGGGTGTGTGCGGGTTCGCAGCGTTTTCCGCGAAAAGGAACGGGCGCGAGATATGGGCAATCTGTTTCCACCATGAATTTGTCCAGCGGGATTCGTGCCGCGACCTCTCGCACGGCCGTGCCGTTTTTGAAAGTAACAATCCCGGTGAAAGAGACGAGGTGATCAAGATCGATGACCTCATTCGCCTGTTCGAGTGAACCGCCGAAGCAATGAAATACGCCGCGCAATTTTCCTGAGTACGGTCGCATCATTTCGAGCGTGTCTTCCCAGGCATCGCGCTGATGAATGACCACGTTTAGTCCGAGTTCGACGGCGAGATCGAGCTGTTGCTCGAACAAACTCGCTTGTTTTGATTTGTAGGCGCCGTCATGAATGCCGGCTTCGATTTGATCTTCAGTTGAATATTGAAGCGCTTTGGCAACAGCGTGGAACACCTCCTGGTGCGGAAAAACGTGTGCTTCGCGTTTGTCCGCCAGCTCGATGCTCGGAAGCCGATGGTAATCCAAACCCGTTTCGCCGATCGCGACGACGCGCGGACTTTTTGCCAGCTTGCGTAGAGGCGTGATTACATCTTCGTCAGCTTCGGCGGCGTAAGTCGGGTGAACGCCGATCACTGCGAAAATGTTCGGGTACTTTTCGGCAAGATCGACAGCGCGCCGGCTGCTTTCGACTGATGTTCCGATCGTAATGATGCGGGTGACGCCGGCTTCGCTTGCGCGACGAAGCACCTCATCGAAGTCGTTCGCGAAATCGGGATAATCGAGATGCGCGTGCGTTTCGACTAACATGCAAATGTTGCCCAGCGCGAAAGATCGACAATCACCATTCGATCACCGTTCCGGCCCAGGTGAGTCCGCCGCCGAAAACGACCATGAGAATGTAATCGCCGGCCTTGATTCTACCGCTGCGGTTGGCTTCATCGAGCGCGATCGCCACGGCGGCGGCCGACGTATTGCCGTAGATCGACAAGCCCGCTTGTTCGAGGGCTTTTTTTGCCGCGCTCAGCATGGCGGTAACCGCCTGTTTGTAAACTTCCTTCCCGTTCATGTGAATGGTTTGGAGATTAAGATCGACATTGTCGCGCGTGATCGGGCAGCGCGAACCGCCGCCAGGCATAAACAAAATATCGCTGTACTGGCCGTCGCTGCCGATGTGAGTGCTGATGACGCCGTGGCTGCCGCCTCGGTGCCTTAAAATGGCCGCGCCTGCCCCGTCGCCGAAAAGCACGCATGTGTTGCGATCGGTCCAATTAGTGATGGAGGTCAGTTTGTCGGCGCCAATGACGAGCACGGTATCGTAAGTGTGCGAGGTGATGAATTGCTGCGCGATTTCGACACCAAAGAGAAAACCGGCGCAGGCCGCCGATATATCGAGGCAGGCAGCATTGGTTGCTCCAATTTTCTTTTGAACGAAGCAAGCCGTGGCCGGGAACAACATGTCGGGCGTGGCGGTGGCGACGAGGATGAGGTTTATTTCTTTCGGTGAAATCTTTGCCTGCTCGATCGCGTTCAGCGCGGCTCTTGTGGCCATGTCGCTGGTGTTTTCATCCTTAGCCGCGATGCGCCGTTGCTTGATGCCGGTGCGCGTTGTGATCCACTCGTCGGAAGTGTCGACCATGCGCGACAAATCCTCGTTGGTGAGGATTTTTTCCGGCACGTAACTGCCAGTGCCGATAATTGAGACGGTGCGGCGTTTAGTGGAGCGCGGGCTCGAGCTGGGCTGTCGCTTCATTGTAACGGCGAATCTCTTCGACGATATGCGGATTCACCTGTTGTTCAATCGACTCGGCGGCGACCCGTAGTGCGTTTTTGACTGCCAACGGTGTGCTCGCGCCATGCGCAATGATGCAAATGCCGTCCACACCGAGAAGCGGGCTGCCGCCGTATTCCTCGTAGTTTGTTTTTTCCTTGATCGTGTTGAATGCGTCCCGCGCAAATAGGGCGCCCACTTTTCGCATCGGCGTGCGTGTCAGTTCGTGCTTAAGCCATGTAAAAATGGCCACCGAGATCGATTCGCACGTTTTCAAAATCACATTGCCGACGAAACCATCGCAGACGACAACTTCGACCGGGTCTTCGAACAGGTGGCGGCCTTCGATGTTGCCAACAAAGTTCAGCGAGCTTTTCTTGAGCATCTTAAAAACTTCCTTGGTCATCTCATTGCCTTTGACGTCTTCCTCTCCGAGGGATACCAGGCCGACCGTCGGACTCTTGTATCCCAGAACATGCCGCGAATAGACCGTGCCCATGAACGCATATTGAAGAAGATGCTCGGGGCGCGCATCAATGTTTGCCCCGGCATCGATCAGAACAAACACATTTGTTTCCGTCGGGAGCACGGCCGCAATCCCGGGACGATCGATTCCCGGCAACGTGCGCAACTTGATCGCGCTCGCCGCCACCGCCGCGCCGGTGTGACCCGCGCTGACAACCGCGTCCGCCTTATCGCGTTTCACTAGGTCGACAGCACGACTGATGGATGAATCTTTTTTTCGCCGCACCGCTTCCACCGCGCGATCGCTCATATCCACGACCTGGGTGGAGTGGAATATTTCGATCCGGCTGTCGGTGCAGCCGTGCTTTTTTAGTTCCGCTTCGATTTTCTCCGAGTCACCAACCAGATAGAGCTTGTTGATGTGGGAATATTCCCGCAGCGCCATTACCGCTCCGGCCACTAGATTTGGCGGCCCAAAATCGCCGCCCATCGCATCCAAGGCGATCCTCATCGCAGAAGAACTTTGCGAATTTTAGCTGTGCAATGCAAAGCGAAAATCGACTGGAGACACGACCGTCCTCCTCGGCGTGAGTAGAGACGAAGTTCTCTTGCGACCGATTTTGTCCCGAAAACATTCGGGGCCACTACAGCTATTTCCCTTCGACCGTTAACACTTGGCGGCCCTTATAATATCCGCACGAGGGGCAAGCGGTGTGCGATGCGACGGTACTGCCGCATTGCGGACATTTGCTGAGTTGCGATGCATGCCACCGGTTCGCGGCTCTGCGCGTGCGCAACCGCATCTTTGAGGTTTTGCGTTTTGGAACTCCCATGTCAGCCGGCTATGAAAGCATGGTTTTGCGAAATAAACAAATCGGCGAAGTGATTCGTTAAAAGAGTTACATAGTTACAAAAGTAGGCGCGGAGATGGATATGGCGTTGTAACCCTTTGTAACCTTTTCAACGTTTTAGCTTCAGTTTGTCCAGCGCGCTCCAGTCCGGTCTGCGCTCTTCTCTTCGCTCACGGCCCTCGCCCCCACTCGTCGCGGCATTGCAAATGCGGCCGCCATCGCGATCGCAACGGGGGTGGGCCGGCAGATTCAGCAAAAGATCTTCTCGCATAAACGGCGTTAGATCGACCGTCTCCGGCCCGTGCAGCTCTATCCGCAGGGCAAATGCCGGCACCTTGATTTCGTAGACAAATTTTTCGAGACAGCAAACGCAGCTCAACTCCACCCCTTGCCTGAGCGATCCGTTCGCCCACAGCGCGCCTCCTGAGACTCCGATGTCGATGTTGTAAAACAATGGCCCGAGGCAATGAATTCCTTCTGGCTCCAATTCCGGAATCGGGCAATCCTCGTCTCCTTCCAGATGCAAACCGTCGGCTGGAATCTGTTTCAGATGAACTTTCATCCGGCGAATTTCCTGACCAGCGCTTTACTCACCACCGGCGGCACAAAACTTGAAACATCTCCACCGAGGCGCGCGATCTCCTTGATAATGCGAGAGCTCAAATAAGTGTATTCCTCTTTCGGCATCAGAAAAATCGTTTCCACGCCCGCCTCCAGTTTCCGGTTCATCAGCGCCATTTGAAACTCGAATTCGAAATCGGAAACCGCGCGCAGGCCGCGGATGACAGCGCTCGCTTTTTGTGCAGTGGCAAACTCGACCAGCAACCCGTCGAATTGCGCGATCCGCACCATGTCGATCTTGCCGATGGAATCTTGCAGAAACTGCAGGCGTTCCTCGAGCGAAAAGAGCGCCTCTTTCTCATCATTCTGCGCAACAGCCACAATCACTTCATCGAACAGTTTTCGTGCACGCTCGATCACATCGAGATGCCCATTGGTCACGGGATCGAAGCTGCCTGGATAAACCGCGCGTCTCATGCGCGGAAATTTGCAGAGGAAAATGCAAATGAAAAGCCACAACCGCGCCGCGCAATTCGTAACATTCTACAATCAACGTCTGTAGGAAGAAGCCGTTGGCTTCTCATGGGGCGAGAACGTCCTCTTCTACAGAGCGTCGCCCTACCGGTAGTTGCCGAAGTTCACGTAGCGAGGAGATTGGTTTCAACGGGTATGATGAATTTGTCGACCTACAAAGCGATCGCCGTGGCCAGCACTTTTTCCCCGCGGTTTGAGCAGGTGCTTTCCGAAGCGAAACGGATCCGCGATCGTTTTGGCTCGGAGTTAAGTTTGATCTATGTCGGCGAACGCGATGAGAAAACCGCGCAGAAGTTCCGCGACGCGCTCGTGCAATTGCAACTTCCGCACGACTCGACCATTCATTACCGGCAGGGCGACCCCGCCGAAGCGATCTTGAAAGCGCTGGCAGACAATCATGTCGATCTTGTCGTGGCCGGTGCGCTCGAGAAAGAAGTCATTCTACGGCCGGTTCTCGGGAATGTAGCGCGACGGCTGGTTCGCGAGGCGGTTTGTTCTGTTTTGCTTTTTACCAAGCCGGAACATGAACCAAAGCCGCTGCGGCAGATTGTTTTCATCGCGGACTATTCCGAGCACGGTCAGGAGGCGCTCAAGAAGACGCTTGGCTTGGCCGCGGCCGAAGCGTGCGAAAGGCTCTATGTTGTTCGCATCTACACTACCTTCGATGAAGCTCGCGCCTCCTTGCGGTCCGATGCTGGAGATGTCGCCCCGCGGCCCCGTACCTTCGAAGAGGAGGAAGCCGCTTTGGAAGAATTCGTTCTCGCGGTCGGTCAGACCGATGTGCCCATCGAAGCGCGCTGCCTTCGCGGTAACACCGGGTTTGCCGCCTCCGACTTCGTCCAATCGGTGGAAGCGGATTTGCTCGTTGTGCCCGTGCAGACGACCGGCTCGACCGGCGAGCGATTGCCCAATCACATCGCATGGATCACGGACGTGATTCCGTGCAACCTCTGGGTGATTCGCTGAGCAATTGTCGATCTTGTCTAACGCAGAACATTGCGGGGCGGCCATTTTGGCCGCCGGGTTGCAACTGGCGGCGGGGATCGTCGCCCTACAATTGCGATGAATCATCCGTTTCAGGCTTACGGCGCTGCGCATCTCACAGTCATTTTCCTAACCATCACGCTGCCGTTCGTCCTGGCGGCGATTGTGCGTCGGGCGAAATCGAGCCGCCTCGAACGCGTGATCGTCACATTACTCTCAGCCCTGCTCGTGCTGAATTACACTGTCTATTTGATCCTTGTCCGCAACGTCAGCGTCGTGAGCTGGGCGGAAATGTTGCCGCTCCAGCTTTGCGATTGGGGAATGGTAGTCGTGATCGCGGCGATGTGGAGCGGCAGCCAGCGCTGGTTCGAGGTCGCGTATTTTTGGGGAATCGGCGGGACCCTCCAAGCCGTGCTCACCCCAAATCTGCCTTTCGGCTTTCCCGATTTTCGTTTCTTCAGTTTTTTCATTTCGCACTCCGGCATCATCATCGGCGTGATTTTCCTGATGCTGACCCGCAGGTACCGGCCGCGTCCCATGTCGATCTTGCGCGTGTTTGCGTGGTCGGAATTTTATTTTGTCGTAACCTTCATCGCGGACGAGACGACCGGTTATAACTACGGATTTCTGCTCCATAAACCGGAGGCCTTTTCCATTTTGAATTTTCTCTCCGACTGGCGGCCAGTCTATCTCGTGGAGATGCATTTCGTCGCCCTGCTCTTTTTCATCGCGCTCTATGCGCCGTTTGCGATTGTCGATCTTGTGCGGCAAAAAAAATTGTAGGGCGGCCGTTTTGGCCGCCGGTGGCGAAGATCGCCGCGCTACAAGATGTTTTCTTTTTCTCTGTTTTCCTGATTGATTCTCTTACTCGTGAAACCCAAGCCGCTCAAAATTGGATCGGTCACCATTGGCGGGAAACGCCCCGTATTCATTCTCGGGCCGTGCGTGATCGAATCGGAAAAGTTTGTCTGGCGCATGGCGAGGAGCATCGAGAAAATCTGCGCGCAGGAAGATGTCGATCTTATCTTCAAAGCTTCCTATGACAAAGCGAACCGAACGTCGGTCCATTCGTTTCGCGGAGTGGGCGTGCGCGAAGGGTGCGAGATTCTGTCGGCGATCGGCTGCGATTTAAAAATTTCTGTGACGACGGATGTGCATTCGCCTGCCGAGGCAGAAATTGCGGGGGGAAAGGTCGAGATGTTGCAGATCCCGGCGTTTCTCTGCCGGCAAACGGATTTGCTCCGTGCCGCGGCCGAAACAGGTCGCGCGATCAACGTAAAGAAAGGCCAGTTTCTCGCGCCGTGGGACGTGAAGAATATCGCGGAAAAGCTCGCCGCCTTCGGCAACGAGAAATTCTGTTTCACGGAACGCGGTACGACGTTTGGCTACAACAATCTCATCGCCGATATGCGCTCACTGCATTGGATGCGCAAAGCGGGTTACCGGGTGATTTTTGATGCGACCCATTCCGTGCAGCGGCCGGGCGGAGCTGGGGACGCGACTTCCGGCGACGGCGAACTCGCGCCGGTCCTGGCGCGCGCAGCCATCGCCGCCGGATGCGACGGCATCTTTATGGAGGTGCACGAAAATCCGGCGCGCGCCTTGTCGGACGGGCCGAACCAGATTCCGCTAAAAACTTTGCCGAAGCACCTGCGCATGTTAAAGGCTATTCATGCTGCCGTCTCGTAGCGGCCGCTCCGCAAACTGGAGCTGGTTCGTTTCGGTTTTGTCGATCTTGTTCTTGTCGATCTTAATCTCGACAGGACCGGCGTTTGCCCAGGCAAAAGGCGGCAGGAAAAAGAAACCTTCCGCCGCGACATCGAGTGCGTCGCCGGGTGAGCAAAGTCTGACTAATATTCCGCTCCCGGTTGGTCACGAAGCCAAGGGCCTCGTGCTGCCCGATTTCGGCATCGATGGCCGTCTGCGGGGAAAGTTCGAAGCAAAAACTGCGCGACGAATCGATGAGGAACACGTCGGTTTTCAGGATCTCGAAATTATGACCTACACGCGGGAGAATCGTCCCGATCTCACGATCGACATGCACACTTCCGTGCTCGATTTGAAAACGCGGGTATTGAGTTCGCCGGAGCGCACTACGATCAAGCGGGCCGATTTTAACATCACTGGAGACTCGGTGCAGTTCGATACGAACACGCGAACCGGACACTTAGTCGGCAATGTGAAAATGGTGATCACGCAGCAATCGCAGCTCATGGGAAAAGAAAACGAATGAGAAGGCTGCTGGCGGTGGTCGTGATGATCTGTGGCATGACCGCGCAATTGCGGGCGCAGCTGGCAGTCTCGCCGGCGGAGTCCGGCCCGCCTACGAAAAAGGCCGGGAAGACAGCGACCGAAAAAGAAGATAAATCAGGCGCCAACAAGTTTCTCGGACCGAGCACCAAAACGCAGTCCAATGAACCGACAACGACGGAAATTTACGCGGACGAGGCATTTTTTGATTCGAACAAAAGCATCGGCATCTTTAGCAGTCACGTGAAGGTGATCGACCCGCGCTTCAATCTTCAATCCGACAAATTGACCGTTTACATCAGCAAAGGCGAAAATCAGAAACTGGAGAAGACGATTGCGGAAGGCAATGTGGCGGTTGTGCGCGACCGGCCCGATCCGAACGGCGGGCCACCGACCCGCTCGGTCGGCCGTTCGGACAAGGCTATATACACAGCCGCGACCGGCGACGTGGAGTTGAGCGGCACGCCGCGCGTTCAGGAAGGGTTAAATACGCATTTGGCTACCAGCGCAGACACGGTCATGGTCATCAATCAGAACGGCCAGCTCAGTACGCACGGGCCGAGTCGCACTGAGATTCGCCAGCAGCCGAACGACGAAACGAAGCAGACGCCTTCGCCCACACCCACACCTACGCCATGACGAGCCAAGCAACATCTTCCCCGGCTTCGCCAGTGGCTGCGCCGCCCGCGGCGAAGATCGACAATGTCATTTCGACCGAGCAGCTGGTGAAAATTTATGGCGGTCGCGCAGTCGTCAATGGAGTTAACATCAGCGCGCGCGCCGGCGAGATCGTGGGCTTGCTCGGGCCGAACGGCGCCGGCAAGACGACCAGTTTTTACATGATCGTTGGACTCGTTAGGCCAAACAGTGGTCGCGTTATTTTCTCAGGCACCGACGTGACAAATTACCCGATGTACAAACGCGCGCGGCTAGGGATGGGTTATTTGCCGCAGGAGGAATCGATCTTTCGCAAACTGACGGTCGAGCAAAACATCATGGCAATTTTGGAGACGTTGTCGTTGTCGAAACACGAGCGGCGGCAGCGTTGCGAACAGTTGCTTCATCAATTCGGGATCGAGCGAATCGCGAAAAACCAGGCGCTCACTCTGAGCGGCGGCGAGAAACGGCGGCTCACGATCGCGCGTTCGTTAGTGACAAAACCGAAATTGCTCATGCTGGACGAGCCGTTCAGCGGGGTCGACCCGATCGCCGTCTACGACGTGCAGCAGATCATCGTCAATCTGCGCAAATTGGGTTTGGCGATTTTGATCACCGACCACAACGTGCGCGAAACATTGTCGATCGTCGATCGCGCCTATTTGATTTACGAAGGCCGCGTCGAGAGCGAAGGCACGAAAGATTTCCTCATCAACGACCCGATCAGCCGCCAGCTCTACCTCGGCGAACGCTTCAAGATGTAATTCTGTCATTCCGACCGAAGTGGAGGAATCTCTCGCTGTTTTTCTGATCCTCGCTGCCGCTCGCAACTATGAAAGATGGCTCGACTTCGCTCGACATGACGGAGGCAGCGAGCGCTTCAAGATTTAATTGTCGATCCTCTTTCCCATCGCGAGACCAAATTATTTTCTGGATCGACAATCTCGCCGACTTTTCTGAAGCCGCATTTTTTGAGCACTCGATTTTACAACGGGCGCGCCGGTTGGTCTCCGATCTTTTTGTTGATCGAAAGCAGGCTGGCGATACTGTCTGGGAGGGCAATGGAGTTTGCCTTTCCCAAATTGGGAAAACCGCCTGACCGGTTTCAGAGCTAATGACTCCTGCTGGCGCAGCAATGCGCGGACAGGAGTTTTATTATGCTCAATTCTATTTGGGTCAGTTTCGGTTCGAACGAAGCCTTTCAAAACATCTGGTTTGTCGCGACGGTTTGGATGGGATTGGCGCTGCTCGCCAGCCTAATCTCGATCTGGGCCGGCATTTCCGTCGCGCTGATCGAGATTCTCGTCGGTGTTCTCGCGGGAAATTTTCTGCACCTCACTGCGAGCAACGAGTGGATCAATTTTCTCGCATTGCTCGGCAGCGGCGTCTTGACATTTCTCGCCGGAGCGGAGATCGATCCGCGCTCACTTAAGGCGAATCTGCGGGCGAGCGCGCTGATCGGCATTATTTCATTCGCGGCACCGTTTGGAATCGTGTGGCTCTTCACGCAATTCGTGCTGGGTTGGCCGCTTCATCAGGCGCAGATCGCCGGTATCGCGCTTTCCACCACGTCAGTGGCGGTAGTTTATGCGGTGATGATTGAAGGTGGATTCAGCGACACGGCCATGGGCAAAATGATTCTCGCTGCGTGCTTCATCACTGACTTTGGGACCGTGCTGGCGCTTGGCGGGCTTTTCGCCAATTACAATCTCTGGCTGCTGATCTTTGTCGTCACCATGTGCGTCGTGCTTTTCTTCATGCCGAGATGGACCAAGTCGATCATCACGCGATTAGGCGCCACCCGCGTGAGCGAACCCGAGGTAAAATTCATCTTTTTCGTTTTGTTTTTCCTCGGAGGTCTGGCGACGACCGCCAAGAGCGAGGCGGTCTTGCCCGCTTACCTTGTCGGCCTGGTAGTGGCGGGCGTTTTTCTTCGCGACAAGACGCTGGTGCATCGAATGCGCAGCATCGCCTTCGCCATGTTTACGCCGTTTTACTTCATCAAAGCCGGCCTCTACGTTTCGCTGCCGGCGCTTTGGCCGGCGCTTGCGATTGTCGGCGGCCTTCTTCTGCTCAAGATGTTGACAAAAACGATCGGCGTCTGGCCGCTGGCGCGTCTGCATTACATGCATCCGCGCGAAGCTGCTTACACGACGTTGTTGATGGCGACCGGCCTGACCTTCGGCACGATTTCGGCGCTATTTGGATTCCAAAACCACATCATCGATCAGCGCCAGTACACAATCCTGGTGACGGTCGTAATCCTGAGCGCGCTGGTCCCGACCCTCTTCGCGCAGAAGTTTTTTCAACCCACCAAAGAGGCGATGTATGCATGGGGACGCGTTTATCGCCGACGACTTGGGAGCCTCTCAGTTGAAGATTTGGACGATGCAACCGATGAGGCGCTCGTTGGAGTTGAGCGAAAACGATCATCGCACGATGTCGGTCTTGCTGCGCGGCGAACCGGATTATGAACAAGAGCCTCGCGTTCGTTGAGCGCGAAAAGGAGATTGAGCAGCTCCATAGTTTGCACGCGGTAACCCTTTTCGTTCCCTTCACCAAGCTCGCATTCCTGCGGTGGAAAAAATGAGTGACAAGTCCGGAGCGCACAGCTTTAGCGAGCACCATCAGCGACATGTCCGTACGACGTTTCAGTACGTCGACAAGCTACTGTCCGAGGCCGAGCACATAATGGCCGACGCCGGCTCGCCCTCGCCATTCCGGAGGCATTCAGACGATACGACCCCGATCCAACGCAAGGTGACGCACGATTATATTTTGCGAGTGCGCGAGGCGATGCGGCGCGTCATGGAGGAGTTGGACATTCCGCCCTCCGAACCGCATTCCGGTGCTGTTTGGGCTGCCGGCATCAATCTGATGTACTGCTCGATCTCGCTCAATGAACTAACGCCGGAACGAATGCGTGGTTATGGATCTCTTTCTTCAGATGCAGCGCACAGATTGGACGGCATCCGCGCTGAGCTCGACAGCTTAGTTGCAAAGCTAAGGGGCTTTTTGGGCAGAGGCGCTGGTGGTGATCTTCAGCAACGGCTCCAGCAATTAGGCAAAACGGGCGATGAAGTTCGATTGCTTGGTGAAATCGAACGGATCATCACCGCACATGGCTTGGTGGAATTCCGTGGCACCCTCGGCATGCTGCTTGACCGCATGGAAGGAGCGGTGTTTGAGGTCGGTGTTTTTGGCAGAGTCAGCTCCGGCAAGTCGTCGCTCCTAAATTACATCTTGCAGACGGACGTGCTCCCGATCGGCGTCACACCGGTCACCGCGATCCCGACCCGAATCAGTCACGGGCCCATCGCGGAAGCAGGAATTGAATTCGCCGAGGCACAACCGCAAATCATCCCATTATCCGAACTCGCCGAATTTGCGACGGAACAGAAAAACCCAGGCAACAAAAAGCATGTCACGCGGATTTTCGTCAAACTGCCCTCCGACCGGTTGCGCGAAGGCGTTACATTTGTGGACACACCTGGCCTGGGTTCGCTTGCCGTGGCTGGCGCCGAGGAAACGATCGCATATCTGCCGCGGTGCGATCTCGGCATTGTGCTTATCGATGCCAGTGCCGGGCTCACGCAGGACGATCTTGTCGTCGTGCAAGCGCTCTATCAAGCCGGCGCGAGCGCGATGGTCCTCATCAGCAAAGCCGATCTTTTTAGCGTCGCCGAGCGGGAACAGATGATCGAGTACGTAGCGACAAACCTTCGCAGCCAGCTTCAGGTGGAATCGCCGGTGCATGCAGTCAGCGTCTTTGGAGCGGATGCGGCGCTGTGTGATCGCTGGTTTGAAAGCGAGCTCCGTCCATTCCTGGCACAGCATCACGAACTCGCCATCGTGGCGCAAAAGCGCAAGATTGGCGCGCTGCGCGAGGCAGTGATCGGCGCGCTCGAGCGTCAATTGCAGGTAGGTTCTCAGACAGCTCCGCTCGGTAACGGCAAACCGCCTGATGAAGCCAGGGAGGCGTTGCGCAACGGGGACCGCATTTTGGAACGCGCGCAAGCCGAAGCTTTTTTTCTCACGCGGAAAATTACCCAAGTGCAGTCAAAGGTTATTGATGCCGCTGCGGAGCAAATTGCAGCCGCGTTGACCGAATCCGACCATGCCGATGCTTCGTCAATTTTTGCCGAGACCCTTACTTGCATGCTAGCCGAACCTGTAGCTGGAACTTTGCGCTCGCTCGAGCAAACGCGCGAGACGCTGGCCGGCGCAATGCAATTCGCAGCGTCTGCTTCCCACTGGGCCGTCCCGGAGAAGTTGCCCAAACCAGCCGGCATGCCGGCGTTGGACGTCGGCGAAATTTCGAAAAAGATTGTGGTCGAGAAGCCATCTGTCGTTTCACTCTTCGGTACGGGAATGCTGACATCTCACGTACGGCGAAAGCTGGAAAACGAGTACGATCGCGCGTTATTGGACTTTCTCAGTCTTTACGCGAATCGTCTTCGTCGCTGGATGGAGCAGAGCATTAATGCACTGCGCACGGCGTTTGCCGCGTTTGCCGATATGCATCGCGCGCAATTCGAAAACTCGCAGTTTGCCAGTTCGCCTGACAGTTCGACGATCGAGAATGATTTGAGGATCTTGCAAAGTTGGGACGTAAGGGCGCCAGCTTAGCGTGCGCCAGTATCAGGAAACTTGCCGTTGTGATCAATCAGATCGGCGCGCATTTTGTCGCACCGCCGCAGGCAGCTGCGTGTGGGCGGTTCGAGATTGAATCGCACATGAATATCGAGGAAGCGGGCGATGCAGATTGGAAATCGCGCCGCTTCCGCGTTACAAGTTAGACGCTTATGGCGAAGCGCAGCGGCCCCCAAACGATTACATCGACAAGCGATCAGGAGAAGAGCGTGCCGGTTGTCACGGTCGAGAGCTTTTACAATTTGCACGCGGAAAAGCTGCACATGAAGTTGGAAGGTCCGCGAGTGGGATTTCATCGGAAAATTCGCGAGCCCACGATCAATCGCCCGGGTCTGGCGCTTTCCGGTTTTTTCAGTTACTTCGCGGAGAAGCGCGTCCAGGTCCTCGGCGCTGCTGAGCATACCTACCTCAAAAGTTTACCGCAGAGACTTCGCGTAAAACGCTTTCGCGATCTCTGCGCTCGAAAAATTCCGTGTCTCGTGGTCTCGCGCGGATTTCATCTCGATCCGGCGCTGCTGGCGGTCGCGGCCGAAGAGAAGATCGCCGTGTTTCGCACCCCGATGATCACAATGAAGTTTATCAACGCCGCCACCATCGCGCTGGAAGTCGATTTTTCACCGACGGTGACCGAGTTCGGAAGCATGGCCGATATTCTTGGCGTCGGTGTTTTGATTCGCGGCCAAAGCGGGATCGGCAAAAGCGAATGCATACTTGGCTTGATCGAACGCGGCTACAGTCTCGTGGCAGACGACGTAACACGGATAACTTCTTTGGAAGGCCGTGAGCTCATGGCGACGGCGCCGGAGCTCACTCGCAATCATATGGAAGTGCGCGGCATTGGCATTATCAACGTCGCTTCCGTGTTCGGCATCGGCAGCATCCGGATCGAGAAGCGCCTCGATCTCGTCGTCACGTTGAAGGAATGGCAGGATCTGGAGGCGGTAGATCGAATCGGACTCGATCAGGAATTCTACGAAATTCTCGGACTGCAAGTGCCGCACGTGACCATTCCGGTGCGGCCGGGCCGCGATATCGCGCGCCTGATCGAAGTGGCGGCGATGGATCAAAAGTTAAAGGGCCTCGGCCAGAACAGCGCCGTCGAGTTCAATGCCAAGTTGCTCAATTTGATGGATCCAGGATCTAAATAATGGGATTGCTCAATCGCCGAGCCAGCGTCGCAGCGCGCAGCCAGAAGATCGAGAAGGAAATATCGATTGTGAATCGGCTCGGTCTTCACGCGCGTCCGGCGGCGATGTTCGTGCGCATCGCGAGCCGTTACCGCTCGGAAATTTGGGTGGCAAAAGAAGGCGAAGAAGTCAATGGCAAGAGCATCATGGGCTTGATGATGCTGGCGGCCGGGCAGGGATCGAAGCTGCGCATCCGCTGCGAGGGGCCGGATGCCGCCCGCGCGATGGAGGAACTCGAGGAGTTAATCAACGCGCGCTTCAACGAAGATTGACTCCGAAAGTTTTCGCGAGTTGACATCCCCGTTACTCTGGCAGGTGAATGAGCGATAACGCGCGGCCGGAAATTCGGTTTCAGGGAGCGGGGGTCTCTCCGGGAATTGCCCAGGGCGCGATTCACGTCGTGCGTGATGACCTCGACGACGTCGCGCGCTATCACATCGAGCCTTCGCAAATCACGACCGAGATTGGGCGCTTCGAAACGGCGCTCATTCAGACGCGCGTGCAGATTCTCGAGATGCAGCAAAAGATCGCCGAATCGATCGGGGCGAAAGACGCGGGCATTTTCGACGCCCACCTGCTCGTGGTCGAAGACCGCACTTTGATCGATGAAGTGCTGCGCAAACTCGAGAGCGACCTTTGCAATGTGGAGTGGGTCTTTCAGGAAGTTGCCGCGAATTACGCGGAAACGCTAAGCAAGATCGACGATCCCTATTTACGCGAGCGCGCGCTCGACATCCAGGATGTAACCAAGCGCGTGATTCGGAACTTGCAGGGAAAAGCGCCGAAGACATTCCTCGCCCTGACCGAGCCGCACATTCTTGTCGCGCACAATCTCACACCTTCGGACACGGCAACCATGAACAAGGAGCGCGTCCTCGGCATCGCCACTGATCTCGGCAGCCGCACCTCGCATACCGCAATCATGGCGCGCTCGCTCAACATTCCCGCGATCGTCGGGTTGCATAACGTGACCGAAAAACTCGAGACCGGCCAGCATGTCCTGCTCGACGGCACAAACGGCTTGCTCATTGTCGATCCAACGCCGGAGACGCTGACGCATTACGGCGAAGTCGAGTCAAGAAGAGTCAAAGTCGTCACCCAGTTAAAAGAGCTTCGCGAGACAAAGTCGACCACCCGCGACGGACGTCACATCGTCCTCTCGGCTAATATCGAACTTCCGGACGATATCGATGCGGTTGCAGCCAATGGCGCCGAGGGAATCGGCCTTTATCGCACGGAATTTCTTTATTTGAATCGCAACACGCTTCCCACCGAGGAGGAACAATACCAGACGTATCGAAAAGTTGCGGAGCGCGTTTCGCCCGATCCGCTGATCATCCGCACGTTCGATCTTGGAGGCGACAAGCTGGCCGCTGGCACCGTCGATGTGAGCGACGAGCTCAATCCGTTCCTCGGCTGGCGCGCGATTCGCGTTTGTCTCGAGAACACCGACATCTTTAAAACTCAATTGCGCGCAATCCTTCGGGCCAGTGCGGTCGGCAATGTGAAAATCATGTTTCCGATGATTTCCGGCTTGGACGAATTGCGGCGCGCGATGTCGATCTTGAACGAATGCAAGGAAGAACTGCGTCGCACCGGATCGACATCCGGCGATGCAACTGAAGCGGGCGCGATGATCGAAATCCCCAGTGCCGCTATCTCCGCCGACCTCCTCGCGCGCGAAGTGGATTTCTTCAGCATCGGCACCAACGACTTGATTCAGTATGCGCTTGCGGTCGATCGCGTAAACGAGCGCATCGCGCATCTCTACGAGCCGACGCATCCCGCCGTGCTCCGCTTGCTCAAGATGATCGCCGATGCTGCCCACGCGAATGACATTTGGGTCGGCGTGTGCGGTGAGATGGCCGGCGATATCGCGCTCATTCCGCTTCTGCTCGGCCTCGGGATGGATGAATTGAGCGCGAGCGCGACACTCGTGCCGCGAGTCAAACGCGCGGTGCAAAGTCTAACGATTGCGGAGTGCGGGCAGCTTGTCGATGAAACGCTCAAGCTCCAGACCCCGTCGGAGATTCTTGATCGGTGCCTTGAATTAGCGAACCAACGTTACGGGGATTTGCTTGGGTAACAACTGTAGGGGCGCGTGTCCTCACGCGCAGAAGCTATTCCTTCATTTGCGGCTGAGGACAGCCGCCGCTACAGCACCTATTCTTCCTCGCTTGATTCCGTTTCCGGATCGGGCTTGAGCCCTTCCTCCTCCATTTTGCGCAGGACATCGCTCATGTCGTCCACTTCGTCCCACACTTCCTGACTCACGTAAATAGGCGCTTTCTGCTGGGTGGCTATCGCAATGCAATCGCTTGGCCGCGCATCCAACTCGATGATTTTTTTTTGCTGCAATTCGTTTTCCGCCCGGATGATCGCGCGCGCATAGTAAGTCGCGTTCTTCAGATCGTTAATAATGACCCGCTCGACTTTCGCGCCCAGAGCGGTCATCAAATGCCCGAGGAGATCGTGGGTAAGCGGACGCTCCTTGGAAATCTCGCGCATGAACATTGTGATTGCGCTGCCGACGGTTTGATCGACATAGATAATGAACACTTTGTCGTTGTTTCCCAGAAACACGGCACACCCGCCGCTTGTGGGCAGGACCGCGCGCACCTGCACCTCAATCACCGTTTTGTTCATCCCGCGGAACGGTATCTGACCGAATACGAAAAACAAGCAGCGCGCTACTTGTGAATAAGTTCGCGCGAATTTTTCGAACTGAGCTTGCATGTTCGGCGCGCTGATTGAATATGCGCTTGGCGGCTGCGACCGCGGCACGAATCAAAATGAAAACCGAGTGGGACGTTGAGTCTGCTATCGCCACTTACAACGTCGACCGGTGGGGCGGCGATTACTTCACGATCAACAGCGCCGGGAATGTCGAGGCTCGGCCGCTCCAGGAAAACGGCGGCAACATCGACATCCTCGAAGTCGTCAATGAAGCGCGCTCGCGCGGTCTCAGTTTTCCGCTCGTCATCCGGTTTCAGGATTTGTTGCGCCACCGCGTCGAATCGGTCAACCGCGCGTTTCAAACCGCGATGAGCGAGTTCGGCTATCGCAATCAGTACCGCGGCGTCTTTCCGATCAAAGTCAATCAATTGCGCGAAGTCATCGAAGAGATTGTCGATGCCGGCCAGGAATTTCATTTCGGTCTTGAAGCCGGCAGCAAACCCGAACTGGTTGCCGCGCTCGCCATGCACAAAGACCCGGAGAGCCTCATCATCTGCAACGGCTACAAAGATCCCGCCTTCATTCGGATCGCGCTGCTCGGCCGCAAGCTCGGCAAGTCGGTCGTCATCGTAGTTGAAAAACTTGAGGAACTCGAACAAACGATTCGCACTTCAAAAGAAGTAGGCGTCGAACCGCACATCGGCATTCGCGTGCGGCTGCACAGCAAAGGCTCCGGCAAATGGTCGCCGAGCGGAGGCGAGAACGCGAAGTTCGGTCTCGATACCACTAATCTCCTTGCCGCGAGTCAGATATTAAAAGACACCGGCTTTGCCCATTGCCTCAAACTCGTTCATTTCCATGTCGGCTCACAGGTGCCCGACATCTCGACGATCAAGCGCGCGGTGCGCGAAGCGGCACGCCACTACGCGAAGCTCGCAAAACTTGGACACGAACTCGGTTATCTCGATGTTGGCGGCGGTCTTGGCGTCGATTACGACGGCTCGCGCAGCGACTTCGATAGCTCGACGAACTATTCGCTCCAGGAATACGCCAACGATGTCGTCTGGAACATCGCCGACGTCTGCGATTCCGAAGGTGTTGCCCATCCTGCGATCGTGAGTGAAGGCGGTCGCGCGATCGTCGCGCATCATTCCGTGCTCGTGATGGAAGCGTTCAGTTCCATCGAAAGAACCGCGCCGAAATTGAAGGTCGAGGCCACTGAAAAGGATCATAAGCTCGTGCCCGACATTCTCGACGTGAAACAACGGCTCAAACGCGGCAATCGCATCGAGAGCTTGCATGACATCCAGCAGATCAAGGAAGAAGCGCAACAAATGTTCGACCTCGGCCTGCTCGATCTCGAATCGAAAGCGAAAATCGAGACCGTCTACTGGCAGCTCGCCCAGCAAATCGTCAACATGCATCGCGGTTTGCGCTACGTGCCGGACGAAATAAAGCAGCTCGAGACCTCGCTGGGCGATCAGTACATCTGCAATTTTTCCGTGTTCCAATCGCTCCTCGATCATTGGGCGCTCGGCCAATTGTTTCCGATCATGCCGATCCATCGGCTGACCACGCCGCCCGATCGCAACGGCATGATCGTGGACATCACTTGCGATTCCGACGGCAAAGTCTCGAAGTTCATCGACCTGCAGGACGTACGCGACACCCTTCCGCTCCATCGCATCACGCCCGGCGAAATTTATTATCTCGGCGTCTTCATGGTCGGTGCCTATCAAGACATCATGGGCGACCTGCACAATTTGTTCGGACGCGTCACTGAAGTACATGTCTTTCTCGATCCCGACGAAGAATCCGGCTGGTACATCGAGGAAGTGATTGAAGGCAGTACGATCGGCGAAGTTCTTGCCATGACTCAGTGGGACAAGGTCGAATTAATGCGCCTTCTCAAAACGCAAGTCGACGCCGCAATCAAAACCGACCGCCTCAAGCCGAACGACGCGATGAAACTTCTTTCCGATTACGAGCGCCTTTTGCAGGAATACACGTACCTCTCACTCAACGGCACCAAACCGCCGCCGCAACCAGGCAATTGGTTGCCGCTGAGTTAGGCGTGACGGGCAGACTGGCTTTGAAATGTAGGGCAGGCGCATCGCTGCCGTTTTATTTTAATTGGCAACCGGAGCGGTTGCCTACAACTGCTATTGAGCCTGAGCGTTGGACGTCTGCGTCGAATCTGCGTTAATCTGCAAAATCGGTGGACAAATCTTCTCCTGGTTTTCAAATAAACGACGACATTTCCCGCGCGGAAACATTGCCCGCGGATGTATATGTCGATCTTGCGTGGCACGAACGCGCCAAGGGAAAAATTTTCGCGTGCGCCTGGCAGTTCATCGGTGAAGCCGCGCAAGTGAAAGCGCCCGGTCACGTGCGGCCGTTTACGTTGCTCGAAGGTTGTCTGGACGAACCGCTGTTGCTGACGGTCGATGAAAACGTGCAAACACATTGTTTGTCGAACGTCTGCACGCATCGCGGCAATGATCGCGGGCGTTATTCGCCCCGCCGCGAAGCCGGCACGCATCACTTCCACAAACTTCTCGCGCGTTTTCTGAATGACTCTTGACCGCGAATTGCGGAGATGCAGACGGAGCGCAGCGTCTCCCCTTCTGTAGGGGAAGGCGTTGCCTTCCCGATTAAAGAAAAGGGAAGCTAATAGCGTCCCCTACAGTTCGCGGCGTCAGCGTTATCGCTTTCGCAGGCGAAGTGGAAACAACATCGATACTTGTTTTCGATACTTTCGGTAGCTGTCGCCGTAGAAGCGGATCAGATCTCGCTCCTCGAATTGGATCGCCACCAGGATGTAAGCTGTGGTCATAACGGCGAAGAACAAGTGTCCTGTCGTCATGTGCGGCGTGGCCCAGAACGCGGTGATGAACCCGAGGTAAAGCGGATGACGCACGATCTTGTACAAAGTCGGCGTCTTAAAAGGTGGCGGTTCGTCATGTTTCCCCACCAAATAGTTATAGACCTGCTTCATGCCGAAGAGACCGAAATGATCGACGAGATAAGTTGAAACAAGCACCAAGCCCCAGCCGATCCAATAGAGACCTTGCAGCACGGTGCGGCCATTTGGATTATGCACGTTCCAAACAATCCCTTTCATCGGATGCCATTTCCAAAAGAGCAGTAATAAGATCAGACTTGCCAATAAAACATAAGTGCTGCGCTCAACTGGCTCGGGGACAATCTTCGTCCAGGCGCGTTTGAACCATTGCCGCGCCATCACGCTGTGTTGAACCGCGAAAAGACTCAGTAAAACAGCGTTGATGGCGATCGCCTTCGCCAGCGGGCCTTCTGGCCCGGAATCAATCGATTTCGGAACGATAACGTTGCCGACGAAACCGATTGCATACAAGAATGACACCAGGAAGATGAGGTAACAAACCAGTCCGTAGAGAAACGCAATGATTCGACCAAACATATTAAGTCTCCTTTCAGTTTTGCCGCCTGCCTCTGCGCCGCCGAGGCTGACAGCTGACAATTCCGACGGCAAGCCTAAAGCATTACGAACAAGACCACGCCCGCGCGATTGAAAACCAGAGCTATGTCATCGCGGCGAATCGCGTGGGCACAGACCATAGAGTCGCCTTTGCCGCACTTCGG
>WNGE01002048.1_pt1 | contig 25092 bp, 21 predicted proteins | sample 5400651 | NCBI WGS metagenome assembly WNGE01 (sample SAMN13153370, study PRJNA577476) | soil metagenome | isolation source: 60 cm soil or saprolite under grassland replicate 2 | place: USA:California | collected 2016-06-15
AGCGGCAACGCGGGCAACATATGGCCGGGATTAGCCAGGTCAGGAGCCATCCAGGGAGTGCAGCCGAGCGCACCATCCAGGGCCACCGCCAGGAGACGGTTGTCGCTGCCATTAACTTGCGTTTGCGTCGTCTGCAATGCGGCCATATTGGCGGTAGTCACCTGAGCTGTCTGCCCATTGGCTGTCACAAGGTAGGAAGTCACTACATTATCGCTTTGATCCATGTCCACTACACCAAAATCACGAACCGAAGGACAGGCTTTTCCATCATTCGCCATGCCAAGTGGTGGAGCGTTCAGTAAACCTGCTCGCAGGGCCTTGTTGGCCGCTCTGAAGAAGGCCGGGGCATTACAGTAGGCGAACTGCCCAAATATGGAGCCATTGACCCCATTAACACATCTGCCCTGTTTCAAGCTGCCCTTGGTACTTTGCAGAGTAAGATTGTTTCCATTGGACCCGAACCAGAGCGCGACGACGCCATTGGCTGGGAGTTGTGCCACTACGGGAGCTGCCGCGGGCTGGGTTCCCTGGTCAATGACGAGCGGATTGTAAATGGAGATTTGGCCAGTTGCCGGATCGATCACCGCGCTCTGAACAAAGGCCGCCTGCGCCCTGTTCGACTCGTTACATGGTCCGTTCGCCGTATCAGTTGCGACGAGTTGATAGGGTGTGGCCAGCCCCTGAGCCGAAAGAGGATTGGGAGGCACAATCAAAGTACAATCGCCATTGACCGCCGCGGCGCGAGAACCCAGGCGCGGCAGAATGAATACTGTCGAGGCGATGAGCGTCAGCGCAACTGGCACGCTCGAGCCAACCAGCATGAACAGTGAAAAACGTTTACGTCGCACAAATGACGAGACAGCTTTGCGCCTGTATTGCTGCTGCATAGAAATTTCCTCCTCCTTTCAGGAAGGACACCGGTACGCTATGAAACACTCTGAATTATTTTGAGTACAGATAACACAAGATGATATTACCTCATCGGGGAGAGGGCCATTCATTGGCATATGATTTTCTGGCAGAAAAGTACCTATCTAGCATTGAGAAATCTTAACCTTCTACTTTGCACCAATGACGAAATATTCCCAATTTAGAGGAGGTGTGTAAAAATTGCGCATGTTTTTCGTAAAGGAGAGCGCGCAAGTTCATCGTGCTGGTTGACATAAGTAAAGCGGTGATCGAATTTGCGCTTGCAGACTATTATGTTGGCAGCGGAAGTCTCATCGTAAAGGTGCTCCCTTTTCCAGGTGCGCTCTCAGCCTCAATTGTTCCTTGATACTCCAGTACGATGCTCTGTACAATAGCCAGACCCAGGCCGCTGCCCCCACGATTGCGGGAGCGGGCGCGGTCGGCGCGATAAAAGCGCTCGAAAATGTGCGGCAAGTCGTCTGGAGAGATACCAATGCCCGTGTCGATCACTTTAACGATAGCGTAGTGCTCATCCGTAGTTAGCGATAGTGAGATGGAGCCTTCATACGGCGTGTATTTGAGCGCATTATCCAGTAATGCAACCAGAACCTGCTTCAGTTGATCTGCATCCCCATGCACTCTGGCCGGTGTAATATGTTGCAGCAGCAATCCTGGCCCCTGCTGTCTCAGTTCTATGTTACCGTTTTCCAGTGCAGGATGGTACTGGCGAAAGACCTCGAGCAAGAGGCTATCCAGGTCGACCAGCTGCTTCTCCTCGCCGTTCTTCTTATAGCCATTAGCTATGGTTACATCCTGAGATTGTTGCGATTGCCGGGCGGAGTCTGAACGGGCCAGGGTTAAGAGATCACCTACCAGGCGCCCCATGCGATTGGCCTCGGCCTGGGCGTCGGCCAGCGCTGCCTGGGCCTCTTCAGCCGGGAGGTCGGGCGCTTTTGCCAGCAGATCGAGGTTACAGCGGATAGAAGTGATGGGAGCGCGTAGTTCGTGCGAGGCATCGGCGACAAAGCGCTGCTGTTGCTGGTAGAGTGCTTCCAGGTTCGCGAGCATCTGGTTAAATGCGGCGGCAAGGGTGGTTAGTTCATCCCGTCCAAACCAGGATCTTTCCGGTACTCGCTGGTGAAAATCGCCTGAGGTACTGATATTTTGGGCAGTCCTGGTCATACGGTGCACCGCCGAGAGTACTCCCCAGCTGATAAACCAGCCTCCCACCAGAGCGAGCACTACAACCAACGCTCCGCCACGAATGAGCAGGAGACGTAAATCGGTCAACGATTGCTCAATATCCTGCTCAGACCGTGCTGCCTGGATGACATGACTTTGACCAAGGTCATTGTTCAGCAGGGTATAGACGCGCACGTGCTGACCCTGGTAGGTAACAGTGCTGTAAATGCCACTCTGTGAATCAGCATGCTCTAGAGCTGTGTGAGCTGCTTTGGCATCCCAGGGAGTGGGGCTGGTACTATTATCGCCTACGGACGTCTGCGGGCCGCCTGTTGAGGAGCCAGAGGTCGTTGCAAGGAGAGTAAGCCGGTCATCCAGGATTTCAATGGAGACTCCCTGTGTTCCCACGCTGTCAACGCTGGGCAGGAGAAGAGGCAATGAAGGCGGGTTGGCAATGAAAAGGTCTTTGCCCAATCTCACACTGGCTGCCCGGCTACTGAGGGTTGTGTCCAGGTCACTATAGGCGCGTTGTTCTGCCTGGGTGTAGACCATCTGCCCAAAGAACCAGAGCGCCAGGGCCAGTACGAGCGTATAAAAAAGCGTCAAGCGTAGCTGTAGGGGAATGTACATGGCTATCACTTCCTCTATTACTGCTTAATCGGCAACACGGAGTACGTAGCCAGCGCCACGCACTGTTTGAATCAGCCGTTTTTCACCGTTCTGCTCTAACTTGTTGCGCAGGTGTCCGATGTAGACCTCGAGGACATTTGGTCCGCCTTCAAAATCCCTGCCCCAGATGCGATCCATGAGTATTGAGCGGGTCAGGACGATGCGCGGGTTGCGCAGGAATAAGACCAGTAGTTCATATTCGGTTGTGCTCAGTTCAATGGTGCGATCAGCGCGTTTTGCCTGTCGCATAGCGGTATCCAATTCGAGGTCCGCGAAGCACAGTACCTCGCGCTGGATGTCTGGAGGATTGCGCCTGCGCAGAAGCGCCTTTATCCGTGCCAAAAGTTCCTCGAGCGCGAACGGCTTAACGAGATAATCATCCGCCCCGGTTTCCAGGCCGGCCACGCGGTCGGCTACAGTATCGCGCGCGGTGAGCATGAGCACAGTTATGTCGTCATCTACTGCACGCAGCCGCCGGCAGACTTCTAGCCCATCGATGCCAGGCAGCATGAGGTCGAGGATTACCAGGTCGGGAGATTTGGTGCGAGCGATTGCCAGTGCCCCTTCGCCGTCTAAGGTCGATGAAACCTGGTAGCCCTCGTAAGCCAGCGTGCGACGCAAGGCGCTGGTCACGCGGCTGTCGTCGTCGACAATGAGAATATGTGCATTTTTCTCTTGCCCCTTGCTCATGTTTCTCGTCTCATCCGTTCGCGTCGCTCTTCACAACCTGCAGCCTCAATTTACGATCCATGCAATGCCCCAGGGACTATGGGCAGCACCTTGCATCACCTTCTGTATTTGCCCAGTTGTGGCGCTTAGCAAGGTTATACCTTTTGCCGGGTCGACCGCGTAAAGCGTCTGGTTATCGCTACTGAGGGCAACGCCTGTCAAAGTCTGTTGCGCCAGGTAATAGCCCTGTATATTGAGATTAGAAGTGTTCACTGCCCATAAACCCTGGATGCCCGCGAAGTATAGGGTCTTCTGATCTGATGAGAGCGCTGCACCGTTATAGAGCATTCTTCCTCTCTCGATGTTGCTGACACTTGCATTGCCATGGTTAAAGTGGGCGGTGTTCTGGACTTTATCATTGAAAATGCCCAGGGGATCACCATTTGTGACATTGATGCTGCTGACCACACCAAGCGCGCCGTTTGCCGCATAGAGCGTCCCGCCATCGGGGGAGAGGGCGAGAGTGTAGAAGTGCAGTAGATCGGCGGACTTGCCGACGGGCAGGTCGATGCAGTGCGCAATTGTCGGGTAGACCTGGTCATTGAGCGGCAGCTCGTGAACAAAGGCATAGTTGCGCCGTGTGTCAATGTAGAGTGTATAGGCGAATGTTCCGGCGTTTGACACTTGCCGTGTCAATGCTACGCCGGTCATATTGGGATCGCCGGAGGGATATGAAGCTGTCTTGTCAACGATGGGTGTGTCCTCAAGGACATTCTCACCGACATTGTAGACACGGACGTAGTAGTGCCCGGGAGAGTCGTTGAGCCTCTGAAGCAGGTAGAGCGCTTTCCCGGCGGGAGAGATGGCGTCGAGGGTGAAATCGCCATTCAGGTGAATTGTCTGCATCACTTTCCCTACCTGGGTATCGACGAGCTCGATCGTCGTTACATTTGCACTCTGTCCTAGCTCTCGCAGCGCCATCCACTGTCCATTGGCCGAGAGAACGGCGCTGTCATAACTCGCGGAAGCGGTGGAATACGTGCCAGGAATGGTAAAGGTATGCGTCTTTGTCCCACTCTGGGTATTGATGACAGAGATGGTTGTCTGACCGTTTGCCGGTGTTGCAGTGTAGAGTCTCTGATGATCCTGCGAACTCAGGCCAGCTGGTAAAGAGAGGAGACTGCTGGGATTAGCGCTTGCAGGGTGCATTGCTACGATTTGCTGAGCGTAGGATGCGCTTCCCAGAGGGGTATATCCATCAAGAACGTAAATGTTTTCCCCTGGTGGGACAGTCGGGGCTACCGTTGTCGTTGTGTTGTTCGTTGACGTGTTTGTGCTACAAGCTGCCAGGAGTGAAAGTAACGCACTCAGTGTTACAATGAGCCTTAGGGCTGATTTTTTCTGCATGGCGTAGCGCCTCCTTCGATCTGAGCACGTAAAGCATCCTTGCACGCGCTCATCATATCATATTTGCTTTCTGAGATAATAATAAGATGGATAGCTGAAATGGGGCTGAATCGTTGGGAGGTTAGCAGCAAGTTCAGAAAGAAATCAGCATCCATGGAGGGTAAAAGATGTGAGAGCGAAGCCGATAATCAGAGATATGCAATTAGCACGGCCTCGCTCGTCGCTCCTATTCACGTAATCGCAATCACCCTCAAGGGGCTGCCAGAGCCGTTGACTATTTTGAGGGGGGCGGCAATCACGATTGCACCAGTGGGCGGCAACTGATCGAGGTTGATCAGGCTGGTGATGCCAAATCTGCCTGCACCGTGCATGTAGGAGTGGCTGGGGAAGGGTGGATCAAAGCCGCCGGCCAGGCCGGCGTCGGTGCCTACGGTTTCTACGCCGACTCCCAGGATATCCCGCTCTCTGGCCAGGAAAGCCGAGCAGGTGGGGTGAAAACCGGGGGAGTGTGCACCATCCTCGTTAACATTGAGAAATGCTTCACGCCCCTTGCGCTGGCTCCAGCCCGTGTGTATGAGGACCCACGCTCCCTTTGGAATGCGGCCATAGGTGGCTTCCCACTGCTCGACGCGGTTAATGGTCAGCAAGAAATCCGGGTTTTGCTGCACCTCGGTGGTGATATCAATGACACATGCTGGCCCGATAAACTTGCGTGGCTCGATGGTATCGGTGGCGTTGTTGGGCAAGTCTTTGCCGGTGACCCAGTGGATGGGTGCGTCAAAGTGGGTGCCGGTATGTTCGCCCAGATTTAAAATATTCCAGTACCAGGCGGGGCCGCGACTATCATAGTGGGAGATTTCTGTCAGTGTCAGCCCGGGTGACGGGGCGAACATGGGAGGTAGATCGATGACCGGCGTCTCCGGGTCCAAGGGAGTGGTCAGGTCGACGATCTTCAGGCGGCCAGCGGCCAGCTCTTCGAGTAATTGTGCTAAAACGTCCATTTTCGGCTCCTTTGGTGGTTTTGTTTTTTGCAGGGACTGCAGGAATTGCAGATAGCGTCTATATCGTTTCGATTACGAGCGGGAATTGGTTTCCAAGATAGGCGCAAGGATGAAGTTGAACAATTTGATGTGGGGATGGGGGAGATTTCCCCGGGGCCGATAAATCGGCGGTGGGCGCGATAAATCGGCCCCTACGGCGGATCCAGTGATGTTGTTAAAGGTCATAATTGCGCCCCTATGTATATCTTATATGTTCGTTTGTTTTTGCAGTGCTTCCAGGCAGCGTTTGAACTGGAAGCGGTTCTCCAATAAGGGTAAATCCATGTGAAAGGACTTTGGCCCGATGGCCTCTACTTTCGAGACGATGGTTGTCAATGTGTTGCTGGCCAACGCGTCTTTGACGCCGGTGGTGAGGCTTTCGATGGTGTTGGCCTCTAGCACACTGGGAATTCCGGAGGACCTGGCGATGCCAGCGAGGTCTGTGCCAGCACTGGTGGCGGTTGGAAAGCCGCCTACGGAGAGCAGGCTTTCGTTGTCGAAGACGATGTGCAGCAGGTTTCCCGGTTTGTAGCGGGCCATTGTGCTCAGCGTGCCGAGGTTCATCAGCAGCGAGCCATCGCCGTCGATGACAATTACTTTGTGTGCGGGCATAGCCATGGCGATACCCAGTCCCATCGAGGAAGCGAGGCCCATGGCGTGTTCCAGGTAAAAGAAGTTGTGGCGGTGCCCGATGGTGTAGAGTTCGGCGGCAACGGCGCCCATAATGGTGACCACGATGCGCTGCTCTAAGTCCGGGTATATGGCCTGTAAAGCGTCTACACGTAGCATTGGCGTCAATCCTCCCACATGATTTCGCGTGTCAGCAGCACGGCAACCGGGTGCAGCGCTGCATGAGCCAGTGTCTGCGCATCCTTAATACGGCGGTGGATATCTGTTTTGTCGGTCAGAAGCCAGGTGGGAATGTTGAGGGCGCGCAAAATTGGTTCGGTGGCAAGGCCGCCCTGTGTCTGCCAGGGGTCTTTTTCGCCGAAGGTCCCACGGTAGGATATTAGCATGAGCAAGGGAATCTTGTAGAGTAACGCGAGGGAAACAAGGGGGTTAATCGCTGCCAGGAAGCCGTGGTTTTGCATCAACAGCGCGGAGTTGACGCCTGCCAGGTGCGCACCCGCCGAAATGCCGACGGCTTCTTCCTCTTTGGCGATGCGTATCAGCGTTGTGTTCGGGTCTTCGTCCGCCATGCGGATGAGATGCACGAGCCAGGTTTCGGGCAGGGCTGACATGATCTTTACGTCGCATGCCTTGAGCGCATCATAGATCAGCCTGGAATTGGTGACAGAGACAGGCATAATTTCCATCCTCCAGGAAAAGTAAACGGGTTAGATGAGGCCTGGTCATAATTCATCAGGCTGCCTTAAGAAAGGCCTTGAGACCGATGCATAAGTCCAGACCCTTTTCTGAAAGACTACAGCATGTGCCTAACACAAGGATAGGAGCACAGCTTTGCTGGGGCAAGCCTCCAGCCTGGCTTTCTCTCTCCCCTCTCCCAAGGTTACACCTCGTAAAGATCACCAGCGAGATATTTTAACCCGGTATCAACCGCTACCGTCACGACGGTATGCCCCGGGCCGAGTTCTCGCGCTACCTGGAGCGCACCTGTCACATTTAAGCCAGTGGAGACTCCCACGAAAATGCCCTCTTCTTGTGCCAGGTGCCGAGCCATGTGGCGTGCTTCTCCCTCATCAATTCCTCGGGCCTGGTTGTAGTAGGCCTTGTCAAGCAACGGGGGGACAAACCCGATCCCGATCCCCTCGACGTGATGCGTTCCAGCCCTGCCAGTTGAGATGACGGCTGAGGTGGCTGGTTCCAAGGCGACGATCCGCGCCGGACTATTGGCTCCACGCATCGCTCTGGCGACACCCATGAGCATTCCAGCAGTCCCGACAGCACCGCAAAAGGCATGAATTGGCCCATCTACCTGTTCCAGCAGTTCCTGGCCAATCTGCTCGTACCCTTTGAGCGTGTCAGCATTGTATAATTGATTTGTCCAATAGGTATCCTCCGATTGTGCGAGTTTGCGTGCCTCCTCGATCATGCGTGGAACTAAGTCCGGCGTGATCTGGCCTCCCTTGCTTGGCACGATAGTTAGCTCTGCACCGAAGGCACGCATGGTTTGCAGTTTTTCGCGAGCAAACGCATCTGATGAGACGACCTTGAAGGTATAGCCCTTGACGGCACAGACAAATGCCAGCGAGGAGCCAGTACTCCCCCCTGTGTACTCCACGACGGTCATGCCTGGCCGCAGCGTGCCGCGTGCTTCGGCCTCCTCGATCATGGAGAGGGCCATACGATCTTTGTATGATCCGGTTGGATTGAAATACTCGAGTTTGACTAACACTTCGGCGCTGTTGGGGGGAACCACCTTTTGTAATCGGACGACAGGTGTGTTTCCAATGGCTTGTAGAGCCGAAGAACAAACGCTGGGAGGGGTATGGTGCATCGATGCTCTCCTTTCCTTCGCGACCCTTCTTGTTTTCAGTCTGGCAACAGTATACGCTAAAGCTCACACTATCATTTATGACCAGGCCTCGGTTAGATGAAGTGGCCTCCAAAGATGAAAATCCCTGTGTCTAATATGTAAGCAAGTGTATGGCATTGCCCTGGATATTGTCAAGGAATCGTGAGGGTGGAATTGGGGTACCAACCGGAGTATGATATAGCTTGTGGGGTAGTTGAAGGGGTGAGGTGGTAGAGGTGGTAGAGATGGTATCTGTAGGAGAAGGAGGGGGATTTCGAGACAGCGGAGAAGCGAGAAGTCGTCCAGGAGAAGACCAAACACATGTGAGGTTTCTATGCAATGTAACATTGCCGTTGTGCAGATTGAGATTCAGCAGTTTGAGCCAGAGAAGAATCTCAAAAAGGCCGAGCAGTTTATCCAGGTTGCCGTAGCAGAGCAGGCTCAGCTCATTGTATTCCCTGAAGATTTTATCACAGGCCCCCTGGCGGGCAATAAAGCCTACGCTGACAGCGAGCAGCACTATGCCAGGCATTTCCAGGAGCTGGCCAGAGCGTATAGCATTGATATTGTGCCTGGTTCAATTATCGAGGAGGATGCTGGCCGGCTGTTTAATACGACATACTATATCGATAAAACTGGTGAGATCAGGGGACGATACCGCAAAGTGAATCTCTGGCTGCCGGAGAGAAGCTATGTCACGACAGGAAACGAGATCCCCGTATTTGCAACGAGCTTTGGCAAGGTTGGCCTGATCATCTGCTGGGATTTGATGTTTCCTGAGATGTTTCGTGTTATGGTGCAGCAGGATGTGGAGTTTGTCATTTGCCCCAGTTACTGGTGCTATGAGGACGCGGGCGAGGGTATGAAGCACGATGCCAATGCTGAGATCAAACTGGTGAATGCATTGTGCGTGACGCGTGCCTTTGAAAATGAGCTGATCCTGGTGTATGCCAACGCGGCGGGCAGCCTGAATTTTGAGGGAGTGGAAGAAAGGCTGATCGGTCGTTCGCAAATTACAGTGCCTTTTAAGGGTGCCCTGGCGCATTTGGAGCATAATCAAGAGGCCATGTTCGTTCAGGAAGTCGATACTTGCATCCTGCAAGACGCGGAGAAGTCGTACGAAATTAGAAGCGATTTGCGCAAGAAGCGCGGCTAGCTTTCGAGCAGCGGCCTGGTCTCTTTTCCTGGACGTCTTTCGGGGAGTGGTTTGCGCTTGCGCACTTGTAACCAGTTAAAGAGGTAGGCAAGCGTGACTAAAACGAAGAGCGCGTCCCGCACGGCGACACTCTGAATAAATCCTGGGACGTACTGTACAGCGAGCACGTTGGTCGTGCGTGTGTAAAGATACGGGTAAATAATTGTGGTCAGCAGTGAAATACTGCCCCAGAAGAGCAGCCAGAAGCCATCGAGAGCGCAACTATAGGCCAGTAATGGCATCACCCAGATAAGATACTGTGGACTGAAGACTTTGCCTGTGGCGATGAACACCAGGAGGAGCGCGATGAAGGACTGTACGATATCGAGCTTTCCGCGCCATTGTAGCCAGATGATATAGACGTATCCCAGGACAAAGGCCAGCAGGAAGAATGAGGAGACAGTATTGCCGAGCACGCTGACGATATTCAACGAGCCAAAGGTAAACTCGACATGCGCGGGATAGCCAGACTGTGTCGTGATCCACAGAATCGTGCTGCCAGTGGATTCAATTTGCACCGGGCGGTGGGCAAAGTAGTTGAGCTGGCTGACAACCGCTCCCTGGAAGTCTAGCAGCGCAAAAATAGCGGTTACTCCGAAAAGTATGCTGAAGAAGACCAGGCTATTCTTCCAGCGCCAGTTGCCTATGCCACGCAGTGTGCACCAGAGTTCCATGGGTAGTGACGTGAGTGTCATTGTCTCCGCCGGTCTGTGTAATCGCCGCGCAGCATGCTGTTCCGCTATAAATAAAGCCGGCAGAAGCAGGAGCGGATAGATTTTGAGCAGCGTGCCGAAAGCCAGTGCAATATACGCGGCGGTCCAGTGTTTGCGTTCAGCCGCTAGCACACAGAGGAGTGTGAGGGCTGCTGGGACCAGGTCAAAGCGTCCTTCGGCAGTGGCCCACGCGCCGACCAGGGCATACAGCGCGAACGTCAAAGCCGCTCCGCGTGGGCCGTAACGGAGTAATAGCCAGTAGATCAACATGGAGGTGAGCGCCATCCAAAGCGCAAACACTAGTTGATAATAAGGAATGGGCGCCAGTAATGAAAGAGAAAATATTACCAGTGTCAGTGGAGGATATTCTAGTGGGAGCATATGAAACGGTGGGTATATTATAGTGGAGGCATGCAGGAACGCACATTGCGAGACGGGTAACAACTGTGTGGCGCCACCCCCCAGCCAGAAAACGAGTGCATAACACTGGTAACGGGCGGCGTCTGTTGAGGGCCAGAAAATTTGCCAGGAAGCTCCGCAGAACATGAGAATAGTCACGACAATAATCGGCATGTAGGCTACTATGCCGTTTCTCGCAAGTAGAGCGTCCCAGACAACGATCAGTTGTTTTTTCATGAAGGCCGTATTTTTACGTGATGCCTGTTCTTGTAACAAAGCTAGCTCCCAGACCGACCGCGGTCTTCACCATCCCCCGGACACGGGCGGCCAAGGCGACCACAAGGGCCGTTGCAGGGCGACCACAAGGGCCGTTGCAGGGCGACCACAAGGGTCGCCCCTACTATGCTACGGCTTCGCATGCACGGGCATGCATGGTGGCAAAGCCCCGTCGCAGGGCGACCCAAGGGTCGCCCCTACAATTTATGTGTTGGCGCTATGCTTTTGACCTATGAAATTTCATAGAGCCACGTGAGTAGTTGTGTTTGACACCTTCTCAACGGCGGTGTTAGAATCCCTATGCACCTGTATCCGCATCGTGCATTTATTTTCTTCTTTTGAAGATATGCACTTTCCAAGACGTTTGGTGAGCAAAACAAGTAACTTTTGCTCGTACTTTCCTATATAGTATAAAAAAAATATCATATATCCTGGCTCCCAATTACTCGAAAAAAAGATGGTTATTCCCTTGACAAAGAAATAACAATATGCTATATTTACTTATAGCAATTAGCAATGGCATAAGAGAATGTCCTGATTTTCAGCATCTTGTGTTATGATAATTCGGGAGTGTAACACGTACTGTTGGGCGCGTTCAATTACCTGATAGTTGGAGGAATAACGCTATGTATTCGCGCCATGGTCATGCTCTTCAATTCTACTTGCTTCTTTTGGGGAGTTTTATTGTTGTCTTGCTGTTCTTCTCGCTGTCTGCCCGTACAGCCAATGCCGCATCGCCTCATATTGATGTGATGACGTTACATACTGAGATTAACCCGGCCTCATTGAGTTTCCTCAACAAGGCTATTACTACCGCCGAGGGTGATGGCGCCCAGGCTCTTGTGATCGAGATCAATACTCCTGGTGGTGATCTTACTTCGATGAAGTCTATGACCGAGGCAGAGCTGAATAGTACTGTGCCTATCGTCACCTATGTTTCGCCAACAGGTGGATTCGCCGCCTCCGCGGGAGCTTTTGTCACGCTTGCCGCTCCTATTGCCGCGATGGCTCCTACAACCCGCATAGGTGCTTCAAGCCCTATTGCCAGTACTGGCGCCAATATCGGGAGCACCCTCAAGGCGAAATTGGAAAATGACCTTGTAGCAGCGATAACGGGCATTCAGAATCGCTATGGTCGCAATGTTCCATTAGCCACTGCGATGGTTACACAGGCTGCCTCGTATGATGATCAAACAGCCTACACCAATAAACTTGTCGATCTGAGGGCAGCAAGCCTGGGTGATCTCCTCAACCAGGTGGATGGACGTACCGCTCAGCTAGCTAATGGGCCTGTCACATTACATACCGCCGGGCTCAATGTGCAAACGCTACAACCGGGCGTATTCGACTACTTCTATTCCTTCTTGCTTGATCCGAACGTGATCTTTCTGCTTTTTATTGTGGCCATGATAGGCATTTACCTGGAAATTTCTCATCCGGGTGCTATTATACCAGGGGTGATAGGAGGTATAGCCCTTGTGCTCTTCCTCTTTGCAGTGGGATCACTCTCTCCCAACTGGGCCGGTTTGGCTTTGATGGTGCTGGCTTTTGTGTTACTTGTCCTTGACCTGCGCCTACCTGCACATGGTGTACTGACGATTGGCGCTATCATCTCACTGATCTTTGGGTCGTTACTCTTCTTTAATAGCGGTGGCCCATATGATGGGGCGAAGGTGAATCCAATTGTGGTGTATACTATGGCCGGAGTGATTGGCCTTATCAGCTTTGCCTTAATCGCCATTGTGGTGCGAGCGCTGCGCCAACCCATCACTACCGGGATTGAAGGAATGATTGGCGCGAAAGCTGTGGCTCTGACCCCGCTCGTGCCTATGGGACACGTAAGCTACGGTGGAGAGACCTGGTCTGCAATAGTGGATGATCCTACTGCCTCTGCGGACGCAGGTTCCGAAGTGCAGGTCGTGGCTATTGAAGGATTACTATTGCACGTCCAACCGGTGCGGCACCAACAACCTGCTTTAGATGTCGATACACTTTCTAACACTTCTCTTGAATAATGTTTTCGTCATGAAGGAGGATTTCTATGGATCCTATTGTTTTAATCGTGATAGGGACAATTGTCCTGGTCCTGGTGATTTTTGCCCTGTCTGGACTGCGCGTGGTGCAGCAGTACGAGCGTGGTGTGATTTTTATACTCGGACGATTGACCGGCGCAAAGGGGCCAGGCGTGTTCTGGGTGCCGCCAATTATTACCCGTATGATCAAGGTTGATCTTCGTATTGTTACCCTGACGGTGCCACCTCAAGATGTCATTACCCGCGATAATGTGACAATTAAAGTCGCGGCGGTGGTCTACTACTACGTGGTCGACCCGATTGCAGCCGTTGTCAATGTGGTGAACTATGGCCAGGCAACGACGCAGATCGGCCAGACAACGCTGCGCAACGTTCTTGGCCAGTCGGAACTGGATGAATTGTTGGCGCAGCGCACCAAAGTCAATCGCGAATTGCAAGCCATTATTGATGAGCATACGGAGCGCTGGGGCGTCAAGGTGACCGCCGTGGAAATCAAAGATATTGATTTGCCGGGTGCGATGCAGCGTGCCATGGCGAAGCAAGCTGAGGCAGAGCGAGAGAAGCGGGCCAAGGTCATTCACGCCGAGGGCGAATTACAGGCTTCGGCTGCACTGGCACAGGCTGCGAATGTCATTAGTTCCCAGCCCAGCGCTCTCCAACTGCGCTACCTCCAGACATTGACGGAGATCGCCGTTGAGAAGAACTCGACCATCGTTTTCCCCCTGCCGCTTGACATTGTTGAACCAATCCTTTTGTCGTTGAGGCATGCGGCTACGGCTGCGGCTGCTGAGAATGGCGATGGCCGTCATACTCTACCGCCGTACGTGCCTCCAACTCCGCAATCTGAGCGGGTCTAAGCGGGTCTAAGGTCAGTCGCCGCGATGCATGATCGTTTGCGATTGTTCCAGAACATAGAAAACAGGGGATCTACACCATCGCCTGGGGTGGATCCCCTGCTCTCTTCGCGATATCGTTACGAAGAATGATTTTCTATCTGTTTGGCGCGCAGGTATTCCGCGCAAGTGCGGTAGGTTTCCTCGGAGATGAGGCCCCTGGACATATAGTGATTGAGCATTATATCCAGTTTCAAAATACTGATCAGGTTGTAGCCATGATGATGCAATCGCTCGGCAGCGCCATGCTCACGGTCTATGAGTACGATGACGTCCTTCACCTTCAAAGCGTTTTCTTCTAGCAACGCAGCTGTTTCCAGGGCACTACTTCCCCTGGTGATCAGGTCATCGATGATAAGAGCAGTGTCGCCGGGGGTGAAATGGCCCTCAATTCCGCGTTTCCCGGTGCCCTCCGGGTGGCTGCGAGCGTAAATAAGGGGAATGTTGGTTTCCAGTGAGTAGGCACAAGCCAGGATCAATCCGCCGACTGGTACTCCAGCTACTACTCCAAAGGGATGAACTCGCGGGCGACGCAAAGATTGAGCCAGGCTAATTTCTTGTTGCATCAATTTGCTGGCGACGCGTAATGCGGTTGGGTTGCTGATGAGTACCTTGGGGTTCACAAAAACAGGCGAGCTTACTGCGGATTCGCTCACTGTGAAATTTCCGAACTGTACTGCTCCAAGATCGAACAGCATTTGTGCCAGCCACAGGTTGTCGAGAGACTGCTCTTTCATGGGAGGGGGCACCGCCTTCTTTCTTTTCTTTCTATGCTCCTTTCTTCGCAAAGAAAGGCCTGCCTTGTCAGTATACCATATCGTATCTTTCAAGCCAACCATTTGAAGGGTGCATGAAATCGTTGTAGGCAATCAAGCAAGTACATTGGACGAATGAGACCAGCAAGCACTGTCAGTTCGATTGAGCACATCGATTGCAAGGAAAGCATGGCATAGAGGGAGCAAATCCCTGATCTGTGTCTCGCGCCAGTGAGTGACCTGCGCCTGGAGACCAGTTGGGCCTTGGCGCGGAGCGGGTCCACCTGCCTGCGTTAGGTGCGCAGGAAACGGGCGCACCACGTGATCAACCGGGGCAGGAGCGCCACGCCCAGCACGGCGATCCAGAGGGCGGTCGCCGTGGCAAAGAGTGTGCCCAGCACCCACGTGCCCAGCCACCCGCCCAACACGGCGATCAGCGCACCCAGCCCCAGCATACCCAGCCGTCCACCACGCACCCACGCCGCCGGTCGCAGCTTCGCCACGTTTGCCAGCGCCCCGATGAGCAGGCCCAACAACACCCAGAAGAGGGAAAGGAGCAGCATCGTCGTACCTCGCTTTCTGCTCCGCCAGGACGCTCACGAGCCGACCAGCAGTATACTGTCGAGCGCCCCTAGCAGCTTGGTGCCGTCGTCCAGCACTTGCGCCAGGCCGAGGTTCGACTGGACCTGGACGTGCGAGAAGATCCCGTAGGAGGCAAAGTCGTAGGGGTGATGCAGGCGCGCCAGCACCGCTGCAAATTCCTGAGCCTGGGTGAACGGGATGGAGGGATCGTTGCGGTCGTGCAGCAAGTGGATCGGCGCGCGAATCTGGCCGAGGACCGACAGCGGTGAGAGCTGGGTGAGCAGCGCTTTCATCTGGGGCGAGAGCGCGGCGAGATTGCGGTCGACGTTGCCGGGCTCATCGCCTTCCAGTTGGTGATAGTACGCCGCGGCGTCTGGTGAGAGTTGCGCCTGCTGCTGCGCGGAGAGTGGGGGAGCGATGGTCGCCAGTGGGAAGGCCTGCTGCAAGAGCCGCTGGTCGGTAGACGAGAGCAGGCCACTCACGCTGCGGGCCAGCACGTAGAGATCGATCGAGATCGGCTGCCAGGGCTGTGTCTGGCCATTCACAACCTGGGCGCGCCTGCCAACCGCGCGCAGCAGGCTGGTCACATCCACATAGCCGCCAAGCAGGGCAAGGAACGCCACACGGTCGCGGATGCGCGGGTCGGCTGCCCCCACGCAAGCCAGCAAATCGCCGACGCTGAAAGCGATGATGCCGATGTGCTGCGGGTCCACGCCTGGCCAGTGCTCCATGAGCTCGAACGCCTGCACCACGGCCTCACCGTCCCGCGCCGAGACCTGATAGTTGAAGAGTGTGGGCGTCCCAACATTGACGACGACGATGCCCTCGCGCGCCAAGGATTGCGACAGGTTGACGAGCTGTGGGACTGTGCGGTTATCGCCGGCGCCCGGCACGTTGATGATGGCCTCGCGCCCACCGGGGATGAGCGGTGGCGGCGTGGCCGGCTCGTAGATGTCCAGAAAGACCGGGCCAATGGTCGAGGAGAGCGTGAGGCGCCTGAAACGCACGGGGTCGCCGGCCAGCACCAGCGGTGCCGGTGCGGAGGCGCTCAGCAGCGCCGGGAGCAGCAAAGCGCTGCGTGTCACGGCGCGTCCCCAGGGAAACAGCGAGAGAAAGCCGCCGACGAACAACAAAAAGACGAGGGCTGCCTGCGCTGCTCGCTGCCCCAATTTCCAGGTGCGCGGCGCCTTGGCTGCCTGCGCACCTGGGTTGCTTCCCTGCGGTAGAGATGGCTGATGACCGTCCATCGCTGTATCGCCTCGTGCTTCCCGCGCCGGTTGACGCAGCTCGTTCAGGCGCTGTTGCCCAGCGACCAGCGCGTGAGCTGGCAACCGTTCGCATACTGCTTCCTTATTCCTAAAAAGGAAGACGCTTCAGCGCAGCTCCAGGTCACTGATCCTGACAGAGATCGGGCTTTAGGCCGCCGCAAGCCACGCCATTTCAATGGCAGTGGTTAGGCGTGTGTGGCTTTAGCCCTTGCCTTGACTATATAGTCAAAACACGCTATAATCTGAGCATGAGGACATTTGAGTATCGCCTTCGTCCAACCAGGGCACAAGAACAAGCCTTGATGAATACTCTGATTGCATCGCGCAAGATGTACAATGCCTGTCTGGAAGAGCTTATCACGCACTACCAGGAAACAGGCAAACATATGCATCTGTACGAACAAGATAAGCGCCACGGCAAAGAGGCTCATCCTGATTTGCCTGCTGTGGTCGTGGATACCACCATCAAACGTCTTCATCGCTCCTTTACCAACTTCTTCCAGGGCCGTAAGGAAGGCCGAAAGATTGGCTTCCCTCGCTTCAAGGGTGCGCATGCCTGGAATACCATCCAATTTCGTGATGCCGCCAACTGCCTGGATAATGGGCGTTTCAAGGCTCCTAAGCAAATGGGCGGACGCATTCGTGTGATCGTCCATCGTCCATTGGAGGGCACGTTCAAATTTGCCCGTATTGTCTTGCGCCCCTCTGGCTGGTATGTGCAATGTGTCTGTGAGACGGAACCTCAACCCTTGCCCAAGAAGGGTAATACCGTTGGGTTGGATATGGGTATTCGCTACTTGGTAGCCGATAGCAACGGGAACATTATTGAGAACCCGAAACATGCCAAGAAAAGTGCAAAGAAGCTTGCCAAGGCTCAACGCAAACTTGCCAGGTGCAAGAAGGGCAGCCAGAGGCGTAAGAAAGCCAGGCACCTTGTCGCTCGTATCCATGAGCGCATCTCCAACCAGCGTCAGGATACGCTCCATAAAGCTTCCCGCTACTACGTCGATGGCTATCAAACCATCGCTATTGAAGATTTGAAGGTTGCCAGCATGGTACGTAACCATTGTTTGGCCTTTTCCATTGCCGACGCATCCTGGGGGATATTCCGACAATATCTTGAAGCCAAGGCTGAAAGTGCTGGGCGTCAGGTCGTTGCCGTTGCTCCTCACTACACTTCGCAGAAATGTTCCTCGTGTGGTGAGTATGTGCAAAAATCTCTCAGTGTCCGTACGCATGTGTGCCCTTTCTGTGGCTACATTGCCGACCGAGACGAGAATGCTGCAAGAAACATCCTGCAACGCGGATTGCAGGTGCTGGCCCGGACGGGGCCATCGTCGAGCCGAAGAGAGGGGCCTGAGCAATCAGGTGAGTCACCTTCGGCGTTGAAACGAGAAGCCGCTGGGCTTTAGCCCAAGCGGAGTGTCACCGATCCCTTGTTTGCTCGTTTGCCTACAACAAATTCATACACCCCCATTTGAAGCTCATCTTGCAGGGCTTGCTTCAGTATGGTACGCTATTTTCGCTTTGTTAAAGATATATCACTATAGCGAATTGATCAATAGGTGAGAAACGACGTATGCCAATAGTAAGTGTCATCCGGGTAGGAAAATCATTCGGCGCTGAACGCATTTTTCGTGATGTGAGCTTGCAGATCAATGAAGATGATCGCATTGGACTTGTAGGTCCCAATGGTGCCGGGAAATCCACGTTGCTGAATATATTAGCGGGCCGCGAGGAACCAGACGAGGGCAGTGTCGCTGTGGCCCGCAATACACGTATCGGCTATCTTTTGCAGGTAACGGACTTTCAGGCCGAGAACACATTGCGTGAAGAGATGCTCACCGTTTTCGCGGAAGTGCGCGCCTGGGAGCATGAACTGAACGAGCTTGGCATGGCACTGGCTGCCGCTTCGGATCCAACCCTGCATGAACAATTGCTACAACGCTATGCTGAACTGCAGACGCGTCTCGAACATGCTGGGGGTTATACGTATGAACATCGCGTCGATCAGGTACTCGATGGTTTAGGCTTTACGCGTGAGCAACAAGAATCTCCAGTGCTCCAGCTCAGTGGTGGGCAACAAACCCGTGCTGCACTGGGCAAACTGCTCTTACAAGAGCCGGATCTGCTTCTATTGGATGAGCCAACCAACCACCTTGACCTGGAGGCCCTGGAGTGGTTGGAGACGTACCTTGGCGGCTGGAAAGGCGCTATGGTTGTGGTCGCTCACGATCGCTACTTTCTCGATAAGGTTGTTTCGCGTACTATAGAGATGGCATTTGGCCGAATTGAAGAATATCCCGGCAACTATACAAAATATCTGCACTTGCGCGATGAGCGCATGGAACGTCGTTTGCGTGAATATGAAGCGCAACAGGCGCATATTGCTCATACGGAGGAGTTTATTCGCCGTTACAAGGCTGGTCAACGTAGCCGTGAGGCGCGAGGCCGGCAAAAGCTCCTTGATCGCCTGGAGCGTGTCGAGCGTCCCCAGGATTTTCCAGAGATGCGCTTCGAGTTTACCCCGGTTGTTGACAGTGGCCTGGTAGTCATATCGACACAAAAGCTTGCTGTTGGCTATATCAGTGAAGCGAAAGAGCGTACAGAACTGGTGAGGGTGGCTGACCTGGAACTATTACGAGGTGACCGGGTCGGTCTGCTTGGGCCAAACGGCTCTGGTAAGACGACACTTTTGCGTACGATCATTGGTGGACTGCCGCCCGTTGGTGGACAGTTGTTTTTGGGTCACAATGTACGTATCGGGTATTACTCACAAACCCATACTGGTCTCGATGACGAACGGAACATCATCGACGAAATCCGCCAGGTGACAACATTGAGCGAAGAGGGCGCACGTACATTTCTTGGACGTTTCCTCTTCTCAGGGGACGATGTGTTCAAACCAATTGGCGCACTAAGCGGTGGAGAGCGCAGCCGTGTGGCTCTCGCGAAACTAACCCTCCAGGGGTCCAACCTGCTGGTATTAGATGAGCCGACTAACCACCTTGATCTTCAATCGCGTCAATTTCTCGAAGAAGTCTTAGGGGAGTTTGAGGGAACGCTGCTCTTTGTCTCGCACGACCGCTACTTTATCGATAGCCTGGCGACCAAGGTATGGGTCATTGAGGACGGTGTCTTGATCCCCTACATGGGGAATTATACCGAATACCGCACTCGTAAACAACCGATTGTATTGGAAGTTCCCATCTCTGCTCGCGTCGAAAGTGGGAACGCAGGAACAACAACGACAAAAGCTGCTGTGCCAGCCTCTAGAGTGAAGGGTAAGAAGAGTAGCAAGGTTAAAACGCGTACTCTGGAAGATGTAGAGAGTGAAATTGAGAAGGCGGAGGAGCGCGTCAAGGCTCTGGAAGAAGCGTTATCCGAGGCAGCGCTCAAAGCAGATGCGACCAGACTTACGGAACTTACAGCTGAATATGAACAAGCCAGGGCACATGTGGATGAACTTCTTACAGAGTGGGAGCGGCTGGCGGAAGAGGTGAGCTAGCGGCAAGCTTGTTTAGCGTTTCTTTCTTCTCACGCCGACTATCAGGCCGCCAATAAAGCCGAAAAGGCTTACAAGCAGCGGGATAACGGCTGCAGCCGCGAGCCAGATACCGGAGAAGAGGAAGGGCACCATTAGTTCCGGGTGATGGAGTATTATTGCATAGATGCGACCCGTGCCAATTTTGTTTACTCCCCCGAGGAAAGCCCCGGTCACCAGGATGGCTGCGGCTATACAACTGGTGATGAATGTCAGGAAGACACGGGAAAAGCCGTATAGGTAACTGCCCCGTGCGGCATTGATACAGAGAATTGCCAATCCCAGGCTTTGTAAAATAAAAGCCAGGATAAGTGGCAACCCGGGCTTGAGGATTGGTAGACCGGCACCAACAATACCCAATATCAGACCTAAAACTTGTAGGCCCATGTCAATAACAAAGGACCCTTCACGTTTTTTTGGCGGTGAGATCACCAGTTTATTACTGTTACTCTGGCTCTGATACGCGGCGATTTGACCCATGATGTTTGTTTTTACAGAGTAGGTTTCCGGGTTGTTTGGATCAAGTTCGAGGGAATGTTCTACTACTTGTAAAGCCATCTGATACTGGCCCATGTTTGATAGCAGTGCTGCTCGCATGCTCCACCCCAGGGCGTTGCCGGGGTCTATTCTCAATAGCTGCTCTACTACATTCAGTGCTTCTTGAAAGCGACCAGCAGTTCCGAGCAATTGCCCCTTGAGCATGAGGGCCGAGGTGTTAGTTGGAGCAACTACCAGCGCCTGATCCACGTAGTTGAATGCTGCTGCGGGATTGTGCTGTTGTATCGATTGCTGTGCCTGTCTCAGGAGCATCTCACAATGTTGTTCTGCTACCGATGGGAGCGCGAGTTGACCTGAGGTTGATGGTGACATCTGCGACATCTGTGTGGTAGTGGTAGCGCTCTGCGGCGCTTGACTCATGAGTGTACCCACAGTAGCGCCCTGGAGCGGTGGGGACTGAGGATCGTTTGGTGATAAGGGAGTAGGTAATGGACCACTTTGAAGATCAGGAAGCTGTCCACTTTGCTGGATAGCTATTGGCGCAGCTGGCAAATCTCCAACCAGAACAAGAGGTGTAAGCTCTTTCCCAAAGAGCTGGGGGCGTTGTTGTTCACCAAGTGAGCTTAAGAGGAGCGAATGGAGACGTTGAAGTGTGATCTGCCCGGTTGCAGGGTTGCTGGCGGGACCGCAAAGGCCGAGAATCATACGGTGAGCAAAAACACCCAGATTTTTTTCACCTGTTTCGTGGGCAAACTCATTGCCCCGACAGGAGCAGAGTATCAAACGATTGCCAGTTTGTTGCAAGGCATTGAGGACGTTTGGGCCAATTAGTGGCTTGTTGTCGTAAGGCGCCATACGCAACTTACTCCAGGACTGGCCTGCCTGGAAACAATCAAACAGAAAAACAACATGATCTGCGCGGCTGTGGCCCATTGATTGCTGGGTTACGGTGGGCAGGTGGATGCCCGTTGCGGGCTGCTGATGGAGAGTATTTGCCAGAGCCAGGTACCCATCGCCGTTCACATCATCCAGGAATGCATGACCGGCAAAGTAAACGAAGACAATATCTCCTGGACCTGCCACGTTTACGCACAATTGGGTGAGCAGCGTCTCAACCAGTTCACGGGTCGCATATGCGCCCTGAACAAGTTGTACATCAGCGGGTGACCAGTTGCCACCTTGCGTATTTACCAGCCATTGAGCGATTGCTCGTGCGTCGGTTTCAGCATATTGCAGCGGCTGGAAAGCTCCATCCTGATAGGAATTGATTCCAATAACAAGTCCCAGGCGTCTGCCCATTAGCTTGCTCCTTAGTCGCGTCTAATAGACCAGCAAATAACTTTGCTATTGTACGATACACGTTAGTCACACATGCAACAATTGTGCACGAATAAGTACTTTTTGGAGGGTTGAGTTACATGTGAACGCGTGACGCGTGCTAACCCTCTATTAAGGCTGTGATATACTTGTTGATGCTGTTGAACTTTTGTTATCTGGAGAGCGGAAAATCCAGCGCGACAGACCCTTCGCTGCGGCTCAGGGTGACAGTGGAGGGGCCGATAAAGCGGCGCTGGGCGCGATAATTCGGCCCCTACTGTATGGATTACCCACATCGTCAGTGGGTAATCCATACACCTACGGATGGTCAGATTATTTTGTATAAGAGTCATAAACAAGGACACGATACTGTTAGGAGCGTAGCTGAGATGCCTCGTATTATTGGGCTGACAGGCAATATTGCTTGTGGTAAGACTGCCGTTGGGAAGATGCTGCTCGAAATGGGAGCGGAGCGTTATATCGATGCAGATGCTGTGGTGCATAAGCTGTATGAGGCTGGCCAACCTATCGCGGTAAAGGTGGCGGAGGCTTTCGGGGGCACAGTCATGGCTCCTGATGGCAGTGTTGACCGCAAAGCGCTGGGGGAAATTGTTTTCCAGGATGCTGGTGCAATGCGGCGGCTCGAGGCCATAGTTCACCCGGCAGTGAGTATTGCTCTGGTCGGCGAATTGGCCTCTGTAAGTGCTTCGGGTATTGCCATTATTGACGCGGTAAAATTATTAGAAGGTGGTTCCGGGGCTTTTTGTCAGAGTAAGTGGTTGGTGATTTGTGCAGAAGAGCAGGAGCTGGAGCGGTTGATGGCACGGAGTGATATGAGTGAAGCAGAGGCAAAGGCGCGTATTAATGCCCAACCGCTGGTTGCTGATAGACTGGCGCTGGTAGATGAAGTCATCAATAACAGTGGTACTCTCGAGGAAACTCGCCGACTGGTCGCCGCAGCATTTGCCCGTTTTTGTGCAAGTTTCCCCGCTTAGGCATGATTCAAATGAACTTGACAGTTCCTCATCAACAGAAAGGTCCAGCCCTGTCATGCTGAGCACATGCGCTACGCTCAGTGTAAACTCCGCGAAGCATCTCTCTGCCCAGCGCGACAGACCCTTCGCTGCGCTCAGGGTGACACGGTGTGACTGTTCAAACTGTCAAGGACTCTTCTTCACCATTGAACCTTGCCTTAGGTGCTGAACAATCTCAAGTTTGGATGAGGAAGGCTCTAAAATCCCTGCTGCAAGGAAATCGAGCCCAGATTGCTTATCAGCGTTATCATCGCACGAGGCGGCTCACCCACATCATAGTGAGCATCACTGCTCATGTAGTTCAAGCGCGTTACCGGCAGGCCTGGAATATTCGTTGTGATGCTGCCGATGTCGGTTCGTGCATCCACGTGATAGGCTGCATCACGTGGTAAGATGACATGAACTGAACCGGTATTGCTCACAAATTGACAGGTCCCGTGTGGATCGATAGCCCCTTCGAAATGAACTGAACCAGCAGTTGTTTGCAAGGTTGAGCTTCCACCCAGCGTACTCTGCCGTACAGTAATCGAGCCAGCATTGCTTTGCACGAACATCTGACTGCTCACGCCAGCAACATCTATACTCCCTGCCTTCGTTGCGAGCCTCAGATTAGCGTTCCAAGGGACCGTGATGTCCAGGTCGGTCTCGGTGACTGACCAGCCCACTCTTTCGACAGTAACCGTGATACTGTTCTCATCATTGTTTTGCTCATAGTGGATACGGGCGGGCGCGGATACTTCACCAATCAGTATCCAGCTTCGCTTTGTCGCTTGAATGCTTACTTCGTTGATTGCTTGTGCTCCCCTGACATGTATCCTGCCGAAATCGTTGTCGACGACGATCGTTGGATATTCACGCACAGTGAAGTGGCGCATCTCAGTATTGTCAGTTGCCATGATCTGTTCCTTTCACTTATGGTTAAAAATGTTCTCTTCATTACGAGGATAGTGCATTGATTACACAATGCTGTCACAATGCACCGTTTCATCATAACAAAACCGTCACATGCCCTTCTTCCTGTCAGCTCTGACCGCCTAATCCGTCTGAATGGAGAACAGAAGTGATCTGGCCTTTGAAGTAGCAAGTCAATATTAACTTTAGGGGCTTTTTTAGCATAAAATTAAATGAAGAAATGGGGCAAATGACACTGTACACTTGAAGTATTTTTCAAGTATACTGCACACAGTTGTTCGCGCGCCTGGTGATAATACTATCTTCATCCAGGATTGTGCAGAAGAGAGAGGTGTCTATGCAGTCAACATCATTTTCCAACGTCAAAACTTCACCAATCAAAGCGAACCGCGGCTTGCGCAGATTTGTGGTCGTACTGCTTATCATCTCAACCGTGCTAACCGTACTCTACGGGGCTATCTCGCTCTACATTTCTACTAAACTGGTCTATGTACCTCAGAAGCCGATTTATGCCACACCTGCCTCGCTGGGCCTGCAGTTTCAGTACGTCACTTTCCCCAGCCGGGTTGATCATGTACAATTACGCGGCTGGTTCATTCCCGGCGTACTGCCGAACGGGAAATTGACGACGCAACGCGCAATTGTTTTCGTGCACGGCACGCGTACCAACCGCGCTGATAAGGTTGCTGGTCTGCTCAATCTCAGTGGTGCAATTGCAAAGAATGGTTTCGCCGTGCTGGCTTTCGATATGCGTGGCTCTGGTGAGTCACCTCCCGCGCCGCTCTCACTCGGCTACTTTGAACAGCGTGATGTCCTGGGCGCGGTCGATTTCTTGCAGTCAGGTCCACTTCCTTATCCCGCATTGGGGCGTCCTCGGGTCATTGGCGGTTGGGGTGTTTCGTTGGGAGCAGCTTCGCTGATTATGGCAGCGGTGCAGGAACCAGCTATTCGCGCCATCGTCTCAGACTGCGCCTTTGCCGATATGATCCCCATTCTGGAACGTGAGGTTCCCAAAGGCGGTCATCTTCCACCGATGTTCACTCCCGGCACTCTTTTGGCGACCCAGGCGCTCTTTGGGGTGAATTTTTATGCCGATCGCCCGGTTGATTATGTAGCCCAGATCGCGCCGCGTCCAATACTTTTCATTCAGGGCGCTAACGATCATTTCGTTCCTCCGTCGAATATGGACATACTAGCTGCCGCTGCTCGTTCTGCTCCTAACGCCAATGTACAGACATGGTCTGTGCCGGGTGCTGACCATGCTCAATCTTTCAACACAGAGGGAAAAGTGTACGTCGATCGCATTATCGCTTTTTATACG
>WNGE01002052.1_pt1 | contig 25069 bp, 24 predicted proteins | sample 5400651 | NCBI WGS metagenome assembly WNGE01 (sample SAMN13153370, study PRJNA577476) | soil metagenome | isolation source: 60 cm soil or saprolite under grassland replicate 2 | place: USA:California | collected 2016-06-15
TGGTCCTGCGCACCGACACCGCCGCCGGGGACCTCCCCATCGTGAGCTTCGAGGGGGAGAAGGATCGCATCGACGAGGACGCCCCGGGGGTGACCAACGTGGGGGAGACCGGGGACATGGAGGCCGGGACCACCAAGACGCTGGCCATCGACCTCAAGGCGGGGCACTACGCCATCGTGTGCAACCTCCCGGGGCACTACCGGATGGGGATGCACCAGGACCTCACGGTGACCTGAGAAGCCGCCCCCTACATGTGCCCGCCGGGGTTCCGCCAGTTCGGCCGGCTGGGCGCCGTCTTCTCCCAGGAGCGCACGTAGGCCACCAGCCCCGAGATCTGATCGTCGGTCAGCGGCCCTCCGAACTCGTCCCACCAGGCGGGCATCTCCGAGCCGGGGACGCCCGACTGGATGATGTGGTGCATCTGGTCGTCCGAGACGCCGGTGAGGAACTGCTTCGAGTTGAGTGCCGGCGCATCGACCCCCCGTCCGTTGTCGCCGTGGCAGGACGAGCAGTCGAGCGCCCACAGATGGCGTCCGCTGGTCACGAGCGCGGTCTCGCGGGCGGCGAGGGCTTTGTCCCGTCGGCCCGATTCGACGGCCCGGTACAGCGGGAACGAGGCCACCAGCACCAGGAAGACCACCAGGCCCGCCCACTGCCACCGGCCGAGACTGCGCCGGAGGGCCGCGTCCTCGTGGAACGGCCCCTTCGCGGCCGAGCTCACGACGTCCCCTGAGCGCCCGCCGCCGGGGTCTCGGGCGTCTCCGGCGTCTCGCCTTCCGCGGTGCTGCCCCCTCCCCCTGACTCGCCGACGCAGGACGGACCCCTCGCCGCGCTGGGGACGGAGGTGACGCCCCTCGCCGGCCCCTCCACCAGGTGCCCGGTGTCCACGACCACGTGGTCACCCTCGATGCGGATCAGGAACCTATCCATCCCGCGCGGGGCGGGCCCCTTGATGTACTCGCCCCTGATGTTGTACGTGCTCCCGTGGCAGGGGCACTCGAAGCGTCCCGAGCTGTCGCAGAAAGGGACACGGCATCCGAGGTGCGGGCACTTCTGGAACAGCGCGACCACCGCACCGTCGGCGGCCGTCACGTAGAACCGGCCGGTCGGGAAGTACTGGACCGTCCCCTCCTGGTAGTCGGCAACGGACCCCGCCTGGACGATCCCACCGAACCCGCCCGAGGTCGACGGCCGCAGGAGATCGTAGGAGCTCCACCCGGCGTCGACGACGAGCCCGGCGGCGAGCAGCTTCCAGGCCCTCGACAGGAACCGCCGGCGGCTCACGTCGTCGTGGTCGGCCGGGAGACCCCCGCCGCCCTGGCCCTGCCTCGGTTCCTCGTCGGTCATCCGCTCAGAGCTCCAGGTACAGGTGCTTCCATGGCCACACCCACGACCACTCCGGCCCGCGGAACAGCGTGCCGATCAGCGTCAGGGCCACCGTCCACACGAGCAGCACCGTGAACACGACGACGACGAACTTCCGGTCCCGGACCCTCGCGCCGCGACCCCGATCCATGTACGGCAGCGCGACCAGGAACGCGACGACGGCAACCGGTACGAGGACGCCGCCCACCATCGGATGCACGTGGGCCAGGAGCTCCTGCAGGCCGTCGAAGTACCAGGGCGCCTTGGCCACCGGGGGCGTGAGGTTGGGATTCGCCATGTCCTTGAGCGGCGCGTTGAACAGCACCGCCAGCAGGAACACCACCGCCACCGTCGCCCCCGCCACCACCGCGTGACGGACCAGGAAGTGCGGCCACGTGAACACGGTGTCGTCGGGCTCCTGCTTCGGGCGTGCCTCGATCTCCCTGGGCATCACCCCGAGCAGGCGGTATCTCGGCTCGTCCTCAGCGTTGGGCACCGGTCAGCTCCTCCCGTGGGGGGCTCGTCGCCTCCGCCGGGGCGGTCCCGGCGAGCGGAGCCGGGTCGCCGGCGGCGAACCCGTCCTTGCGGACCCGCCAGATGTGGATGCCGAGCAGCACGAACAGGACCGTCGGGATGGCGTAGACGTGCAGGACGTAGAAGCGCAGCAGCGTGGCCCCCGTGATGTCGGCACCCCCCAGGAACAACTGCCGCACGTGGCTGCCGATGAGCGGCGTGTAGCCGGCCACGTTCGTCCCCACCGTGACCGCCCAGTAGGCCAGCTGGTCCCAGGGCAAGAGGTAGCCGGTGAACGACAGCGCCAGCGTCGCGAGCAGCAGGCCGACCCCGATGACCCAGTTGAACTGCCGGGGGGCGCGATAGGCTCCGGAGTAGAAGACCCGCGCGAGGTGGAGCAAGACCACCAGGACCATGAGGTGGGCCGACCAGCGGTGCACGTTCCGCACGAACTCGCCGAACGGCACCGACGTCGCCAGCTGGTGCATGTTGATGTACGCCTCGGTGACCGACGGGACGTAGAAGAACATCAGGTACATCCCGGAGACGAACAGCACGATGAACAGCACCGTGGCGATGAAGCCCAGCCGGAAGGTGGAGCGGAACGACAGCGTCTTGATCGGGACCTTCACCGGATACAGGTGGAGGAACAGGTTGTGGAACGAGGTCATCGCACGACCGCGAGGTGTGGTCGGGGCCGGGTGGCGGACCACCGAGCGGTAGAGCTGGCCCTGCCGGTACCTCCGCCCCGGGTGCAGGAGGGCCTCCAGGAGAGCGCTCCCCCGGCGGCGCTCGTGGCCGTTCGTGCTCACGTCGCCCCTGCCCCGATGTGCGCCAGATGGTCGCGTGGCCCTCCGGAAGCCTCCTCCCACCCCACGAGCGCGAGCGCGTCGGTCGGGCACCGCTCGACGCACAGGGCGCAGCGGATGCACCGTTCCTCCTGGATGATCAGCGCGCTCGAGGGCACGGCGGGGGCGTCCAGCGAGTCGATCTCCTCGACGGGCGTGATCCGGATGCAGCCCTCAGGACAGATGTCCACGCAGCCGCCGCACAGGATGCACAGGTCCGGTTCCAGCCAGATGTTCAGGAAGCACTGCAGGCATCGCGAGGCCTCGAGGCGGGCCTCCTCCTCCGTGTAGCCGGTCTCGATCTCGGCCACGCCGATCCGTCGGTCCGACGGGACCGAGGGGACGGGCTGTCGGGGGACCGCGTCGTAGTCGAGGACGGGCCGCCGCAGCGCGATGACGGGGAGTTCCTTCCGGAACCGGCGGGCGGGCGGCTCGGTCCCGCCCAGCAGCCGGTGGATGGACGCCGCAGCGCGCCTGCCGTCCCCGATGGCGTCGATCAGGTTGCGGGGCCCGAACGCGACATCGCCGCCGGCGAACACGTCGCGGGCCGACGTGGCGAGGGTCTCCCGGTCGACCTCGATGGTCCCCCGCGGCCCGACCGACACCCCATCGTCGGGCGAGAGCCACGACAGGTCGGGGGCCTGGCCGATCGCGAGGATCACCGAGTCGCACGGGAACACCGACTCGGTGCCCTCGGCGAACTTCGGGTCGAACCGGCCGTCCGGATCGAACACCGACGTCACCCGAAGGGTCTCGAGCCCGGTCACCGAGCCGTCCCCGAGGATCCGCTTCGGGCCCAGGCGGTGGAGGATGCGGATGCCCTCCTCCTCGGCCTCGTGGATCTCGAAGTCCGTCGCCGGCATCTCCTCGCGCGACTCCAGCGCGACCACGAGGACCTCGCGAGCCCCCATGCGCACCGCGGCACGGGCCGCGTCGAGGGCGGCCGTGGCGGCGGCCTGCACGCCGTCGTCCACGGCCGAGGAGGGGGCCGCGGGGGCCGCCGGCTCACCGGTGAGGGCCCGCAGCGCCGTGCGGGCCGCGTCGAGGGCGACGTTGCCGCCCCCGATCACCACCACCCGCTCTCCCAGCTCGACCTGGTACCCCAGGTTGGCGTTGATGAGGAACTCCACCGCGCGCAGGACCCCGTCCAGGTCGGCCCCGGGGATCCGCAGGTCTCGGCTCCGCATGGCGCCCACCCCGAGGAACGTCGCCGCGAATCCCTGCTCACGCAGGTCCGACAGCGCGAAGTCTCCGCCCAGACGGGCGCCGGTTCGGAGCTCCACGCCGAGATCGAGGATGGCCCGGATCTCCTTGTCCAGCAGGTCCCGACGCAGGCGGTACGTCGGGATGCCGAGCACCATCATGCCGCCCGGCCGGTCCTGTCCCTCGAACACCACAGGGCGGTAGCCGTACGCGGCGAGGTCGTGCGCACAGGCCAGGCCCGCCGGGCCGGCGCCCACGATGGCCACGCGCTCGTCGCGTGTGGCCTGGACGTCGACGGCCTCCCGCCACAACCGCGTGCCGTGCTCGCTCTCGACCCCCCCGTGCTCGCACGCGAACCGCTTGAGCGCCCTGATCGAGATGGGCTCGTCGATGGCGCCCCGGCGGCACGCCAGCTCGCAGGGTGCGGCGCAGACCCGGCCGCAGATCGACGCGAACGGGTTCGGCATCCTCGCCGTCAGGTAGGCCAGCCGGTCGTCCCCCTCGGCGATCGCGCTCACGTAGCGGCCCGCGCGGGTCAGCACCGGACAGGCCTGCGTGCAGGGGACGTTCTGGTCGAGCCACTCGGTGCCGACCCCGCTGGCGTGGAAGCCGGGCCCGGTCACCGCCGGCGCCCCCGCTGGAGCGCCACGAACAGCCAGCACAGCGCGACAAACGCGATGGTCACCCATGCCACGACCACGAGGTCACGGGAGCCCGGGGTGACCCGAGGGGAAAGGAAGGCCAGGAGCCGGTCCGGCACGATCACGAGGACGAGGAACGAGGCCACGAGCACGACGAGGGCCCGCACGAGGGCGCCGACCCACCCCTCCTCGGCCTGAGAATGCTCACTTCCTCCAGCCGGTTCCGGTTCGCTTCCGCCGGTCACTCTGGTCCCCCGCTCGGACCTCGACTTGCGCGCAAGCTATCACGGCTTCTCCGCCCGCGCGCCGCCCTACGCCACCGTGAACAGGTGATGCCCCGAGCCGCCTGACCGTGCGGACCGCGAGCGGGTCGTTTGGGCCGACGGGGACGCCGCGGCTCGAAATGGCGTCCGCTAGCGTGCGCCGCCTTCTACGTCAGGTGTGGGACCTCCCCAGGTGTCGCGACATCTCGGAGATGGGACACGTTAGGTCTCCGATGATCGTCGCGTCATAGACGAGGGTGTGGGCAATCGCCTCGAGCGCGGGGCGGAATGGCGCCTGGCGCATGCCGACGACAACCTCCTCCGGGATCCCCACTGCCTTCGTCTGGTAGAGCTCGACCGCGTCGCCTCGCCGGCCGGCGGCGATCAGCTCGCCGAGCTGCTCGGGCAGATCCGCTGGCAGCGGTGGACGGCTCTCGTCGACCAGGAAGGGCGGCTCGTAGAGCCCCAGCTTCGAGATCGCCAGGCCGCGGGCGGCGACCCTCATGGCTAGGGTGGCCCCGGAGGAATAGCCGAACACCGCCGAGGATCCCCCCGCCTCGGCGATGAGCGCGTCGAGGTCCTCGCTCTCCCGCTCGACAGAGTACGGCAGGGTGTCACCGCTGTTCCCGCGGCCCCGCCAGTCATAGTTGAGAACCGTGAACCGTTCCTGCAGCGCGGGGGCCAGCGGACCGGTGGTCGCACGGGTGTTGAACGCCCGGCGACAGATCACCGGTGGCCCCCGCCGAGCTGGTCAAACGCGATCGGCGTCCCGTCATTCGACCTCACCTTTTGCATCGGTTCCTCCATCTCCGTCCATTGGCTGTTCTGGCCCGTCGGGTACAGAAATTCAATTACGACGCTCACGCTGCACGTTCGTACTCGTGTATGAGGCCACCCAAGATGTCCATCTTCCTGACCTGACCTGACGTTTCGACGGGCGGTCCGTCGCGAACAGCCCCTCGGGAGGCGCGAGGTCGAGACCTCGATGCGCACGGTGGCGGTTGTAATGAGCGAGGTAGGTTGTCAGCGTGCCTCGAGGTGCCACCGCCCGAGGATCAGCTTCCAGTCGAGGCACTCTCGCCGGACGATCCCGACCTAGCGCTCGGCGACGGCGTTCGCGTTCGGCGCCCGGTACGGCGTTCAGATGACCTCGACGCCCCCGGAGCGCAGCACCTCGTCGAACGGACCCGAGAACTTCGCGTCCCGGTCGTGGATCAGGAACTTCGGCCGTGGCCTCGCGTCCCCGTTGATCCAGAGGTTCCGCAGCAGCGATCGAATGTGTCCCGCCATGAGCGACCGGTCGGCGAGATGGAACGTCGGCCGCTTGATGTGACGCCGCAAGGTGGAGAGCTGGTGGCGAAGGACGAGGATCGCGAGCTCGGAGGCGTTTGTCTCCTCCATCGAAGCCAAGCAACTACAGCATGCGGCGGACGAACAGGTAGAGGATCCATGCCAGCATGGCCATCGATTCTCAACGCCCATCGCACGGTGCGCGAGGCGTTGGTCCGGATTAATTGCGCTGACCAGGGTGTCGGGTTCCAGGGCAGCCGCGATCAGCCTTCGAGTGTCTCGCACGCGAACGAGTCGCTCGCATCGGCGGGAATCGCACGCGGCATCTCGGTTCTTCGGTGAGCGATCACGAAGGCCAACGCAGCGTGCTCGCCGCGGTGGACCGGCCCGCAACGCTCACGAAGTGGCCGATCTGGCCGGGATGGACGACGAGGCCGGCCGGCTGCGATGCGGGCCGGGCGTCGTCGTCGTCGATCTCCCCGGCGATCGCCGTTGCCCCCAGGGCGACGACGAGGAGTGCGGCGATCCCAACGGCGACGAGCCTCCGGGTGCGCGCCGGCTGCCGCTCCTCCCGGGGACGCCGGCGCGATTCCTCGTGGGCCCGGCGCTCCAACTCGTCGTCGAGCGGCGGGAGGGGCGCGCCTCCCGTCACCGGCTCGAGAGCACGCGTCAGCAGGGTATCGGTGAGCTCGGGGTTGAGGGCGAGGACCGGCCCGTGCAGGTACGTGCCGACGATCGTTCCCTGCACGGCGCCCTCCGTCCGGTCGCGGCCGTTGTTGCCCTGGCCGCGTGGCACCGACGCGAGCGGCTCGACGCCGTCGCCGAGCGTCGTCCTGCCGCCATGGTTCTCGAACCCGACGAGGTCGAACGACTCGCCCCACAGCCACCCCCGCCCGCGGACCCGGCCGATGATCCGCCGCTCCGAGGCCCGCGTCTCGACGTCGAGGATCCCCATGCCCTCGATCACTCGCCCGTCGGGCAGCACGTAGCGCGTCCCCAGGAACTGGAAGCCGCCGCACACGCCGAGGATCACGGCTCCCCGATCCGCCGCGCCGAGTAGCTCGCCGCCGCGGAGGCGGAGGTCCGGTCCGACGATCTCCTGGACGCGGTCGGTCCCTCCTCCCAGCAGCACGAGGTTGGCGCGGTGCGGGATCGGCTCGCCGATGCCGACCTCGTCCACGCGGACGCGGAAGCCGCGCCACTCGGCGCGGCGGACGAGGGCGAGGACGTTGCCGCGGTCGCCGTAGGTGCGCAGCAGTCGCGGGTAGAGGTGGACGAGCACCAGGTCGCTCATCGGCGCATCCGTTCGTCGAGGCGGCATCCCATCGTTTCAGCTCACGAGGTCCGAGACCCGGGCCACCTTGGAGCCCAGCACGGCTCGCCGGAGCGACAGCATCGCCGTGTAGGTGGCGAGGACCGCAACCGCGTCGCCCTCGTTCGTCACCGACATCAGCGCGTCGAGGAGGGCGTGGGGATCCCTCTCGGAGGCGGTCACGGACCCCCCCGCGTACTTGATCCGGACGCCGACGTCGTATGCGCGGATGCCCCCGGCAACGATCGGCACACGGCGGCCGATGAGTGACTCGAGGTCGGCGTCCCAGATCCACGACACGTCGCGCCCGTCGGCCCACAGGTCGTTCAGCATCACGACGGCCGCGCGGATGCGCGGGTCGGCGACGACCTGGTCGACGAGCGCCGAGGCGCCCGCCGGGTTCTTCATCAGGAGGACCCACAGCGTGCGCCCGGCGAACTCGAGGCGCTCGGTCCGGCCGAATCTCGGGGTGAACGTCTCGAGGGCCTTGGCGGCATCGCTCGTCGCGACCCCGAGGACCGTCACGGCGGCCACGGCGGCGGCCGCGTTGTACGCGTTGTGGATGCCACCGAGCCGCACCTCGAAGCCGGTCTCCCCGATCGAGAGCCAGAGTGCGTCGAGCCCGGGGCGAGCGAGAACCTCCACGAGGAACGGCGGGTCGGGGCTCGACCACTCGCACCGAGTGCAGTCGGCGGCGCCGAGATGCGAGATCGTCCTGCGGCGATAGTGCATCGGGCCCCCGCATCTCGGACAGACCTCGGGCTCGGCGTCGGTCCGCGCGACGGAGCCCGACGGTTCGCCGGCGCGGACGCCGAACCCGAGCGGATGCAGGTCCTCGACTGCGTGCCACAAGAGGGGGTCGTCGGCGTTCGCCACGACGGTCGATCCTTCTGGCAGCGCACCCCCAGCCTCTGCGAGGAGCCGCGCCACGGTCTCGGGCTCGCCGAACCGGTCGAGCTGGTCGCGGAAGACGTTCGTGAGGACCAGGACCCTCGGTTCGAGCGCTGGGACGAGACGGGCGAGGGCGCCCTCGTCGACCTCGAACACCGCGGCCCGCTCGTCGCCGTGGGCGGTGGCGAGCTCGGTGGCGACGCCGCGGAACAGGTTCGCCCCGCTCTGGTTCGTGAGGACGGGCGTGTCCCGAGCCGCGAGGATGCGGGAGATCATCGCCGCCGTGGTGGTCTTGCCGTTCGTTCCCGATACGAGCACGACGCCGTCCGACAGGCGGTCACCGCGCCGCCGGACGAACCCGGGGTCGAGCCGCTGGACGACGACGCCCGGGGCGCTCGTGCCCGCGCCGGCCCTGACCAGCCGGCTCAGCGAGCGGACGGCCAGCGCGGCGGTGCGGATCGCGCCGTCGTAGGCCCGGGCGGCCGGCCCTGGCCGCCGATGCGCGGTCGGGCGGGGAATCTCGACCATACGAGGAACGGTACCCAGACCGGGCGGTCCCGGCGGTCCACAGCGCATGGCGTTCCTGTGGCGATGGAGGCATCCCGGGTTCGTCGTCCGGTCGCGCGGAGACCGAACCATGCGAGGCTGGCGACCGAACGGTCGAGTGGGGAGAGGCTCGAGGGAATCGGATGACGGGAGCTCGGCACCGCTCGCCCCGCCGGCCGTGGTTGCCGGTCGCGATCGTTGCGACCGTGGCCGTCGTCGCGCTGGCCGTCCGGCTGGCTGCCGGGGGGCTGGGTGCACAGCACCACGTCCCGGCCGAGGGGGCGACGCGACCGGGCGGATCCGGGAGCTCGCCCGGCGCAACCGGCGCTTCGGGCGCCCCCCAGCCGCCCCTCCCGGTCCCGCATCCGATCCCTGGGTTCCTGCTGATCGCGGACCGAGGGAACGACCGCATGCTCCTCGTGGACAGCCATAGGCGGATCCTGTGGCAGTACCCCAAGCCGGGGACGGCCCCCAGCGTGCCCTTCCACTTCGACGACGACACCTTCTTCACGCCGGGCTGGCACGACATCATCAGCAACCAGGAGGGCCAGGAGACGCTCCAGGTGATCTCGTTCCCCAGCCGGCGGGTGCGGTGGACCTACGGGCACGTGGACGTGCCGGGGTTCGCGCCGGCCTTCCTCCACACGCCGGACGACGCCTACGTGTTGCCGAGCGGCGTCCGCACGGTGGCGGACGTCCACAACTGCCGCGTGCTGTTCATCTCGAAGAAGGGTCACGTGATGAAGCAGTACGGGACCACCGGCGTCTGCCGTCACGACCCGCCCCGCTACCTGGCATCGCCGAACGGCGACACGCCGATGCCCGGGGGCGGCACGATCGTGACCGAGATCACCGGCTCCTGGATCGACGGCATCGGCGCCAACGGGGGGCTGATGTGGTCCGTCCAGGCGCCGGTCCCCTATCCCTCGGACGCGCAATGGCTGGGGGACGGGAAGCTCCTGGTGGCCGACTACTCGAACCCGGGCCACGTGCTGATCATGACCACGACGGGCAGGGTGCTGTTCCGGTACGGGCCCGACTCGGGGCCGGGGGCGCTCGACCACCCCTCGCTCGCCCTGATGCTGCCGAACCACCTCATCGCAGTGAACGACGACCTCCGCCACCGGGTGGTCCTGATCGACCCCCGGCGGCACCGGATCGTGTGGCGGTACGGACGTACCGACGTGGCGGGCAGGGCGCCGGGTCTGCTCGACACCCCGGACGGCATGGACTTCCTCCCGTTCGACGTGGCGATGCGCATCCCGGGCATCCGGGAGGTCGTCCGGCGCGGCGTGAGCCGGTGACGCGGGCGGCCGGGTGATCTCGTAGACTGCCGCGCCTCATGGACTGGCGTCTGGAACTGGTGGCGGTTCCCGTCTCGGACGTGGACCGCGCAAAGGCCTTCTACACCGATCAGGTCGGCTTCCATGCCGACCACGACCATCGCGTCAGCGACGAGATTCGGTTCGTTCAGTTGACGCCTCCCGGGTCGGCCTGCTCGATCGCCCTGGGGACCGGCCTGGTGGACTCGCCGCCGGGCTCCGTTCAGGGCCTGCAGCTGGTCGTCCCGGAAATCCACACCGCGCGCGCCGAGCTCCTTGAGCGGGGAGTGGAGGTCGGCGAGGTCCAGGAATTCCCGTGGGGCTCGTTCGTTTTCTTCAGCGACCCCGACGGCAACCGCTGGTCCGTGCAGCAATTGCCCCCTCGCTGACACGCACTGCTCGTCCGGCCGTCCCTCGTGCCCCCGGCACGCGAGGTGAGCCCCCGCCGTGGACCGTTGCGGTTCGGTCGAAGCTGCTGCGCCGCCTCGGTCGCACCGCAGAGGCCCGCGACGCCTACCGCCGTGCGATGGCACTGGTCCACGACGACGCCCGAGCGGCGCTTGCTCGAGCGGCGGCTGGCGGAGCTCGGCGCGGCTGCCGGTCCAACCCGGCAATGGACCTGGGTCGCGGCGGTGCGACCGGGCGGGAACCGCGCGTCAGCCTGTGAGGAGCGTGAGCAGCATCACCGTGGGCTCCGTCGCGACGAGCCTGTGCGGGGTTCGGGGCGCCATGTGGAGCCACCACCGGCTGCTCGCATCGGCCTCCTCGCCGTCTGCCGTGAACCTCATCCGCCCCTGCAGGATCCGCACGATCGCCGGATGCGGGGACTCGTGCTGTGTCATGCCCTCACCGGAGTCGAAGCCGAACACGGTCACGTTCAACTGGTCGTCGCGGTGAATGACGTTGGAAACGACGGCCCCGGACTGGATGGTCACCTCGGCCCCGAGGTCGGGGACGACGCGTGCGACACAGATCCCTCCTCCCGATGCGAGCCAGCTCTCTCACAGTAGAGGTAGAGCCGCGGCCGGATCACGAGAGGTAGCTCTCCGGGCAGTCCCCGGGAGTCATCCCAAGGAGCCTCGCGAGGAAGAGGAGCCCGAGCGCAGGAGCAGCACGATGGTCAGGCCTGCCGAAGATCAAGGCCTCGGCCTTCAGAAGGAACAAGCTGAGGGTCACCAATCCCCCCGCCGAGTCACTCGGGCCGGTGCCTGCGCCAGGCCCCCGCGCCGGGTTCTTATCCCCCTCTAACCAAACGCACAGCCGCCGGCGCCGTGGGGCTCGGATAATCGTCTGAAGGAGGGGCCAGGGTGGGCCCTGGCGTACCAGGAGGCGGCGAGGTCGTTCGAGCCGGGGGCTCGGGTCGACTGGCCGCGTTGGAGGCGGCGTGAGTCGCGGGAAGAGGACTCGAGCTCGAAGCCGTTCCCGTAGGGCGACAGGGTCACCGGTCGCGGCGGCTCCGGATCCGAACGACCGCCCCGAGGGGAGCGAGTCGCGGGTCGAACCGGCCAGGCGGCGAGCCCGGATCGCGAAGGTGACGCTCGCCGCGACCGGGGCACTCGTGTTCGGCGGGGCGATGGGCTTCGCGCGACTCTCCTTCGCGGGCCACACCAAGAGCCCGACACAGCCTCTCACGGCGCCGCCGCGATTCGTCAGGATCGTCCGTCACAACCTGCTCCAGGCCGGCATCGTCGCGCCGGCCCAGGCGCCGGCCGCCGCGTCCACCAGCGTGTCATGAGCGTTCACCGCTTCCACGCCATGGGCTGCGAGGTGGCCGTCGGCGGGGAGACGGAGGCCGGGAACCGTTCGATCGAGCGGCTCTTCCGGGAGCGCGAGGCGATCTTCAGCCGGTTCGTCCCGGGGAGCGAGCTGAACCGGGTCAACGCATCGGCTGGGCGGTTCGTCGCCGCCTCGGAGATCTTCGCCGACACGCTGCGCACAGCGCTCCGCGCCGCCGAGGAGACCGACGGGGTGGTGGAGCCGGGGCTCGGCGCCTCGCTCGAGGCCGCCGGCTACACGCGCGACTTCGAACTGGTCGCGCCGGACCCCCGGCTGCCCGCGGCGGCGGCGGCGGGAGGCGCGTGGCGCCGCGTCCTGGTGGTCGGCAACCGGGTCGGGGTCCCCGCCGGCGTCCGGCTCGACCTCAACGGTGTCGTGAAGGCGCTCGCGGTCGACGACGCGCTGGCGCTCCTTCGGGGGGACGGATTCGTCTCCGCTGGGGGCGACATCGCCGCGCGGGGGGAGCTCACGGTGGCGCTCCCGGACGGCGACGCGGCGTCGTTGCGCCGGGGCGCTCTGGCGACGAGCGGCGACACGAAGCGTCGGTGGCGGCGGGCCGGCCTCGTGCAGCACCACTTGATCGACGCGCGAACCGGCCGTCCCGCGGAGTCGTCGTGGGCCCAGGTGACGGCGTGCGGCGCGACCTGCCTGGCCGCCGACGTCGCGGCGAAGGCCGGATACCTGCTGGGCGCGGACGGGCCGGCGTGGCTCGACCGGCGCGGGATCCCCGGACGGTTCCTGGCGAGGAACGGCCGAGTGGCGACCAACACAGCCTGGAGGCGGAGCATGCGAGAGGCGGTCGTGTGCACCTGACGTCGAGCCCGGTCGACTGGTATGCGGCGAGGGCCGGCGGGGTCGTGGCTTACGTCCTCCTCTCCGCGGTCGTCGCCCTCGGCCTCACGATGTCGACGAAGAAGTCGATGAAGCGGTGGCCGCGCTTCGCGCTCGAGGACGTGCACCGCTTCGGGGGACTGCTCGTGGGGACGTTCATCGTCATCCACATCGTCGCGGTCGCGATCGACGCCTACCTGCCGTTCTCGCTCACCTCGCTCGTCGTCCCGCTCGTCTCGCGCTACCGGCCGGTCTGGATCGGGCTCGGGGTCGTCGCCGCCGAGCTGCTGCTGGCGCTCGCGTTCACCAACCACTACCGAAACGGCCGCCTGTCGTACCGGATCTGGCGCCGAGCGCACTACGTGAACTTCGTCGTGTGGGGCGCGGCGACGCTGCACGGCCTGGGCTCTGGCACCGACCGCAGCTCGGTCTGGCTGCTCGCGATCTACGCCGTGGCCGTGTCCACGGTGTGCGGCCTGGTCACGTGGCGCGTGGCCCGGCGGTGGCGGCCGGCGGCATGGCTCCCGCGCGTCGCGCCCTTCGTCGCGGGAGGGCTCGCGATCGTCCTGATCGGCGCTGTGGCCCGCGGGCCGCTGCGGTTCCAGCCGAAGCCCTGGAACGCTGCGAGCTTTCGCGACACCCTCACCGGACGGATCCTGAGCGACAACGGCGTGTCGAAAGGGATCGTCTCGATGGCGGGGAACGGGACCGGATCACAGCGCGTGCTCGTCCGGGCCGACCTCCTCGTCACGACGAAGGAGCTGGTCTCGACGGACTTCCAGATGGAGTACCTCCCGAGCGGTGCGGTCTGTCGCGGAACCGTGACGCACGTCCACAACTTCGGCTTCGAGGCGACGTGCCGGATGCCGAGCGGCGCCCATCGCTTCGTGCACGCCCAGTGGAAGCTCAGCAACAGCAGCGCCCTGCGGGGCGGGGTGATCGTCGCCCACCCCTGAGCCCGGGGAGCCGGGCCGGTCTTCGAGAAGCGTCAGCCGGAGGAGGCGTTCGCCCCTGGCGATCTGGCTCTCCCCAACCGCTATCCCCAACGCCTTGCGCGATCCAACCGGGTATGTGCAGGGCTAGATCCACCCAGTCGGCGACGGGCCTCATCGAACTCGTTCGCGGTGATCCGGAGTGAGCCGCCCTGGGTTTGATGGAGCTCGGTCTGTCTGGCACTTCCCGTCGCTCGGTTTGAGAAGTTGTGGCCGATGAGTTCGGCCCCGGCGAGCGGTCGTACCTGAGTGGCCCCATCGCCGCAGCGATCGCTGCGCCCGGCCGTCGACCCGGCGGCGGGATCGCTGAGCCCTGTCAGAAGGAGCTTGCTAGGCTGGGGTCCTGACGAACTGGTGGTCCGCCCGATGGCGCCCAGGGCGAGGTACCTCAAAGGAGGTCTTCATGCATCGATTGGCGCTCGCGGCCGGGGCCTTGACGATCGCGGTCCTGGCCCTTCCCACTTCAGCCGGGGCCGATGCCGTATACCACTCCCAGCACATCCCCCTGGCCCCGCTCGGCGACGCCTCGCTGCGCTCGGGGTTCGTAGAGAACATCCACGCCAGCGGACCAAACGTATTCGCCCACGAGGTGTACGTGGTGAACGGGGCCGCGGCCGACACCGAGTTCCAGGTGAGCATCGCCCTGTTCGTTCAGGACCCGACGTGCACGTCCTCGCCCACCGTGATTCCCACGGCCACGCTCGCCACGAATGGGGCCGGGAACGGAAAGGCCCAGGCGTTCTTCACACCCGAGGACGCGGCCGTCCTCCGGCATGCGAGTCACGGGGCGATCTGGCAGCTGTCGGTCAACGGAGTGGTCCAGTACCAGACCGCCTGCAGCACGATCGTGCTCGATTGACCCCGCTGGCCCCCCGGATTCAGGGAAGCACCTGAAGGGCACGCAAACCCGGATCGCCGGCGCTGCCAGCGCGTTTCGTACGATCGGCCCTCTTCCCGGAAGGAGGTCCTGTCGTGCTCTTCGCGCCTGTATCTGTTGGTGCGGCGGCTGCTCAGCCTCGTAGGCGGTCCATCAGACGACCTGCACAACGACATCGAGATCGTGGTCCTTCGCCATCAGCTCTCGGTGCTGAAGCGCCAGGCGGCCAGGCCACGCCTTCGCCGCCGCGACCGGATGTTCATGGCTGCCCTGAGCAGGGTGCTCCCTCGCCCGCGCTGGTCGTCCTTCCTTGTCAGCCCGCAGACGCTCCTTCGCTGGCATCGTGAGCTCGTTCGCAGGAAGTGGACCTCAGGAAGTGGACCTACCGTCGCAACGCCGTCGGGGGACGCCCGCCGATCGCCGGGGACGTGCGGGAGCTGATCCTTCGCATGGGAAGGGAGAACCCGCGGTGGGGATGCGTGCGGATCCGAGGTGAGCTGGCCAAGCTCGGGATCAGGGTCTCGGCGACGACGATCCGCACGCTCCTGCGTCGATGCGGGCTCGGTCCGGCTCCCAGGCGGTCGGGTCCGACCTGGGGGGAGTTTCTGCGCAACCAGGCACGCGGGATCCTGGCGACCGACTTCTTCACGGTCGAGACGCTCAGGCTTCGCACCCTGTACGTGCTCTTCGTGATCGAGCTTCGCACCAGGCGAGTCCTCCTGGCCGGCGCCACCAGGCACCCCGACTCCGCGTGGGTCACCCAGCAGGGGAGGAACCTGTCCTTCGATCTCACCGACGGCAGAAGCTGCCGGTTCCTGATCAGGGACCGAGACTCAAAGTACGCCTGGGTGGGCTCATCCATGAATACGAACTGGCTGCTTGAAGCCGAATCGCGGGGTTTCCGTGCCCTTCAGGCATTTCCTGGAAATGCTCGCGGCGATGGTGGTGGGGATGATCGCCACCGGCGCCATCTTCCTGTCCATCAGACGTGGGACGAGGTGACCACCCAGTACCCCACGCAGGCTTTGCTGAGGATGGCGGCCGGGATGAGCATCCCGATGGCGGCCTGGATGCTGTACCGAGGCATGGGGTGGAGGAACTCCTACGAGATGGCCGCGGCCATGGTCCTCCCAGTGATTCCGTTCCTGTGTCTCGTCTGGTTCAACGTCACCAAGAGTGCGCAGTGCGGGGCGTATTGCGCCTCGACGATAGTGGCGATGCTCGCCCTCATGCGTTTCCGGCGGAGCGAATGCTCGATGCAGATGTAGGTCGAGGTGGCGCGACGGGTTACCGCATCTGGCCGAAGTGGAGCCGCCGGCCTCGCTCGCCCGGGTACGACCGCGTGACTGAGTGGAACGAGCACCGCCGCTGGTTCGACCCCGCCGCGCGGGCGATCGCCGTTCGCGCTGCGGAGGCTCGCCGAACAGCTCCGCCACCTCGACGCGGAGCCGTGAACCCGGGACCGCCGCCGGAAAGCGAGCCAAGGGTTGCACCGGCCGGAAGCCCGCGACAGTGCTCTCCTATACGGCAACCGCGGCCTCAGTCGACCGCGCCCCCCCGGATCACGAGGCCTGGGCGACTATCAAAGCAGGCCAAGCGACTTAGCGCTGATCCGATCGGCGCTGGGGGTGCTGCGCTCGAGCGTCGGCGCGGTGACCGCCGGATGCGTGGACAGCATGTTCTGTGGTGTGGGAGGGGGCGGGGTGAACCCCCCGCCCCCTCCCCGATCGCTAGCGGCGACCAGCTAGCTCACGGAGTCACACCACGGAGCAGGTGAAGCTAGAGCTCGGCACGGGCCCGTTCGAGGTCGGCGGGCTGAATGTGCAGTTGACTGTCAACACGAGCGTCTCCCAGCGACCGAAGGTGCCTGTCCCGGCAGTCTGGTCCTGGAACAACTGGATCATGGCCGATGTGAACGCCACGCCGGTGATCGTCTCGGTCCACAGGGGGTTGGGACAGTCAGGAGCCCCGGGGATCGGCGTCGTCGGCCGCGCCGTCGTCGTCGTGATCGTGACGTTTCCGTTCTTGATGTCGCCCGCGTTCACCGGAGTCGTCCCCGTCGTCGTGACCGGCGCCGGGTTCTGGCCGGGCGGCTGGTTCTTGCCGGACGGGTTCGTGCACGTGGCCGTCGGATTCCCCGTCGCTGTCAGAACCTGCAGGGAGTCGAAGTTCCCGAGGCCCGCGTAGCTGACGGTGGCCGTCAATGTGAGGCCATTGTCGGTGAACAAGATGGGGTTGTTCCCCTTGAGGTGAGGGTTCACGGCCCACGCCTGTTGGGCGAACAGGGTCATCGTGGCGAAGACCCCAATCACTACCACAAACCTTCTCATCTTTGGAACCTCCCCTGGATCCTTCCGAACAGTGAAAGCCTGAAAATCGGTCCGGGTCAACATGTCTCGTTTGGCCCCGAGGAAGTAGACAGGCTTCGAGTCGAACCCACAAGGCACAGCCAGGGAGGGCTCCGGGCGAGGCCGAATGTCCAGCGCCGTCGTGGAAGCTGCACATTGCCGCCGATGAACGGGGGATTCACCCTCATGGTCCCCACGCTTCACCCAAATGGGGGACAGCACTATAGGGCATTTGGGGGACAGCACTATAGGGCATTTGGGGAGGCCAATTCAGGAGAAAAGGGGTTCTCCCCACCTTTCCCCCGGTGGTTGGACCGTGATCCCGACGGAGCAGAGGTGAATCATGATGCGGCCGAGTGGTGGCCTGCAGGCGCGGTGGTTGATGAGCCAGATCCAGCCTTGAGTTCGGAAACGGACGCTAGCGCCCTCGGAGCCCGGGAGAAAACCGTGCTCTGGGGCAACGGCGGCCCGACGACCCCTCCCTAACTGCATCTCTTGTGGGCCTGCAGACGCTCCCCCTCGGCGTTCTCGGCGTCGCATCCCCCCTCAGCCGGACGGGTCTCCAGCCTCCGAAACCTAACGGAAGCACTCGGCGAGACCCGGCACATCGCTCGCCGGGCCGTTGCCCTACCAGATGACAACGCCTACCGGACCGTTCACCACCCACGAACTCATCAACGCGTTGGGACTCGGTGAGCAGGACCGCTGGATCGTGCTCCGAAGCAACAACCAAACCTTCTTAATCGACGCCTTCGGTCAGACCGCCAAGGACTTCCGAACGTTCTTGCCCTTCGTTCACTCGTTGCTGAAGGGTCTCACCATCCACGCAGCCCCAGAGTGATCAGCGACACCCGACACGGTGTGACACGGAGATCCAATCTTCGGCGGTCTTCCGGAGAGAGCGGGTTGGTCACCCCGGGCTGCTCTCAGAGTCGGCCAATGGCCGTGTCGAGGGCTTCATGTCTTCCTCTCAACCAGCATCCCTTCGGCCCCTAGCGTCCTCGCGGAGGGCCAGACACCGTAGGTAGGCCTGTTCGATCACGTCCCGCATGAGCTCGGTCGAGCACCCCTTCACCAGGTAGGCGTAGGCCCCCACTTCGTGGGCGCCCCGGGTCGGGAGGGGACCGTCGTAGGCGGTGAGCACGATGACCTGGGTAAACCGGACCTGGGACTTGATCGTCCGCGTGGCCTCTATCCCTCCGACCCCCGGCATCAGCAGGTCCATGAGCACGACGTCCGGACGCAGGTGGTGGACGACCCCGATGCTCTCCAATCCATCAGAGGCCTCACCCACCACCTCGATGCCGCAGCTCTCGAGGGTCTCCTTGAGCAGGGCGCGGTTCGCCCGGTCGTCCTCCACCAGGACCACTCGAGGGCCAAAACGTGGAAGCGAGGGGGCCGCGCCATCCGTGGGGCCGGGCGACATGGTGCGCAAGCATGGGGCTGGGGCTCATCTGGATGCCATCGGCCATCAGTCTCATATTGGTGCGCAGGGCGGCCTACCCTGGTCGCCCAACCTTTGGCTTACGTGGTAGGCCGAGTACGGGAGTCGCGAAGTGATCCCGGACGTGAGATTGCGCCTCGGTCTTGGGCGTGCTTGACACCGTTCGGTGGCATCTCCGCGAGGCGAGCTGCCTATCCTGCTGCTCGACGTCTTAACCGCAGCGTGCCCGGCAAGCCAGCCACTACCCCCATCTCGCCGTCGAGACGGGGTTCCGAGTCGCCTTCCAGGCGACGACGGCGCCGCGGTGACGTCTGATTGAGCACGGCCCGTACTGCGGACAGTAGATGGAGTTGCCCAAGTCTGATTCTGCACGGTTCGTGCCGGTGTCGGCCAGCCGAGTTCCACGACGCGACGCTCGTTCGGCGGGCTGAGGACGCTGTCTCGCGGCCTACGCGCGATCAGTGAACTAGCGAGCCTCGCCGAGGCCGCCGGCGGCGGAAGGCTCTCAGTACGCTCCGTCCGCTCAGGAGACCGTAGCAGCCAAGCTGGCGGCCCCAGAGATGGGGCCGTCCCGGGACGCAAGGGGCAGGCTGAACGAGAATGTCGATCCAGCTCCAGGCTCGGAGTCCAGCCATAGACGCCCGTTCATGGCCTCGACCAACTGCTTGGCGATGTACAGGCCCAGGCCGAACCCTGCGGCGTGGGGGATCACCGGACCATCGATCCGTTGGAACCGCTCGAATACCCGCCTCTGGTCCTGGAGGGGAATGCCTGGGCCCTCGTCTCGGATCGAGACAACCGCATCGAGGCCTTCTCGGCGGACCGTCACCCGAAGCGGCGTTCGGGGCGGCGTGTACTTGAGGGCGTTCGTCAGCAGGTTGCCCAGGACCTGGGCCACCCGAAAGGGGTCACACAGAGCGCGGAGCGACCCCGGCGCCACGACCTCGATGACCCGGTCCCGGTGGAGCGGTCGGTACTGCTCCACCTCCCTGTCGACGAGCAAGGACAGATCTGCGACCTTGGTATCCAGCTCCCGCCGCCCGGCGTCGAGCCGAGTCACGTCCAGCAGGTCGTTGACGAGACGCTCCAGCCGCTCGGCCTGGTTCATCATCCGGCGGTAGCAGTCCTGTCGGGCCTCCGGCGAGTCCTCGATCGTCCCCTGTAACAGCGAATACAGGAACCCCTTCAGTGGGGTGAGCGGCGTGCGGAGTTCGTGCGACACGGTTCCCAGGAGCTCTGCGCGGAGACGTTCGGTCTCGATCTCCTCGGTGGCGTCGTGAGCCACCACCACGCTTGCCTTGAGCCTCCGCTGCCGGTCCAGGATCGGGTTGCGAGCGTAGCGCATCCACCGCTTTGCCCCGTTCGGCCGGGCGAACGCGGCCAAGACATCGTGCCCGGACCTCTCGGGATCCTCACCCTGCTGCGGCACCAGGTCGATCGCGTCTTCGAAGCTCAGCACCCGGGTCCACCGCCGGCCCCTGACATCCTCGGCCGGGTGGCCGGTAATGCGCTCCATGGCGGGGTTCCACGTCAGGATCAGCCCGTCCCGTGACAGCAGCACGATGCCGTCGGTGGTGTTGAGGATGATCTCCTCGAGCTGGGCGCGCTGCTCGAGGGCGGTGGACAGGAGGCGGATGTTCTCCAGCTTGACTTCGAGCTGAGACGCCGAGGCGTCGAGAAGCGAACGGCTTGCCTGCCGGAGTTCGGCGGCCCAGTGCACGGCCAGAGCCGCCACCGGACGATCCTGGGCGCCGATGGGGACGACGTGGGTCGAGCACCCCCCGATCGCAGAGAGGTACCGCCTGGGATCGACGGGGCGCGGAATCGGTCCGTCCGCGGCGAGCTCGGAGCGGCGGCCGCGGGAATCCTGCACGTTGATGAACCGTTGGTCCACCGTGACCAACTCCACGCACGTCGCATCCAGCGTCCGGGCCACGGTGCGAAGGAAGGGACGGAAGTCCGGGTCAGCATCGACGAGCTCCAGGAGCTGCCGGCCAGCGGCGTGGAAGTTGTCCATGCGCTCCTGCTCGCGGGCGCGCTCGCGCTCAGCAATGCTCCGCAGGAGAGCCCGATAGGCCAGGAATGCAAGAACGGCCGGACCTACCAAGAGGCCCAGTGCGGCAGGCTGGGTCACCCACACCACCGCGCCGAGGGTCCCCAGGGTCACGTTCCCCACCCAGTGCAGGATGTTGGCGAGCGTCGGGGTCGCGAGAATCGAGCGGAACGACCCTCCCCCGACCAGGGCGATGACCGAAGCGACCATCATCTCGTTGACCACGAAGTGGGCCCCCATTCCGGCCGCCACCGCGACCCACGCCAGCGGGTCGAGCGGGGAAGCCGGCTGGAACAGGCCGTAGACGGCCACTGCGGACGTCGTGGCCAAGGCGAACTGCCCGGCGTTGAAAGCCACCTTCACTGGCCGCCACCGCTGCGCGAGCTGGCCGGCCACCACGCCCGTCACGGCCGCGAGGACCAACACGCTCGGGCGGGCCAGGATCAGCGCGCCCGTCCACGCGACGTCAGTGAGGGTAAAGTTCTCGTTCTCGGTCCCGTGGCGAAGGGTGGCCACGAATCGCTCGGTCAGCACGGCCCCCACCGAAAGCGCCGCCCACGCCGCGGCGTCGCCGGCGGTCCACCTCGCGACGTCGGGGACCTGCAGCGCCGCTGCCAGGGCTCCACCCGTCACGCTGGCCGCGATCAGCGCCCTCGCATGAAGCGGCAGCCCGCTCACGACGGTACGAGGTCCTTGTCGGGGGGGTGAACCGCGAGCAGGGGGAGGCGGAACGAACCCGTGGTCCCCCGTCCCGGCTCCGACTCGAACCAGATCGTGCCCGCCATCGCCTCAACCAGCCGCCTTGCCAGGTACAAACCGAGGCCCATGCCGCTTCCGCCAGGGCCGCGCCCCGCCTCCCCCCGCCCGAATCGCTCGAAGACTCGGTTCCGGTCGACCGGGCGAATGCCGTACCCTCGATCCTTCACCGACACGACCATGTGGTCGCCATTCCGCCCCACAGCCACTTCGACCGCGGCGTCCGTGGGCGAGAACTTGATCGCGTTGGAGAGCAGGACGTCCACCACCTGGGACAGACGCGACGGGTCGGCGCTCACGCGGAGGGTGCAGCGACACGGCGGGAGGAGGACGGCCCGGGCCGGGTTCCGCTCCCGGCACACACGCACCCGCTCCTCGACCACCTCGGCGAGGTCCACTGGCTGGGCCCGGACCAGAGGCTCGTCGGCGTCAAGGGTGGTCACCTCGAGCAGCACCCCGATCAGCTGCTCGAGCCGCTCCACCTGCCTCAGCATGACCACGTAGTACTCGGCCCTTTCCCGCTCCGTCTGCCCGATCGTGCCGGCCGCGAAGGCGGTCAGGTAGCCCTTGAGAGGGGTGAGCGGTGTGCGCAGCTCGTGCGAGACGGTGTCCAAGAACTCGGCTTTCAGGCGCTCGACCTCGAGCTCGGCGGTGACGTCGCGGACGATCACGACGTCCCCGCGGCGCCGTCCCCACCGATCGGGGCTAGGGAACGCGGTCAGCCGGAGCCACTTGCCGGACCGGTCGTCGCCCCCTGGTGCGACATCCTTTGGTCCGACCTCCCCGTCGCTCCGCACCACTCGTTTCGAGCCGAACAGCGACGCCCACGACCGCCCAAGAGCCTGCCCCTCGGGAACGCCGGTGATGCGCTCCATCGCGGGGTTCCACGATGCCACCCGGTCGCCCTCGGTCAGCGCGATGATGCCGTCCGCCGAGCGGGCCACCACGGCCGCAACACGGTTCCGCTCCCGGAGCCATGCGCGGTAGGCCACATAGCAGGCCGCCAGCGGGCAGGCCATGAGCGGCACGGCCACCGGGTCCGTGGCCCACACCAGGGCTGCGCCGGTCCCCACCGCCAGGTTGGCGACGAAGTGCACGACGTTCAGGGCCATGGGGCCCAGCAGGACACCGCGGAACCGCTCCCCTGCGGCGAGGGACACGGCCAGCGCCACCAAGGACACGTTGAGGACGAAGAACGCGAGCATCCCCAGGGCGCTTCCCCCGACCCCGAGCACCGACAGCCGCACCGCCGGATGGAGAGCCCCGCGGACGAGTTCCGCCGCGGTCACCGAGACGGCGAACTGGCCGATGTTGAAAGCGATCTTGTGCCAGGCCCACCGGCGAAGGGCTTGGCCGAGGGCGAGCCCGGTTGCCACCGCCAGGGTCAGGACGCCGGCGGGGGCCAGGATGAGGCCGGCCGCGATCGCGGCGTCCGTCACGGAGAAATTCTCCATCTCTGATCCGTGACGGATCGAGACCGGGAACTGCTCAAGCAGGGCAACGGCTGTTGTGAGCACTCCAAACGCGAGGAGGCCGCCGGCTGTCCATTGCAGGGCGTCGGGGATCCGGATGGCGATGGCGGCGGCCCCCGACATGGCCACGGCGAGGACCAGCAGGCGAACGGGTCGGGGGAGGGCGCTCCTCGTGCTTACCAAGATATCCTCACTTCCCCGCTCAGCTCCACGTCAAGGCAGCCCACGTCTTCGCGGTCCAGGTGTCCCCGCTCCACGACTTTGCCGCCCAGGACTTCGCATCCCAGCCCATCCCGCTCCACGTCGCGCCGCAGAAGGTGGTCGTTTGCCAGCCCGACGTGCTCGCCGTCAGTGGGGCCCACGGGGAGCTGTTCCACCTGGTCGTGTCCCACGCGCTGGTGGTCCAAGTCTTGGGGTTCCACGAGTGCCCCAGCACGTCGATCTCGCCTGACACCATCTCGGCTGAGCCGTCGCCGTTGAGGTCCGTGTATACGTGCGTGCTCCCCCGGCTCGCCTCCAGAGACCCCAGGCCGGCCGACCGGGTCAGCATCGAGTTCGCGGGAGCGCTCGCGTAGGTACCGGCGGCGGCGGCCCTCACCGCTGCACCGGCGTTGACGAGGCCTGCCCCGCCTCCGGGCTTGCCAGCCATGGCCGGCCAGGCGGTCCTGATCAGGGTGCTCTTGGCCACGTTCGGCGAGAGCCCGGGGTTGGCGGCGAACATCATCGCGGCGACGCCGGACACCACCGCCGTGGCCTGTGAAGTCCCGGTCCCCTTGAAATAGTGGTCGTCGATGACGGCCAGGGGGTGCTGCTGGTCGATCGTGCTCCCCGGGTCCCTGATCGACGCCATGCTGATGCCGGGGGCGACGATGTCGGGTTTGGCCACCCCGTCCTGCGTCGGCCCCCTGCTGGAGAACGAGGCCACCAGGTCGTCACCCGGCTGGATCGTGCCCCCCAGGTCGGCGGCCCCCACGGTGAGGACGTACGGGTCGTCGCCGGGCTTGTCGATCGTCCCGGTGTACGGGCCGCGGTTCCCGGCGGCCCCCACCACGAAGATCCCGGAGAACCAGACCCGTTCCACCGCGAAGTCCAAGGGATCTTTCCGGTAGCTCTGCGCGGAGTCCGTGCCGTAGGAGAGGTTGAGAACGCGGATGTTGTACTTGGACCTGTTGGTGACCACCCACTGCAGGCCGGCCAGCACCACGGACACGTCCGTCGAGCCGTCCCACCCGGCCACCTTGATCGAGACGAGGTTGGCCCTCGGCGCCGCCCCCTCCCACTTGCCTCCGGAGAGTGTTCCGTCGCCGGCGATGAGGCCGGACATGTGAGTGCCGTGTCCGTATCGATCGTAGCCGTCGTGGTCGGGGGTCAGGTCCACTCGCGCGAGAACCCGGTTTCCCAGATCGGTGCTCTTTGAGACACCCGTGTCGATGAGGGCGACCGTGGCGCCCTTCCCGGTTGGTCCGCCGGTCCGGAAGTCCTTGGGAAGGTCGATGGCCTGCCGCCAGATCTGGTTCGCCCCCTTGCCGTCGTAGCCGTCGAGGTTCGGTGCGCCGTCCATGTGAATGTCGCCGTCCGGCCAGGCTTTCAGGACGGCGGGGGCGGAAAGGAGGTCATCCACTCCACTCGCCGGGACGCTCGCGGTGAAACCCTTCACAATCGGCAGCTCGACCACGACGTGGCCGCCGAGCGCTCGGACGAGGTCCTCCGCATCCGAGGTGTGCGGGCGGCGCTCCCGCACAATCACCGTGAGGTCGGTGTGGGGCTTGGATCGGGCCTCGCTGAGGAGCGCTGCACTGGCCCGATCGTTGGGAAGGATCACCTTGATCGGAGCGAGGACCGTCCCGACCACGGTCAGGGCCAGGATGGCCGTGATCAGAGCTGGGCCCGTTCGCCAACCGGCGCTCCTGGCTGACGGAATGGGCGATGACTTCGGCATGCGTGGTCCTCCCCCTGGTCGAACCCTCACTCTCCCCTGGCGAGGTGACTGATGCATCGGATGACAGGCCACTCCTGACCAACGACCGGGGGATTATTGGCATGCGACAAAAGACCTGTGGAATAGGTCGGAGGTCGTACCCTTTGACCCCATTGTTGTTGAGGCGTCGGACTCAGCTCCTGCCAGATCCCGGCAGACGACCATGTGTGCCGATCCAGCCCGCTCGCGAGGCCGGCGATCTGCCGCTCGACTCGTTTGGTGACGCGCCGCTCCACGACGAATGCGAGGAACGGGACAAGCCCACCCAGGATGGGGCCGGCGAGCTGGGGGATGGGCCAGCGAGCCCGGCGGGTGAGGTCGGCGGCCGAAACCAGATAGACGATGTAG
>WNGE01002053.1_pt1 | contig 25061 bp, 18 predicted proteins | sample 5400651 | NCBI WGS metagenome assembly WNGE01 (sample SAMN13153370, study PRJNA577476) | soil metagenome | isolation source: 60 cm soil or saprolite under grassland replicate 2 | place: USA:California | collected 2016-06-15
GGTGAGCATCTGACCCCATTTGTAAACGGGAGGGATTTGCGGTATGCTGGGCATCACTTGGAACTCCTTCTGACTGGGTTGATTTTCTTGATAGTATGTCAGATCGGGAGTTCCCTTTGCTCTTATTTAAGTGGTATTGCCCGCCTGCGGGCGGGCGGCAATGCACCCACCTGGCTAAAGCCAGTGGCCCTCTTGCCGCTTGATGGTAGAGCATTTTTTGGAACAGGAGGTACTCATGCCATCGGCCAAAGGTTGGGCGATATGGTGGCTCTTTATTTTGGGAGCGATGATGGGGACGGGGCTGGATGCGTTTCATGTTTATAGTAAGGTGGAACGGTATGCGATGCCTGTGTTTTTGGGTGTGGCGTGGTGGGTGCCACTGCTGTTTGGAGGTGCGGCGGTGGCTATCGGGTATTCGTATCTTATGGTTGATCCTTTGCTAGGGCAACTGCGAGTACCGCGAAAGCTACAGATGTGTATTGTGCAGTTGTTGTGGGTTGTGCTGGCTTACACGATCAGCGCGACGAGTATCTCCTCCCTGGCGAAAGTCGGACTGATAACGATTGTCTATGTTAATTTCTGGTTTGTGGCGGGGAAAGGGTGGCAAAATGTTGTACTTTCGTTGGCGACGGCGATTACTGGCACACTGGTTGAAATGGTGTTGGTAGCCGCGGGAGCGTTTGCTTACCGACATCCCGATTTCATTGGAGTTCCCTACTGGCTCCCATGTATTTACGCCTGTGCTTCCCTGGCAGTAGGAGACATGGGAAGATATCTTTTTCTTTCATCTACGCAAAGGGGGATTATATGAAGCGATCTGTCAAGAGAGATTGGGCACTGGAGACACTACTGGTACATGGTAGCGAACGGGAAGAGGGCAGGAGTAGTAGAGGAGTGCCGACGGTACAGCCTATTTATACGAGTACGACATTTCTCCATCCAGATTCCGAGGCTCTAGACCGGGCTTTCGAGAATAGTTTGTCCGGTAACGAGAGTGAGACGGCCTTTGTTTACGGTCGGCAGGGGAACCCAAATACCTATGCGCTTGAGTCTGTGATAGCACAAGCAGAGGGCGGCGTTGGCGCGATCGCTTATAGTTCAGGGATGGCGGCGATCCATGCCGCGCTGCTGGCGGCCGGGCTGACCACGGGAAGCAAGATTTTAGCGGCAAAGGACCTGTACGGGTCGACGATCAGCCTGCTGCGACAGGTGTTTGTGCCATTGGGGGTTGAGGTGGTGATGCATGATTTGTATGGTCCCGAGGTGGCCGATATTATTCGAGCAGAGGAGCCAGACGTGGTTTACGTGGAGACGCTTTCGAATCCGCTGGTGAAGGTCATCGATCTTGATGCTGTCAGCGCGGTGGCGAAAGAAATTGGAGCGGTGAGTATCGTGGATAGCACGTTTACGACGCCGTACCTGGTGAGGCCGATTGAGCATGGTTTTGACCTGGTGGTGCACAGCGCGACGAAATACCTGGGGGGACATGGTGATAGTACGGCGGGAATCGTGATTAGCGCGAAGCGTGCTTTACTGGACCAATTACGGAACTTTGCGATTATTTTGGGGGCTAAGCTGAGTCCGTTTGAAGCTCACCTGATTAAGCGGGGGGTACAGACGCTATCGCTGCGGATGGAGCGGCACTGTAGCAATGCGCTGAAGGTGGCCCAGTATTTGCAAGATCATAAAGCAGTGGAGCGGGTACATTACCCGGGGCTGGAGGATCATCCACAGCATACGCTGGCGAAAACACTAATGGGTGCAGGGCGAGCTGGCGGGCTGCTTTCTTTTGAATTGAGGGAGCAATCGCGAGTAGCGGCGTTTCGTTTTATGGATAGACTGCGGCTGTGCCTGCCGGCGACGACGCTGGGTGATGCCTGGTCGCTGGTGAGCTATCCATCGATATCGTCGCATAGAAATCTGCCGGAGGCTGAACGCAGGAGTATGGGGATTACGGACGGGTGTATCAGGTTGTCAGTGGGTATTGAGTGTGTGAATGATATTATTGGGGATTTGGAGGGAGCATTAGGAGGGAAAGGATGAGCATTATGGAAAACGTACTCACCCAAAGGCACGACACGATTTTCGTGGTAACAATCAATCGAGCGGCGGTACGCAATGCGATTGATGGCCCAACCGCGGACTCACTGGTGCGGGCCTTTCGTACATTCGATGACGATGACTCGCTGTCCGTGGCTGTACTAACTGGAGCTGGTGACACCTTCTGTTCGGGATTTGACCTGAACTCCGTTGCTGATGAGACACGCACTCTAAGCGTTGCCGAAGAGGGCGATGCTCCTTTAGGCGTATCGCGCATGCTGTTATCTAAGCCTGTCATCGCCGCGGTAGAGGGATACGCAGTGGCTGGTGGTCTGGAACTGGCTCTGTGGTGCGACCTGCGTGTTGCCGCTGAGGATGCCGTGTTCGGTGTCTATTGTCGCCGCTGGGGGGTGCCGCTGGTAGATGGTGGCACGATTCGTTTGCCACGCCTCATCGGGCATAGTCACGCGCTAGATATGATCCTTACTGGACGGGGCGTTTCGGGCCAGGAGACGCTGATGATGGGACTGGCGAATCGTCTTGTGCCTCGTGGGGAGGCGCGTGAGGGGGCACTCTCTCTGGCTCGAGAACTCGCGCGCTTCCCTCAACGCTGCCTGCGTTCTGATCGTCTATCGTCCTACGAACAGTGGGGTATGCCGCTTGAGCAGGCGCTAGGCAATGAAACGCGGCGCGGCCTCGAAGTAATCAATTCTGGTGAGACACGCGAGGGTGCTCGCCGCTTCGCCTCGGGACATGGCAGGCATGGCAATATGGACGATATCTAAACTTCTAACCCGATGGTTTGCCTGGGTGTATGTACATACACTTGCTTAAACCATCGGGCATTGTTACCTCTTGAACGCCTCCACCTTCGAAAGGAGAGTAGCGCCGAAGGCATACTATAGAAATGATGTGAAAAACTATCGTGCTGCCGCGCCAGCCTCTTGCACTTCTGCTGGTTTTTGAACAGTCTCGAGATCTATCTCGATTGTCACATCTTCGCTTACGAGCCAGCCGCCGGTTTCAAGCGTCTGGTTCCAGTTGAGGCCCCAGTCTTTGCGGTTAATCTTTGTTTTTGCGCTCAGGCCCGCAACCGTTAGACCCCATGGATTTTTGCCCTGACCAAAGTATTCTGCTTTTAACGTCACCGGACGTGTTACGCCGTGCATCGCCAGGTCCCCTGTGACATTATACTCGTTGCCACTGATGTGCTCGACTCTGGTGCTTTTAAAGGTAATGGTTGGATAAGTTTGTACGTCGAAGAAATCTGCTGAACGAAGATGTCCGTCGCGTCTTTCATCACGAGTGTCTATGCTGGCAGCATCGACCTGTGCTTCAACCCACGAATTTTGCGGGTTTTGTTCATCAATGTGTAGATGGCCGCTGAGAACATTAAAGTGTCCTCGCACGGTGCTGACCATCATGTGTTTTACAGAAAAGGTGGCTTGTGAATGGCTGGCGTCAATTTCCCAGGACATTAAGATACTCCTTCATTGGACTCTTCTTGCGGAAGAGGCCCTCAAATGCTTGTTTGTTGTCAAAGGAAAGGAATACATCAGGATTGGTTCCTGATATTACTTACTTTCTCTTAGTTACTTATTATATATTAGATTACTAGTATTGTCAAGGGCGTGTGAAGCGTTTTTTTGCCAATTTGTTTGGAAATTGAGGGGAGGATAGATATTGACGTTGTATGTTGGCATTGTTATACTGACCGCGGTGACGATTATAGGAAGAAGGGAACTACTTTGGGAACATATGCTATTGCTGTCTTAGCAGGGGACGGTATTGGTCCAGAGGTTACAGCGCAAGGGGTGCGGGTACTGGAAGCGGTGGCTGAGCGTTTTGGACATTATTTTAAGATGACTGAGGCGTTGGTGGGTGTGGCGGCAATTGAGGCGGAGGGTGATGCTATTTCTCATGCAACGATGCGGCTCTGTCAAGAAAGTGACGCTATTTTATTTGGGGCGGTCGGCGGGAGGTCAGGGGGGGTGCCTCGCATGGGACGCGATAAAGCGGGTCCCTCCTACGAGGGACCTCATTCAAGGGTTCAACCTGAACGCGCGCTCTTCCGGTTGCGGAAAGAACTGGCTCTTTATGCGAATCTGCGCCCGATTCGCCCTTTTGATGCTTTGCTCAATGCTTCAACTATCAAGGCTGATATTCTACGGGGAACTGACCTGCTGGTTGTGCGTGAGTTGACTGGCGGAATTTATTATGGGAAGCCCAGCGAGATTCGCGAGACAGCGCAAGGGCTCGAGGCGATCGATACTCTCGTTTATACTGAGGCGGAGATTGCACGGATTGTGCGTACGGCGTTCGAGTTAGCGCGGGATAGGCGAAAGAAGGTGGCGTCGGTAGATAAGGCGAATGTGCTCAGCTCTTCGCGGTTGTGGAGACGGACGGCCGACCTGGTGGCGGCAGATTATCCTGATGTGACGCTGGAGCACCTCCTTGTGGATGCCTGCGCGATGCATCTCATCAGGAGGCCAGCGAGTTTTGATGTGATTGTGACAGAGAACATGTTTGGGGATATTCTGACCGACGAGGCTTCGATGCTGGCAGGATCTATGGGGATGTTGCCCTCGGCGAGTCTTGGAACGCGCCATACTGCACACGGGTTGTTTGGTTTGTATGAGCCTATTCACGGATCGGCGCCCGATATTGCAGGGCAGGAGAAGGCGAATCCTATCGCGGCAATTCTGACGGTTGCGCTCATGCTGCGCTATTCGTTCAATTTGAAAGAGGAGGCGAGGGCGATTGAGGGGGCGGTAGAGAGGATTGTGGAGGCGGGGTATCGCACAGAGGATTTGCGTGAGGAAGGCAAGAAGGTTGTGGGGACAAAGGAGATGGGGAGGTTGATTGTGGAGGCAGTACGGGGTTAATTTAACCCATCATTGGTTTGGGACAGGGGCCCAACGCGAGGAGTTTTTTTTGTGCGTCAGTTAGCTGCTGGCGTATGCTGTCTGTTTCTTGTTCATCCGTGCTGCCAACGCCGCCGCCGTGGCTAGCTTCGCTCAGGCAGGACGAAAGGAGTGCGAGTTTTGCTTCGAGGGTTGTGATTTCTTGTTGTATTTGTTGTTGTTGTATATGCCAGCGTGTTACGGCTCGTTCTACTCCCATGATAGCCTGTTCCTTTTTATATATCTAAGGCAAGGTTCAAATGCACTTGACAGTTTCACATCAACAGAAAGGTCCAGCCCTGTCATGCTGAGCACATGCGCTACGCTCAGTGTAAACTCCGCGAAGCATCTCTCTGCCCCGCGCGACAGACCCTTCCCTGCGCTCAGGGTGACACGGTGTGACTGTTCAAACTGTCAAGTTCGATTCACCCAAATTGAACCATGCCTAAGTTACATATTCTATGCTCCCCGTGGCAAAGCCCCAGGGAGCATATATTTTAGCGCGCGGCTGCTCCATAGACCAGGATGTTGAGGGTGTTGATGAGTTCCTCATCCTGGTATGGTTTGACGACGTATGAGCTTGCGCCCAACTGAAGGGCGCGCTGCTGGTGTTTGGTGGCGGCACGGGAGGTCAAAACGACAAGCGGGAGTGTGCGGTATTGCTCCTGTGCACGGATCGTTGAGATGAGTTCATAGCCATCCATACGCGGCATTTCTATATCGAGCAGGACAGCTGCCGGCGTTTGTTGAGAGACCATCTCAAGAGCCTCGATGCCATCGCGCGCCATCTGGACTTCCCAGCCATGTTGTTTGAGCATGTTGCTTACGACACGGCGAACGCTAGGACTATCATCGACGACAAGGATATGTTTGCCGTGCTCCGCCTCTGTGCTGGCAGACGCGGCTGGTGGTATGGCAGCCGCAGCAGCTTGCTGGAAGGAAGATGGATGTAAGTCCGGCCTGGCGCCCGTTTGCAGAGATGAAACGACCATACCATCACGGTGGTGAGTCGGGGAAACAGGGGAAACCGAGACTGTCGTTCCTGTCGCTGTCCCGACCAGTTTACGAGTAGAAAGCAGTTCAGTTAACTCAAGGACGAGGACGACACGACCATTACCCATAACGGTGCCACCAGCCACACCGTGAACGTGACGCAGATGTGGCCCAAGGTTTTTCATCACGATATCCAGTTTGCCTTTAATATTGTCAACAATGAGGGCTACCCTATAACCGCCGGCGTTGACGAGCAGCAACGGAGCTCTCTCGTCCTCGGGTCTGGACGGAAGCGATAAGAGTTGTGACAGCGAATTCAGTGGATAGAGATCGTTTTGCACCTGTACGGCAGGTCTACCGGCAAGGGTTGAGCGTTTGAAGTTATCCAAACGGCCAATTGATTCGACGAGCACGGTCGGAATGGCAAACTGCTGTCCACCCGCCATCACCATCATGGCGCCCTGGATAGCGAGGCTGGTGGGGAACTTCATAGTAAAGGCCGTTCCTTGACCAGGCATTGACTCAACTTCGAGCGTTCCTCTCAGGCGGGATACACTGTCGCGTACGACGTCGAGACCGACGCCACGGCCACTTTCTTCGCTCAGCACCTCGGCAGTTGAGAAGCCGGGGCGGAAGATAAGGTCAATAATATCGTTATCATTGAGTACTTGATCCGAGCCGACGAATCCGCGCGCAATAGCGGCACGGCGGATATGGTCCGGATCGATGCCAACACCATCGTCACGCACGGTAATGACAACCTGGTTGCCCTCGTAGGTGGCAGACAACTTGATCTGGCCGGCGGGTGGTTTGCCCTTCCGAATGCGCACTTCCGGTGTCTCGATAGCGTGATTGACGGCGTTGCGCATGAGGTGCAGCAATGGCCCAGCGATTTCCTCGTTGACCGTGCGATCAACCTCTGTGCCTTCGCCCTCCAGGAGGAACTCGAACTCTTTATGTTGCTTGAGTGCGACGGCGCGAGCAGCACGGTAGAGACGAGGCGTCATTGTTGAGAGAGGCACCAGGCGCGCTTTCATCAAACGATCCTGGAAGGTGGTATTGAGACGATTCTCACGAGCAAAGACGCCTTCACAATCACGTATGATGGCTTCCATTTCGGTGCTGAGTGTCGTCATATCCGAAATGCCCTCGCTTAAGCCACGAGCGAGCTGGTGAAATTCGGTGTAGCGGTCGAGTTCTAGTTCATCAAAATCAGCGAGGTGATCAGGTTCGGTACGGTTTCTATTGCCATTGCTTGAGAGCGAGAAACCTTTGCTCTGGAGGCCCTCACCTGGCATCACCTGTATAGAGCGACCACTAGGCAGAGTTGTCGCTTCAAATCTGCTTTCAAGTTTCTGGCCCACATCTCTGAGGCGATTGCTACTCACACCGACGTCGGAGACAAGCTGAACGAGGCGACTAACGCGCTCTTCCAGGATGCTACGATTCACGAGGAGTTCACCGAAAAGATTGACAAGCTCATCGAGCTTCTTGAGCCTGACGCGTACGCTCAGGTCGCCACGGGCCGCACGTTGGGCATTCGTTTCTGTAGTTTGAGTCCCTGCGACGACGCCAGCAACGGAGGAATTATCATCGCCTTCTTCGTTCAGATCATCGGCGTCGATATCATCCGCACCGGCATTACCAAGTATGCTCTGATCACCAAGCAATCCGGCATAGCGGACACGCAGCAACTGTACTTTCGCCTCTTCATCCTGTGCGTCAGCTCCCTTACTTGTGATGAGCAGATCAAGGGTTTCCGAGGTATCGAGAATGAGACTGAGGACAGCGGGGGAAATGACAGTCGAGCCTTCCATGATACTATCGAGCAGATCTTCAAAAATATGGGAGAGATCAGCGATAGCGCGGAAGCCCATCATGCCGGCGGCGCCTTTGAGAGTATGTGTAGCACGGCGGACACCCTGAATCAGCTCACGATTGGTGGGAGCTTTTTCCAGGGCTGCCACATGCATAATGATTGTTTGCAGGTGTTCTTCAGCCTCAAGACGGAAGATTTCCGCGGCCTCTTCACTAAAATCGCCACTAAAGGCTGAAGAAGATAAGGGCTTCTGCTTCCGGGAAGGCTGCGAACGCGCCACAGGAGCTACAGACGTTGCGGAGGCCTGTTGCGAGATGGTTGGCGCCGTATAGATGTTTTGCGATACTTCATATCCAGACATCGGTGTACCTAAAGTGGGCAAGCCGGTTGCCTGGCGCGCCTGGTCAACAAAGTTTGAGGTGCGAGGCGCCGCTGGTGCAGGAGGCATGAGCGTCTGCTGCATGGATTGGTTGAATACATCGCCGGCGCCTTCGGTTATCTGGTTGAGAAACTCCTGGCGGACCTGTATTTCAATTTCATTGCGCAGTTGTGCTTCAAGCTCCTGAAGGGATCCAGTATTCTCTGAGCCGGCGACACGCTCCTGTAACTGTCTTTTGGCCTCAAACTCCTGGCGGATCTCGTTACGCAACTGGCGCTCTAATTCGGATCGGGCAGCGAGCGATAGAGGGCGTGATTCGTACTCACGACGTATATCTTCGCGTATCTTCGCTTCTTGCTCATGGTGGTATTCCTCGCGTACAGCGGCCTCGATCTCTGCGCGCAGAGCAGCGGGGTCGCCGCGACGCTCAAAGGTAACACGCTCGCGCATTTCTTCCGCTTCACGCAAGACGCGCATTTCCCAGGGTGTCCAACCCTGGTCGTGCGTAAACATATGTGATGGGGTATTTGCCTGGAGTTGTTGGAACGCATCACCACAGGATGCAATTGAGGCAGTCAATTGCTGTAGGGCGGTATGTATTTGCTCATCCGTCATCTCCACACCACTGGTTATTTGCGTAAGTAGGTCAAGCACTTTCTTGAGTTTGGTGTTTGACACCCACATGACGGAGAGAGGCAGGTAGCGCCGCACCTGGTCGGGGCTGTTGCGCAGGTTGAGTCCCATGGCCTGCCCAGCCCAATCTTCCATACGATCAAGGGCATCCATGGAACCGTCGAGAAAGCCTTTGAATTCGGTGCGTTGGGATTCAATGACAGACATGGCCATACGCAACTGGTTCAGCACTTCCCTGAGAGAGGAGGCCTGGACGGCTAAAGTCTGAGCCTCTTCCTGCATTTCGTTGAAAACCGTAGGAATCGCCAGTTCGCCAGCCTGGAGAACCGGCGCAGGTTGAGCGACAACAGCTGGCTGCCAGGGATTCGTGACACCTGCCAGGTCAGCTTCTGGGAGTGCTGGAATTGTCTCGCTTCGCTCGCCCCTCGATACATCGGGGTCTACTGTGCTTCGCTCGCCCCTCGATACATCGGGGTCTACCGAAGGCGTTCCAGGGGTCTGAGACGGCGCGGGCGAGACAGTAGGATCATCGCGAGTAACTGCTGGCCGTGAAGATGTTGAGGCAACCAACATTTCCAGGGCGCTAGGATTTGCCAAACCAGGTTCAGGTTCAGCCGGTCGGTTCGTTTCAAAGCTGGCAATTTCAGCAGTTTGCTCTTCCACATGTGGCGCCGGATACTCTTCCCACATCGGTATATCGGCTCCACTACGTTCCTTCCCCTCCCGATACCCTTCTCCCATCGCTATATCGGCTTCACTACGTTCCGCTCGATATACGCTCCCCTCCCCTATATATTCAGATTGCAATTCATAGACCGGTTCCGCTGGTGCAACGGAGGCAGCGGGCGCAGAATCTTCTGGCCAGGCAACTTCTTCGCCTGGGGTCACAGGTGACGTACGGAAAGAGGCCAAAACTTCATCGAGTGATGGCATCGAGGGTGTAGCCGAAGCGGTTGGGATTGGCGTAGGCTCATCAGCAAATGATGACGTAACAGCTTCCAGCAGTTGCTGATTATTGCTACTGCCGTTCGAAGCTGGCGCAGGCTGCGCTGAGGAGTCAGTGAGAGCGCGGTAGCGCACATAATCAGCATCATCTTCCGCCATAATTGCTTCTTCATCGATACCAGCATGTATGCCCTGGAGGAGTTGGTGCATTCTACCGAGTGAACGTTGCAACAATGCAAGGGTGGGAAGATCCAGCGTGGTTACCCCATCTAGCACGTCGCCGAGGATATCTTCCATACCATGGGCGACATGTGCTAAACCGGGAAAATCCATCATCGAAGCAGAGCCACCGATAGTATGGGTACGGCGATAGGTCTCCTCAATAGCTTCCATGTCGCCAGGAGTTGAGCCAGAGGGCGGTTGTGCCAGTTTTGCGAGGTTGTTCTCAATTTCTGGCAAATAACTATTTACTTCTTCGATAAACGAATCGAGTACTGAAAGTTTATCAAACGTATTCGACATTCTGCGCGTACCCACTTATTCTAGTTACACATTCCACCGTTGCCTACTTGAAAGCCATCCCTGCAACCCTTCGCTACCTCTTCACTCCGTTCAGAGCAAGTGTGGCTCAGGGCAAGCTCAGTTCGCTAGCGCGTCTACCTTCAGTCAGCAGGGATGCAAGGAGGTATAAAAACGTGTAACTCAGCTAGTTACTGACCAAACTGCCCATCATTCGGGAATGGGGCCTGATCCTGACCAAAATGAGACTGACTTTGATTTTGTTGAGCGTCTCTTTGCCAGCGTTGGCGCGAGGCTTGAGATTGTCCTGGCTGCTGGTCATGCAGAGAGCCAGAATTTGGGGGTTGGATCCCCGGGTTTGAGGCCGGGTTGTTGGGTTGCCCCTGTCCAGTATACCCTGGCATAGCGCCAAATTGTTGTTGGTCATTAAACCCCAGTTGTCGCTCAAACCTACCGAAATCGTCAAAGCCAGCCTGATGACCCTCAAAGGACGGTTGACCACTAAAGCCTTGTTGGTACTGATTACCAAACGATTGCTGTCCACTAAGACCCTGCGGGTTACCAAAGGAAGGTTGGCCACCAAAGCCTTGTTGATTATCAAAGGAAGGAGCAAAGCTCTGCTGATTGCCCAATGTCTTCTGGCTAAAATCCTGCTGACCACCAAAGGAGGGCTGACCGGCAAAAGATTGCTGTCCGCCAAAGCCCTGCGACTGGCTGAAGGAAGATTGGTTAAAATCTTGCTGATTAGTAAAGGAAAACTGGCCATTGCGAGAAGAGAGGGCAACCAGTGAACCAGATTTTCTTCCAGGTTCTGACAGTGGCGGGTAATTCCCGGTGAAATCTCGTGCCCAATTGTTTTCCGCACCTGGGCCGAGGGCCGGCGGGAAGAATTGACTGCCATTTCCGCCCTGCAGCTCGGTCACAGAGGTCATAGCGGGGAAGGCTCCCATGGCATCATTGCCACGATCGGGCAAACGGAAGGTGGACACCGAGGCACGGAGTTGTTCTGTCAACTCAGCAAGATAGCTTACACTGGCGGCTGCCTCCTGAGTACCAATGTTGGTCTGGCGAGTGATGTCGGAAATCTGACCCATAGCTACTGCAACTGCCTCAGATACAGTCGTCTGTTCGTTTGCGGCGCGAGCAATACTCTCAATCATTTGCGCCTGCCGTTCCACGGCAGTGTAGATAGAGTTCAGTGAGCGTCCAGCTTCGTCAGCAAGTTGTGAACCTTTGACGACTTCTTGTGTGCTATCTTCCATAGCTACGACTGCTTCGTACGTATCGCCCTGGATACTTTTGACCAGCGTAGCGATACGCTTGGTAGATTCGGTCGAGCGTTCGGCGAGAAGACGGATTTCATCGGCGACGACAGCGAATCCTCGACCATGCTCACCAGCCATAGCGGACTGAATAGCAGCGTTGAGTGCGAGCAAGTTCGTTTGATCTGCGATGTCTTCGATAATACGGACAATTTCACCGATTTCATTTGAGCGCTCACCGAGACGCTTGATTTTCTTAGCAGTTTCCTGGACGTTATCACGAATGAGGACCATGCCTTCGATCGTTTGACGAACGGAACGTTGACCACTATTGGCATTGCGCAACGCTTCCTGCGCAGCCTCGGCGCTCAGTTGCGCATTGCGCGCTACATTTTGAATGAAGATAGCCAGGGCTTCGACGGCCTCGGTGGTTTGAGAAATTTGTGCCACCTGAGTTTCGGAAGCCTGGGTCAACTCGTTGGAGCGATCAATGATACGGCGAGTGGCGTTTGTCACCTGCACAGCGGTTGATTGAACGCGTCCGACAACCTTCGCAAGCTCCTCGATCATATAATTAAACGAGTCGGCCAGGACGCCAAGCGTATCTGGTGTGACTTCGGCCTGGACACGCAGGTCGCCATCACCAACGGCACTTACTTCTTGAAGCAGTTTTTCAATCTGAGCTTGAAGTGCAGCAGCATCATTGCCATTGGAGGAGTTGAATGCGACTCCACCTTGCGAGTTGCCTTGACTATCAAGGAGTGCATTCAGGTTGCGGGAGAGCATAGCGAACTCATCGTCACCGTTGACCACTGCACGGACGGTGCGATCTCCGCTAACATAATCACGACAAACATCTACAAGGCCAAGTAACCGACTTTTCACTTCGCGCTGAACAAAATAGTTAGCGGTCAGTATGCCAATCAATGACACTATTGCACAGGCAACAACTACAAGTACAAAAGTAGTAGAATCGCTGCTATTGCCGCTACTTTGTATTCGTTGAGAGGCAAATACTCCGAGAAATGCGATTATAACGACTGGAATTGCTGCTGAAAGAAATAACCCTATTTGCATCAGCGCATTGACAGTCATGCCACCTCTGTTACGATCAGGATTCATCCGCCGGGCCTCCTGTTTGTAAAAATACATCCACAAGTAAGAAGAAAAAATTATTGTAGGGATTCGTAACGCTGCATTCTGTCTGAGAAAAGCAGACGCGCTGCATCAACCAACACAATTACCCGAGTATCGAGCAACGCGACCCCGGCCGCATAGGGAATGGCCCAGTGCGAAATTGTGGTCTGGCGTACTTTTAAGTTGGTAATAGCAGAGGGAGGGATAGGCACCATTTCACTGACGCCATCCACGACCAGGCAAATCACCATTTCATTGTATTGCACGGACAACAAGCGCGTACGTGGATTGTAGGGTAGCTGCTCCATATCCAGAAAACTGCGAAGATCGACCACAGAAGCGATGGAACCGCGTAGATTAATCACGCCTCTAATCCAGGGAGCGACGTTGGGAACGGGAGTGACATCAACCAAGCGTTCAACGCCCTGAATATGTTCAGCTTTGAGAGCGAATTCTCGCTCTAGAAGTGAGAAGACCAGGTATTGCTCACCAAGGACTTCACCAGGGGAAGCAATGTCTGGACGAGATTGCGCGACTTGAGCAAGTTGAGATTGCAATGCCAGCACGGAAGCAGCACGGGAGCCGCGCTGGCTTTCGCGTATATCGTCGGAGGAACTACCAAATTGTGTTCCTGGTCGTTGAGTAGAAGACTTTGTCTGTGCTCCCAAAGCATTCCTTTGCCGCATTAACAGATCATCGCTGGCCACAAAAATCTCCTTGGGCGACACTTCGAGTCGCCGGGTCTATTTTCTCTCGATGAAGTAAGGCACCCAGGTATGGGCACCCGATCTACTTACACCAGTCTGCGTACATTTGCCACCAATTCATCAGTATTAAATGGCTTGGTCATATACAGGTCCGCGCCCTGTCGTAACCCCCAAGATTTATCGAGGGGAGTATTTTTACTTGTTAACAAAATAATTGGAATATGCCGACTTGCTTCTGAACTTTTGAGTTTTCGGCACAATTGAAAACCATTTTGTTTAGGTAAGACAACGTCTAATACAATACATTGAGGGTGTTCTTGAAACACTTTTTCGACAGCCTCGTCTCCATCAACAGCCGTAACCACATCAAAGCCACTATTACGCAGCGGTGTGACAATCATGGTCAACTCTGTCCAGCTATCATCTACAACGAGAATCTTCTGTCCAGGCATCACTATTATACCTTTCCGATTAGCCAGTTACGCTAGTGAAATGGGAAAAAAGGGCTATTTCACCAACGCCTATATACCAGGAACCTCCAGTTCGAGGCGTACGCGGACAATGCCTAGCCACGGCGTCGCAGGCGAGTGCGCAAACCTTCGTGCTGAGGAGGCATGCGTTCTTGCCAGTTTACGAGATGTTTTTTCACGGTCTGGACTAATTCTACCGAGTCAAAAGGTTTCGTCAAGTATTCGGTAGAGCCAGCGAGGCGACCGCGCATCTTGTCGAACAAGCCGTCCTTCCCACTGAGCATAATAATCGGTATTTGACGAAACTGCAAGTTTTTCCGTATTATCTGGCAAATATGGTACCCATCCATACGAGGGAGTTGTATATCGAGGAGGATCACAGCGGGCATTTCATCAGCAACGGAGGTGAGAGCGCTCAGACCATCTCCAGCAGTGATCACTCTAATATGCTCTCGTTGCAGGGTCATTTGGACGATTTTGCGCACAGTTGGACTATCATCCACAACTAGTACTGTCGGTTCAGCCATCAGATTGACCTCCTACGTGGCTCAGGTGACCTGTGGGGACCACCTTCATTTTGAGGAACATGATTCCAATGTTGAATGATACCCATTAGTGTGGGCGGAACAGCATCACGACCACGAGACAGGCGCGCGTTGCGCTGTGCCCGGTAGACTTGGTACTGTTGTATTTCCTGGTCAATTTCTGTGAGGAAAGCTTTCCAGGCAAAATTGAGGTTGCGTCCCGTATGTGAATTCCCGACCTCATCACGCAGTAGTTCCGCGAAGACCATGCGTAAGAACGCGACAAGGCCAAGGACGGCTTCCCAATAAAATTCTTCCAGTTGCTCTCCTTTTACCAGCTTGTCCAGCGTAAGAATAGAGGTGCAGTCAAGCCTGCCGTTGGTAAATTCGATGGTTTCAAGGATGGGATATTGCTGCTTTGAAAGGAGCTGCAACTGGTTGCCAAAACGGCGCTCCAAATACCGTACAACTTCAGCGTAGGGTATTTGCCCTCGTCCGCGAAGACTTTTCGCGTATTTGCTATGATGAACCAACAGGCCGTTGATGCATTCTGAGAGAACGGTGACAAGGCCAAGCAAGTGTTGTTCAGGGTTGGAAGATTGCTGTTGGCGCGTTAAGGTTGTCTGGCACTTAATGATGAGATTGGAGATGTCTTGTTGTACTTCTGTCTCAAAGGCAGTATCTACAACTTCGATGAGGCGAAGTTCGAGCAGGCGGGACATGATACGCGCGACACGCGCCTCCGGAGTCATGAGAACCAGTGCGATGGCCTGGAGAGGTAATTCTCCATTTGAGAGGCAGAGCACTTCGATATATTCCTGGCTCAGTTCCAGGCTACGAACATCGTTATTAATCTCGGGCAGCCAGCGGGCAACGGATGTGCGGGTCAAACGAGTTTCGCCCATCTCCTCCCACTCATCGGCCTGGCGCAAGGCCTCCAGGAGTGTCGAGTCAATATCGAGTGGCTGCATGCCACTTTCTATCGGCACCAGTTGGCGATGGAAAGCGAAACGGCCATCGACCCAGCGCAAAGCGTGACTGATGGATTGAGTGATAGCGAATTCCAGGCGACGCTGCATTTCGGCGGCACTCATCCAATTACGTTCGACGAGCATTGCCAGAGCAATCTGCATATTGCCACCGGCATAGGCACGGATCGCATGAGCGCGGGGAGGATCTAACTTATTGACAAGGCAGAGCATCATAAGTAAATCCGGCTGGGGCACGCCTTCTTCGCGCAATGCGACGATCTGTCCTTTGCGAAGGCTGATAAGGAGAGTCTCCGGCCCCGAATGGACGAAGAGAGTCCCGGTTTTCCCACTCAGCGCGAGCATTTTCAGGATTGATTGGAGACCCAATGTTTGTAGGTCTCCATCCATTATGCGGTCATGCTGCTCCATTGTTTCTTCTATTCCTTTCTCGGCCAAAAGCGCAAGTCATTCATGCTCGACTATTTCACGTGCAGTGAATCGTCAAAATTTCCATTCTCCCCTGATATAGACGAAAGAGAGAGGAATACGTATCAGGCGCTATGCATAATACATGCTTGTTTTATAGCGGAGAGCAAGCGATCGACGTTGAACGGTTTATCAACATACTCGACCACCTTACCACGCATATATGAGCGATTCCAGGGCACCTCAAACTGATTTAACGCACTCATAATCACAAAAGCGGGCATCGTTTGTAGGGAAACGGCGTTTAGACAGCGCATGACCTGATAGCCATTCATCCAGGGCATAATCAAATCTGTGACAATGCAATCAGGTCTCCAATCAAGGCATTGTTCTAACGCTGCCAGGCCATCATATGCTACTGCTACTTCATAGCCCGATTCAAAAATGAGACATTGTTGTACCGCGTTGGCAATAGCAATATCGTCGTCTACGACCAAGATGCGCCTCTTTTCGTCCAAAGGTTGAGTTATTGCCGGCTCGAGCAGAAGCCTTTGTAAGACGCGTAAATAGCGCTGCAAGCGGCCCATTTCAAAAGGTTTTTGCAGCAGAGCGACGGCGCCAATTTGTTCGAGCGTTGAACGCGAGACGGATTGGCTGCTCAATACAATTGTGAAGCGCGCACGTGGCAATTGTAGCCGATTCTTTTTCCTCGCTTCATCCCCTGCCAAGTATGAAGGGTAGGAAGGCGCTCTGATTTCTTTTGCGGGCGTTTGCGCGCCCTCTGTGACGATCGAGGTATCGTGAGCTTTGTCCAGATCAAACAATAGGATGTCGCCTTCAGCTTCATGTTCCTGCGTGGTCGTGGAAGCAGATACTATTCGTGCTTCATAGCCCCAGTTTTGAATATTTGTCGTGAGAATATGCTCAAAACTCTCTTGCTGACCAATGATCAGTACACGCGGTTTTGGGCATCCTCGCCGATCGCTCATTACAGCTTTTCCTCTAGTATGCATAAAGACAGTTTGATAACGTGATTGCCGTCTATGATCATGATGGTTCCCCACCGCCGACAGCAAAAAAACACGCTAGTATGTAGTTTACGCTATTACGAATTAGGTGTTTATTAAGAAAATGGTAAAAGTTATTAAAATTCTATTAAAGTTCTTGAGTAATCACGTTTCCACGAAAAACGTAGCCGATTCCTGGTTCTGTGATGATATAGCGCGGCCTTGATGGTTCCGTTTCCACTTTGAGGCGCAACTGCCGCACGTAGACGCGGAGGTAGTCGGCTTCCTCACCATATTCTGGTCCCCAGACTGCTCGCAATAACGTGCGGTGTGTAAGCACTTTGCCAGCATTGAGCATCAATTGTCGCAATAACTCGAACTCGGTTGGCGTCAAGCGCACATCGTGTTCACCGGCGCGCACGAGTCGCTGAACGACATGCATATATAAATAACCGTCTTCACTGCGCAAAATCTCGGGTTGCCCAGGCGAATCGCCGCCGTTTTCAGGCGAATTGGCGCGCCGCAAACATGCACGAACCCGTGCTTGCAATTCATCGTTGCTGAAGGGCTTTGTCAAATAGTCGTCTGCTCCAAGGTCTAAAGCTTCGACTTTTTGCTTTTCCTCTGTGAGAGCCGACAGTACGATGATAGGTGTCTGCATAGTGAGGCGCACCTGCCTGCAGACCTCCAGGCCATCTAGCTCGCCAGGAAGACAGAGATCGAGCAAAATAAGATCGGGTTGATGTGCCCGAGCCATTTCCACGGCCTGTTCTCCGTCATCAGCAACCAGGACATCATAGCCACTGACGGAGAGGTTCCGGCGCAAAATACGTTGAATGGGAAGTTCATCATCAACGACGAGAATACGTTTGCCTTTGACTTTCATAGTTGCTCCTCCGTCGTGGGCGCAACAAGATGGACATCGAACGATGATAGATGACGAGTAGTAGAGTGCGAGCCGGCAGCCTGGGGGGGGTCCAGGGTCGTACTTGCGCTATCCCCTGAAGAGGCGTTATTACTCCATGTCGCCGGGGAAGCTGAGATACTATTATACACGTGAACAGGCAAAGTGAAGACAAAACACGAGCCAACTTCGCCAGGGGCGGATTCCACGCCAATACGTCCCTGGTGGGCTTCAATGATACCACGACAGATAGCCAGACCGAGGCCACTACCGCGCAAATTCAGCCCGTAAAACGTTTTGAAAATGCGTTCGCGTTCACCCGCGGGTACTGCTGCGCCGCTATCGATGACTTTCGCGCGCAGATACTGCAGAGGAGCTACAAGAGTGTCCTCATCGGCAATATCCAGGGATACCAGTATCTCCGCGTGAGCTGGACTGTGACGGAGGGCGTTTTCAATCAGATTATAGAAGACGCGCTCAAGCTGCACATGATCAGCATAGATGAGTGGTAAATTGGGCTGTATAGATGTGCGGATAGTGCGCCCGGAGAGAATACGTTCAAGCCGAGACAAAGCTCCATGAAGGATTTCAACGACATCACACCATTCTTTATCCAGCACTAAGGCTCCCATTTCTATGCGGGACATTTCGACAAGGGCATTGACCAGGATAGAAAGGTGTTCTGTCTCGGTGTCTATATCCTCCAGGATTTCACGCCTGGTTTGATCATCCCATTCAACATCCTCTTGAAGCAAACCTGTTACCGCAGCCTTGATTGTAGTGAGCGGAGTACGCAGATCGTGTGATACCGATGAGAGCAGAGCCGACTTGTTTTTCTCGTCACGTACCTGCTCTGTGACATCGTGAACCTGCAAGACATTCCCAATATGCACGCCTTGCTGGTTAAAAAGGGGATAGCGCGATAGTTGATAATGATAATCAGAAGGTGAGCTATCCAGACGCAGAGCGGTACGAGAAGGTGCCAGGCGAGCCAAAAAGGCTTCTACATCTGGCTGTTGAGCAGAATACTGAGGCAGGGTAGCGAGGGTAGCGAGGGTAGCGCCTGAGTTTGAGTCTGAGCGCCTGAAGACAGGTTCCAGGGCGAGGGCGCAGCGCAGGTCCTGTCTATGGACATTCCCCTGTTTGAAATCCCGTAGATAGGCGGCCACTTCTTTAGCGTTGCGAATACGCGGCAAGACGTCTGCGAACATATCTTCCAGTGTGATCTCTGTTGAGGAGCCTATGTGCACACCACAAAAGACCTCCGCATAAGGGTTCACAAAGACGCACCGTCCAAGGAGATCAACTACGAACCAGGCATCTTTTCTATGATCATTCGATAGTTTGAGCTGTGTAAACAGGCGACTTAATTCACTCAATACTCCAGCACGGGCTAACGCCGCCTCGGCAGTTTGTGTGAGAATTATGATGCCGTCTTCTTGAACTGATGGGAAGCCTTGCGGTACTACCTGTGGCGCTTCTGCAACAAGCTGAGCGTGAAGGGATTGTTCCTCACCTGGCTGCGTAACAAATGGTTGCAGTGAAGAAGACGAGTCCTGTGATCTGCTTTCTGGTAAGAATGTGCCTGTGGATGACGGTGCGTCCTCTTGCTGTGAAAGCGAAGGAGAGGGATGGAATAGGGCGTGGAGGTCGCGCTCACTGCGAGTCAGCAGGTGGTCACTGATGAAGTAAAGAAGACTGCTGAAGCTGACGCCGAAGGTACGTTCCGACTCCAGGCGCACGCGGTCAAGCACCTCTTGTTCATTGTGGTTTTGCCCATAAGCCCGTTCCAATTGTTCAATGGCTTGTTGAAAGCGGCTACGCTGGTGTGCGGATTCGAGTAGCATGCCGTTGTGAATGGCGACGGTGGCCTGACTGGCGAAAAGGGAGAGAATATCCGCCTTGAGAGGTGTAAAACCGCCTGGTTCTGGCGAACAGAGGAGGAGAGCGCCATAGACCGTGGACCCCGTCACCAGGGGATAACTAAAGACAGAACGAATGCCAAGTTCTGTTGTGAAAGCGCGGCTCAGAGGGAAACGCTCATCCGAACTAATATCATTGGAAAAGACAGGTTGTCTACGGCGCAATGTGTAGCCGATGATGCCCTGTTCAGAGAGGCCTCCATTATTTACCGTCATCCTCCGCAATGTGGCCTGGTTGAGGCCAGATTCGGCTTCCAGGCGAAGGTGCCCTTTGCGTTGATCATAGGTTACAATGGCAGACGCAACGTTCAAGGCTTTAGCAATGCCAATCACAATTTGATCAAGAATAGTAGCGAGGTCCACTGTAGAGGTAAGAGCACTGGAAACATCTTTGAGCGCCTCGCGTTGACGATCCTGGATTTCCGCGCTTCCACCAACCTGGGCGCTGTCGATGGCAGCCGCCAGTACATGCACAACGGCGTCGATCAGTCGTCGTAATGTTACATCCGCATAGCTGTCGTGTTGATTGCTGCCTAGCTCAAGCGTCCCTAAGACTTTTTCTCCTACAATGAGAGGAGCTATAAGCGTTGAGCGCAGCTGGTGAAAGTTACTGAGGGCATCACCACAGAGCGCTGGAGGGCCATCTAGCCCTTCGGGGTAGTTCTGCACGATGGTAATGGGGGAAGGCAATAACTGTTCTAGTTTTGAGCCTTCGAGTGGGTGTTGATGGTATTGTGCGACCCATAAACGAGCTTCACGCTGGCAAACGGTGACGCGCACTGCGAGGCGGTCATGGCGCAATAATACGACGCCAAAGACATCAAAAGGGATAGCTGGCTCCAAATCAGCTGCCAGGTGTGTATAATCAGGTTTTGCTCCACGTACGCTGGAGACGATACGAGCAACGCGCTCGACGATAGTAGCTTTCGCCTCCATCTGTGTCCTCTCTACTTATCGTAACGGTCAATCAAGAAATATCAAATATCATGGGACATCTTGCTGTTTTAAGGTTTCGGGATGCCTGAATAGGAAATACGGAAACATGTTCCTCCCTTGTGAACCGTTTTAGTATACCATATAAAAAATCACCAGTGCGATACATTGAATGACTTTGTAGTACATTTGTATCTCTATGTTGCTTACATGTTGATTGTGGTTTTTGTGAGTCTTGATGTCATCTCTTTTTCCGTGACAAGTATAACATATCGGGGGGAACCCTCGTCAATTTGTTCAGTTCATGTGCTGGCGCAGGCACAAAGGCTACTCGGTCGAATTCTCGGCGCGTTGAGAAACTTTCTTCAGGCAAAAGGGTACTTTCGGCTGGCCTTAGAGACGAGTCGCGATTATGGTATGCACCTGGAGTAGGCTCGCGCACAGTCTTGCTTCGGAGAGGCATTGCTTCAACAACAAAGGCCCACGGCAGAACAATTGCAACAAGGAATCACCTACTTGAAGGAGGCTTACGAAACCTTTGCTGAGCGCTATGCCGTCATCGACCTGGAAAGGGTCAAGCGAATCCTGTCAAAAGATGTGCAAACTTTTCCAGATAAGGAGCGGTAATGGCAGGAACAAGCAAAAATCGATTCGTTTGAGAAAAGCTGGCAGATCTACGTACTTGACGAGCTGAATGCAGCACGTACGTTGCGATCAGCAACGAGATAGACCAGGATGATAATCGGAATAATGAGGCTGAGAATTCCTGAAATAATGGCCTTCTGTAGTATAAGCACAACATACAGCCCTAAGATTACACGGATTGCCTCAACAATTATAGTCGTCCAGTAGGCCCAGGGTCTCAGTGTCCATAATCCCCAGGCGAGCGCGACCTCGAAAAATCCCAAAATGATAGCGCCCAAAAGAGCTATGCTTGTACTTGCAGTCATCCCTTCGCCCAAGCCAAGAGTACTTACGCGATTCAAACCGAGGATGAGAATCAAAAGAGCAAGAATAGCTGAAATGCCTAAAAAAGCAGCAATGATAGTGATCCCCAAAGGACGTGTACGATCTTCCATGTTGCCCTCCAGAAAAAATAGTTGAACACATCATCAAGAGGTCTGTTCGAGATTGTTGTTTAACCTGAAGGCAACCCTCGGTAAGGTTGTTGCCTTCAGGTTAACCATCAAGCATCTTGACAAGCGAGACCCCCCCTGTTTGTAGTATAGCATGCAGAGCCGCAAAATACATCCTCAGAACGCACTATTTTTGTGTGCTGCTTGAGAGGCGAAGCATCTGGAGGCCCATGCAGACAGACCCTTCGCTGCGGCTCAGGGTGACACGGTGAGGCAGCGAAGGGTGATGCGTATTGGGCGACCACCAGGGGGCGACCACCAGGGGGCGACCACCAGGGCATTGACTCCAAGTAAATCATAAGTAGAAAGGACTCCTTTCAGGATTGAGTAGCATAGCGAGACCCACATTTACGATGAGCCGAGTGCGCCTGACGCGGCTGGAGCAGCTCGGGAGGCGGATAGCTGACTTCCTGCAAAGGCACCACGGGGGCCTCAATGACCCGACGGGAGGCGGGACGAATGAGTCCCATGGCCCGTCCGTGCTGCACGAGGAAGCCCATCGGGTCAGCGGTGTGCAGCAGCAACCGAGGCAGATGCCGACTGAGCAACGCCAGCGACACGTCGAAAGGCTCGGCCTCAGCCCGTGCGGCCAGTTCGACCTGATAGGCGTGCAGCAGTTGCGCCAGGATCAGGCTGGCCCAGATTTGCTGGTAGATCACCCCCAGTTTGGCACTCCACAACAAGCGCAAACCCAGGTGCTCTTTGAGTTCGCGAAAGGCCAGTTCGATATCCCAACGCCGGGCATACAGCCGCGCGATGTCGACGATCGCGAGGGCAGCCGGGTCGAGCACATTGGTCAGGTAGCAGTACTGCTGGGAGCCGAGGCGAAAGCAGACCAGGCGCACCAGTTGGCCCGCACGATCGGAGGAATGCACCCCCAGATAGACCAGGGCATCGAAGACCCCATCGGCTTGATAAAGGATGTGCACGACCTGGTAGCGCGTCTTGGCGCGCTGGCGCGTGAGGTACCAATAGCCGAGCTGGGTCAGCTCATCCAACCAGGGAAAGCTGAAGTAGCCCAAATCAAAGAGCAGCAGGCTGCCTTTGGCCAGTCCGCTGAGCATAGCCCGCGCATGGACTTTGCAGTCGGCGTTGGCATCCAGCAGCACGTCGAGCCGCCACCACTGCTGCAGGCGCACGTCAAAGAGCCCCACCAACCGTCCGGGCAGCAGGCGACTGTCGCCATTAGGCACCTCGCGCAGCCAGCTGACCCAGCGCTTGACCCGATCCAGCACACTCTCATCCAAGGCCAGCACCGCCGTGGCAAAGGGCGCCAAACTGCGGTTCTCATAGGGAGCCAAGCGCTGGGCCACCCACTGCGACAGCTGCGCAAAGACGCTTTGGAAGGCGCTAACCCCGTCCTGCTCCAGACGGTCGTAGACGGCTTGGTCCGACAGCGGCAGCGCCGGCAGGCAGCCCACGCCATAGAAGGCAATCAGCCGCCACACCTCCAACTGGCTCTGCAGGCCACGCAGCAGGCACAGCAGCACGGCCAGGCTCATATGCCAGGCGCTCAAAGTGAGCGGACGCCCCCGCTTGTGGGGCGTGCTCGCCGCTGTGGCGGGCATGCTCAGCAGCAGCTGTTCCAACTGGGCTCCCATCGGGGTGCTGGGAGCAGCAGCGTGTTGAGATGGAGTATCATGAGTCATCAGAAGGATCTTCCTTTCGGGCAAGTTTTCTATCATGAAAGGATTATCCTTCATTTTTCGTCTCGTGACAACTCGATGTTTCATCTCCGTCCTTTTCTACAAATGAATTACTTGGAGTCAATGCCACCAGGGTCGCCCCTACTCTTCCCATTACCCAAAAGTTGCTGGCGGTTCGGTGAGATGGAGGAGCCGCCAAGTGGCGGCAATGTCCTCCAAGCGACGCAAGCCTCGCCAGATGACCTTGACACCCGGTTCGCCATCACTCTTGCGCCCCAAGAAACCTCCCAAGCGAGCAATCCAGTGGACGGCCTCGTGCAAGGTCGGAGGCTGCTCTGGGGGGGTCGGCGTCTGATGAATGGTGGCATACAACGCCTGCCATTCCTCCTTCTGCAACAGCACCTCACAACTGGACTCGGGTGCCTGTCGCGCTTCATAGGTGAGCCATAACAAGCGCCACGCCACAATGCAGTAGGTGGCTAGGGCCCGTTCCAAGCGTTGCGCCGTTTCCAATTGCAACTCCTCAATCCGACACCCGCTTTTGAGCACATAGTGATAGCGCTCGATCAGCCAACGCAAGCTGTACCAGAGCACGACTTGTACCGCCTCTTCATACCCGGTCACCGGCATCGTGGTCAGCAGCAGCCAACTCACCGCGGTCTCTCCTTCGGGAGGGTCCACCTCTTCAGCCAGCACCACCTGTAACGGCAGCGGTTTCCACACCGCGTGGTTCTTCTTGGGACGCGGCGGCGCGATCGTGAGCGTGGCGAAACGGATCGCCAGTTTGGTGGAACGGGCTTGGTGTTCATGTGTCCGCGGCACCTCAAAGGCCACGATCACCGCTGCTTTGGTTTGCCGGATACGCTCCCACAGGTGCTCAGCCTCCGCCTTTGGCTCCGTTTTCAAGCGACGATCATGCTTGGCCCGGATCAGCAACTCCTTGCCGGCAGGACGCGGCTGGGCAAACAGATCGTAGAGATCGGCTTCCCGATCCGCGATGGTGAGCACGCGTTGCTCTGGCTCAAACGACGCTTGGATCGCTTGTTGGGCCAGCAGCCAGCGTCCACTCTCTTTCTCTTCGATGCTCTGATGCCGTCGGTGTCCCTGCTCCTCTTGAGAGGCTACCTCTTCTTCCCGCACCCACACCTGTTGCCAGAGCAATCCCAGCGGCACCCCCTCTTGGCTGGCGGCCAACACCGAATGCACTTTGAGTCCTTGCGGTAATTTCCCTTTCGTGCGTTTGCCTTGCAAATGGCCCAGTCCCCTCGTCGCCGGGTGCGTACTGTAATCGAGATCGGTCGTGTCTTGGATCGCCAAGATCAACTCGTGCCCCTGGCAGCGATCCACCGTGTTCTCGCTATGCGCCCTCCGTATCGCTGCTGCCTCCACGTGGACATTATCCCAAAAGCGATAGGCTCCTTTGGTCGCCGCCCAATCTTCGCAGGACTGCGGTACACTCTCGGCTGGGTGGGCGGCCAAGTCCTCCACTAACTGCACCAGGCGTTTGGTGCGCGCCCCATGTCCCAATTGCGCTTGTCCCACTTCCTGCTGTGCCCAGGACTCTTGCATCTCTTTGTCCTCCTGCTTCCTTTTTGCCTGAGTCTACCTCTCTTCTCTCGCACGTGTCAACTTTTGGGTAATGGGAAGTCCATAGTAGGGGCGATCCCTTGTGGTCGCCCGGACTTGCTTGTGGTCGCCCGGTCTTGTAGTGACCAGTATGCTAAGAAGTTCCGTAAGAGGTCTTTTCCCGTGGGGGTCATGATTGACTCGGGATGGAACTGTACG
>WNGE01003506.1_pt1 | contig 25060 bp, 28 predicted proteins | sample 5400651 | NCBI WGS metagenome assembly WNGE01 (sample SAMN13153370, study PRJNA577476) | soil metagenome | isolation source: 60 cm soil or saprolite under grassland replicate 2 | place: USA:California | collected 2016-06-15
TGCTGGAGCCGGCGAACCTCGTCCGGCTCGAGTCGTACGTTCGCCAGGCTCCCTAATCCAGTGGTCACGCCGTAGACGGTCTCTCCAGCGGCCACCTTTCGATCGACCACCTCTCGGGCCGCCAGCATCCGTTCGCGCGCGGCCGCGGAGAGCCCGGCCGACTCGCCGTTCGCCACCGCCACGACGTCCTCGATCGTGAGGCGCTCCCCCACCGTCACCGGCATGGACGGGAGGCTATCCATCGGGACCGACGGACGCCAACCCGGCGAGGCGACGACGGCCTCCCTTGGGTCATCAAGCGCGCCCGGTCGGTAGTGTCGAAGGATGCACATCGAGTCGTTCCCGATCGCACAGGTCCCGCCGGATCTCCGGCTTCAGGTGCTCGCCCTGCATGCTCAGGCGTGGCCCGGCGATGAGGCCGGCGATGCACCCGGCGAGGCAGGCCTGTGGCACGACCCGGCATTGCGGCCGGTGTCGATGCTGCTGGTCGACGACGGGCGGGTGCTGGCCGCGCTCGACATCCTGTCGAAGGAGCTCACCCATCGGGGCCGGCGCTACGCCGCCAGCGGCCTGAGCACCGTGGTCGCCGACGAAGCCGAACGCCACAGGGGCTATGGGCGCCGGCTCGTCATCGCGGGGCGCGACGCCATCCGGGACAGCGGAGCGGACCTCGGCATCTTCACGTGCGACCGTCCGCTCCGGGCCTTCTACGAGAGCGCCGGGTGGCACGTGTTGCCCGGCTCCGTTCTTGTCGGGGGCACGCCGGACGCGCCGTTCCCCAGCGATCGGTTCGACAAGGTCGTGCTGGCGCTGTTCTTCTCGCCCAAGGCCCGGCAATATGCGGAGACCTTCAACCACTCGCGCATCGAGCTGTACCCGGGCGACAGGGACAAGCTCTGGTAGTCGGTCACTCGCGCTCGGTGCCGGCCGGGTCCAGGCCCTCGGCCAGGGCGTCGATCGCCTGCGACTCGAGCCATCCGAGGAAGTGGTACAGCGCGAACACCGGCGCCTTCGGGTCGTCGTCGGCGACGTCCTCGCCGTCGGTCTCAACCTGGATCCCGAGCTGGGTCCCGAGCACCAGCCGAAGGTCGTTCAGGGCGCCCAGCCAGGCCAGCATCGCCTCCTCGTCGAGGTGCCGGGCGTCGAGCGTCTGCTCCATCACCTCGAGCCCACGCAGCCGCTGGGCCAACAGGTCGTCCTTCACCAGGCGCTCGTACTCCCCTTGGCGTTCGGGATCGTCCCGGTACGCGGGGGGGAACAGCCTGCCCACGCTGGGGTCGTTCGCCTCGAGCAACTCGCGCAGCTGTCCCGGAAGCGACCGCAGGGCTCGGCGTTCCATCTCCGGAAGGCGCAGCTCGAACTCGCCCTTCCGGGTGCGCCTGATCCTCTTGCTCGTTCGAGCCATTCAGGACGTCTTCTGCATGGTCGCCCACAGCCCGTGAGCATGGAGCCGGAACGTGTCGAACTCGGCCTTCTCCCGGTTGCCGCTGGAGACGATCGCCTTGCCCCGATAGTGCACGTCCAGCATCAGTTTCGTCGCCTTCTGATGGCTGTAGCCGAACAGCTTCTGGAAGACGTAGACCACGTAGGTCATCAGGTTGATCGGGTCGTTCCACACGATGACCAGCCAGGGCAGGTCCGCCTGGGCCGCCTCGTCACCGGCGGGCCGGTCGACCTCGACCGGCGCTGTGGTCGGTGCTGCCGTGCTCATCCTCCCGATTCTCGCACTGAGGGCGGACCGCGCGAGCCGCGCCTCCGCAGACCCTCTGATATAAGGCTCGCATGACGCTGGTCACGGCCGACCTGGTGTTCGCGGAGGACCGGTGGCGGTCGAAGCACGGGTTCGTGATGCAGGGCGGCCGGATCCTCGCCACCGGCGAGCCCTCGGAGCTCCACGAGCTCCATCCGGGCCAGGAGCGGGAGGACTGGGGCGAGGTGGCCGTCCTGCCCGGGACGGTGAACGCCCACGGCCATTCGTTCCAGGCGCTCCTGCGAGGGTTCGGCGACGATCTCCCGTTCATGGGCTGGCAGGACCTGGTCCTGTTCCCGTTCTCCAAGCGCCTCGACCGCGACGGCATCAGGACCGGGGCGCTGTTCGACTTCGCCGAGATGGCGAAGGCCGGGGTGACCACGGCTGTGGACTTCTTCTACCTCCACGACCGGGGCAACGAGAACGACATGGCCGTGGCCGAGGCGGCGAAGGAGATCGGGATCCGGGTGGTGCTGGCCCGATCGATGTACGACTGGACCGGCGCCCCGGCCCGGTACCAGGAGACCACGCTCGAGGCCGAGCGCAACTTCCGCGAGCTTCACGCGGCGTTCGCCGGCGACCCGAAGGTCTTCGCCCAGCCGGCGCCGCATTCGATCCACGCGGCCAGCCCCGACATGATCAGGGACGGCGCGTCACTGGCCGTCGAGCTCGGACTCCCGTTCCACATCCATGTGGCCGAGGCGCTGTACGAGCGGGAGCAGTGCATCGAACGAACGGGCCTCAGCCCCGTCGCGTTCCTCGACTCCATCGGCGTGCTCTCCGAGCGAACGCTGATGGTGCACTGCGTGTGGGTGGACGCCCACGACCTGTCGATCATCCGGGAGCGCGGCGTGAGCGTGGTCCACAACCCCTCGGCGAACGCGTTCCTGGGAGACGGCATCGCCCCCCTGCGGGAGATGCTCGAGCGCAACATCCCGGTGTGCCTGGGGACCGACGGTGGCTGCACGAACAGCCGGCAGTCGGTGTTCGAGGAGATGCGCATGGCGGCCCTGCTGGCGAAGGCCTCGGCCCACGACGGCGCGGCCCTGGGGGCCGAGCAGACCCTGTTGATGGGAACGGCCCGAGGCGGGCAGGCGCTGGGGCTCCCCATCGGCCGGATCGCGGCCGACCATGCCGCCGACCTGGTGGTCGTGGACCTTCAGGCGCTGTCGGTCCAGCCGGCGATGACGGCCTCGCAGCAGATCGTGTACTCCATGCAGCCCGACGCGATCAGCCGGGTGATCGTGGGCGGCGAGCCGATCGTGGAGGGCGGACGGCTGCTCCGTGCGGACGAGCGAGAGATCGTGGCGAAGGTTCGCGAGGTGACCGCCGGATGGAAACCGGTCGAGCCGGATGCGTTCGTCCACCATCCTTGACGAGCTGCGAACCCTGGGCGACCCCGCCGGGCGGGAGGGCATGGCCCGGTTCGGGATCAAGGCCGAACGGGCCCTCGGCATCCGGATCCCGGCGCTTCGGGCCATCGCCAAGCGGGTGGGACGGGACCACGCGCTGGCCGCCGAGCTGTGGGCCTCCGGCATCCACGAGGCTCGGATCCTGGCCTGCTTCGTCGACGACCCCGCTGAGGTGACGCCGGAGCAGATGGAGGCGTGGGCCGCCGAGTTCGACTCCTGGGACCTGGTGGATCAGTGCTGCGGCAACCTGTTCGACCGGACCCCGTTCGCCTGGGCCAAGGCGGTGGAGTGGGGCGAGCGACCGGAGGAGTTCGTCAAGCGAGCCGGGTTCGCGCTGATGGCGGCGCTCGCGGTGCACGACAACAGGGCATCGGACGGGCGGTTCGTAGCGTTCCTCCCGATCATCGAGCGCGAGGCCGGGGACCGCCGGAACTTCGTCCGCAAGGCCGTCAACTGGGCGCTGCGCGAGATCGGCAAGCGGAACCCCGCGCTGAACGAGAAGGCGGTGGAGACCGCCCGGCGGATCCTCGATACGGGCGAGCGCTCCGCGCGGTGGGTCGCCTCCGACGCGCTCCGCGAGCTCACCGGCGAACCGGTGCGGGCCCGTCTGTCGAAACGAACGACGCCCCCAGCCTGAAAACCTGGATGGGCCTCATTCGCTCGGGTCGCGTGGCGCTCGTTGCCACACACCGACCACGTTCCCCGGCGGGTCGCGGACGGTGGCCACCCAGAGGTCGCCTTCCCGATACGGCGTCTCGACGACCTCGCCGCCGTGGGCAACGACCTTCTCGAGCGTTTCGTCGACACGCTCGACGAAGATGTAAGGCCGCACGCCTGCATTCCCGGCAACCGGCAGGTCCACCATGAAGTGGCCGATGACATGCCCGGTGCCATCCTCGAAGCCTGGATCGTCCGGATCGCCGTGGAGGCTCCAGCCGAACACCTCCGCGTAGAAGGCCGCTGACCGCCGTCGGTCCTCCGCGGGGATACGGAGGTAGGAGGCCCCACCAACCCTGAAGACCCGCGGTTCGTCCTCCGCGCCCGACGACACACGGTCATTATCGGCGAAGGTGCCGCCGCCGGGCGTTCACGATGGACGAACGGGGGGCGGAGGCGTCGAAGGCCCACCCCATCCGAATTCGAACCTCCGTGGGATCGATCTCCACGAATGACCGCCGCGGGCCAAGCCAGAGGGCGACCAGGAACCATCGCCACCACGGCGAGTACCGGATCTCGAATCGCTGTGCCCGGTCGCTCACTCGAGCCAGGGGAGCCTGACGCCGCGTTGCCCGGCGGCGTCGAGCGCCTCGTCGTATCCGGCGTCGGCATGGCGAACCACGCCCATGCCCGGGTCGGTGGTGAGCACCCGCTCCAGCCGCGCCGCCGCGTCGTCGGTCCCGTCGGCCACCACCACCATCCCGGCGTGGATCGAATAGCCGATCCCCACCCCGCCCCCGTGATGGACGCTCACCCAGTGGGCCCCGGCCGCCGTGTTCACCAGGGCGTTCAGGATCGGCCAGTCGGCGATGGCGTCAGAGCCGTCCTTCATCCCCTCGGTCTCCCGATAGGGACTGGCGACGCTACCTGCGTCCAGATGGTCGCGGCCGATCACGATCGGCGCCGACACATCGCCCGACCGCACCAGCTCGTTGAATCGGAGCCCCGCCAGGTGGCGTTCGCCATATCCGAGCCAGCAGATCCGGGCCGGCAGCCCCTGGAACGCCACCCGCTCCTCCGCCAGGCGGAGCCACCGCGCCAGCCGTTCGTTGTCCGGGAATAGCTCGGCCACCGCCCGGTCCGTGGCCAGGATGTCCGCGGGATCGCCGGACAACGCCACCCAGCGGAACGGTCCCTTGCCCTCGCAGAACATGGGACGGATGAACGCGGGGACGAAGCCCGGGTACGCGTAGGCGCGATCGTGGCTCAAGCCGCCCTGCTCCGCCCCGGCCCGCAGGTTGTTGCCGTAGTCGAACACGATCGAGCCGCGCACCTGGAACCCGACCATGGCCTCGCAGTGCCGGGCCATCGACGCGTAGGACAGCTCGACGTAGCGGTCCGGGTCGGTCGCTCGGAGCTCGAGGGCCTCGTCCAGCGACATGCCGTCCGGGACGTAGCCTCCCAGCGGATCGTGGGCGCTGGTCTGGTCGGTGACCACGTCGGCTTCGAACCCGCGGCGCAACAGCTCGGGGAAGGTGTCGGCCGCGTTCCCCAGCAATCCGATCGAGGTGGCCTCGCCCTCTTGCTTCGCGGAGTCAACCCACCGCAGGGCTTGTTCGACGTCGTCGGTCTCGCGGTCGAGGTAGCCTGGTCGGGTCGACCTCGACGCACAGCGCAACGCCCTCGTTCATGGTCACCGCCAGCGGCTGGGCCCCGCCCATCCCGCCCAGGCCGGCGGTCAGCACGACGCGACCCTTCAGCGATCCACCGAAGCGCTGAGACGCCAGCTCTCCGAGGGTCTCGTAGGTCCCCTGGAGGATGCCTTGGCTCCCGATGTAGATCCACGACCCGGCGGTCATCTGGCCGTACATCGTGAGGCCGGCCCGTTCCAGCTCCCAGAACGTCTCCCAGTTGGCCCACTTCGGCACCAGCATCGCGTTCGAGATCAGGACCCTGGGTGCGCCCGGGTGTGTTCGAAACACCGCCACCGGCTTGCCCGACTGGACCAGGAGCGTCTCGTCGTCCTCGAGCGAGCGCAGCGCCCGGACGATCTGATGGAACGCGTCCCAGGATCGGGCGGCCTTCCCCGTTCCGCCGTACACGACCAGGTCCTGGGGCCGCTCGGCGACGTCGGGGTCGAGATTGTTCATCAGCATGCGGAGGGCGGCCTCCTGGGGCCAGCCCTTGCACGAACGTTCGGGCCCGCGCGGGGCCCGAACCTCGGGGATCTGTGCGGTGGCCATGGACCAAGCATGGGATGGCGGCTCGAGGTGTGCAACCCATGGCAGGATCGCGGAATGCCGATCCCGAGGTTCGTCGGCCGGTTCAACAAGTACGTGACCAACCCCATCGCCAGGCTGGTGGCGGGATGGCTGCCGCCGTTCGCGGTGATCGGCCATCGAGGTCGGGTGTCCGGGCGTGAATACCGAACCCCGGTGGCGGCCTTCAGGTCGAGGGATGGCCTGGTCGTCGCGCTCACCTACGGGGCGGGTGCCGACTGGGTCAAGAACATCCTCAAGGACGAACGGTGCACGGTGCGGAGGCTGGGCCGCGTGAGGGAGGCGACCGGGCCTCGGATCGTCACCGGACCGGAGGGCATGAAGCTCGTGCCCGCTCTGATCCGCGTACCGCTCACGCTGCTCAACGTCACCGAGTTCCTGACCCTGCGGACCGGTCCCGGCCGGTAGCGTCATCCCCCCGTGCTACGCTCGGCCCGCTAGCCAGCCCTCCCCCGGAAAGGGCGAGGTGGGTTCGTGGATGTCCTCGGGGCTCTGATCAACGGATTGGTGGTCGCCACGTCGGCCACGGTCCTCGGCTGGGTCTTCCGCGGGCGATTCCAGGCGGTGGAGGCCCGGATCGACCGGTTGGAGGATCGGGTCGGGCAGCGGTTCGATCTCGTGGAGCATCGGTTCGATCTCGTTGAGCATCGGTTCGATCTCGTTGAGCATCGGTTCGATCTCGTGGATCGCCGGTTCGAACTTGTAGACCGCCGGTTCGAGGGGCTCGAGGGGCGGCTCGACGTGCTGCGCTCGGATCTGACCGCGGTGGCCCTGGCCGTGGGCGCGCCACCTCGCAGCGGTCAGTCCGGCCGTCACTGAGCTGCGACAGCGTCAAGGAGCGAGCGCGCTCAACCTTCGCTCGGCTCGTCCTCTCCGGTGTCGTCTTCCCATCGGCGCCCGTATTGGTCGGGGATCGATCCCCATCCCCAGATGGGAACCGGCATTCTCGGGGGCTCTCCGTACGCTTCGGCCGGGTCCACCCCTTTCTTCTCCAGCCGACAGGCGTGCCGCCATTCGTCTCCGAGATCGAAGATGTACGTAAACGTCTGGCCGGGAACGAGGGTCTCTGCCACGGTGAGCGAACTCTCGTCGAGGACCTCTGTGTCCAAGTTCGGATCGGGCTCCCCGACCATCCGCCCGTCCTCGAACTGGAACATGTGGAGATGACCCAGATCCCACCGAGCGAATGCCGAGTCGATGACCACGGCGAGGTCGCCGAAGCTGTGCCGCGGCCCGACCAGCATTACGCGCCCGGGAGGCGGATCGCAGACGATGTCGCGACCTCCGAGCAGCTCGACCCGCACGGTGATCCAGTTCTTGGGCACGACCCCACCGTAGCAAGGGCGGCGGTGTCGTTCAGCCGGCCTGCTCGGTAGCCTGGTACGGGCGCTTCTGAGGAGGTTCGCAATGACCGTTCCCGCGCGGATGGGCATCGTGACGCTCGGCGTGTCGGATCTGGCGAGGTCGATCGCGTTCTACGAGGCGCTCGGGTGGGAGCGGTGCGCCTCATCGGTCGAGGGGGTCATCTGCTGGTTCAGGACCGCGGACGCCTACCTGGGCCTGTTCCCCTACGAGGAGCTGGCCGGCGACGCCGCTGTCGCCTCGCCCCGGCGGGGGAAGTTCGACGGCATCACGCTCGCCATCAACGTGGAGACTGCGGCGGAGGTGGGCGCCGCGCTGGAGGCCGCGGCAGCGGCCGGGGCCTCCATCCTCAAGCCCGCCACCGATCTGGGGTTCGCCATCTCGGGATATTTCGCTGATCCCGACGGCTACCCCTGGGAGGTGGCCCACAACCCCGCGTTTCCGCTGGACGAACGGGGAAGGCTGACCATCCCCTGAGGGCGGTGAATCGACCCGCGCATGATCGGCGAGTCCGTCGCTCGATGAGCTCTACCGCCTCACGAATCAGCCAGCCTTCGCCCCGGCGGGATTGGGACAAGACCGAGGTTCGGTCCTCAAACCACGCGTACCTCGACGAGACCATCGAAGACGTCGAAGTCGTCCCGGTCCCGGGTGAACAGAACGACCCCGTGCGCGTGGGCGGTGGCCGCGATGAGGATGTCCATTACCCTGGCTCGGGGCTTCCTTCCGGCGGTGAGAACCGTATGCGCGAGAGCGCCATACGAGCGGGCCACGGCCGCATCCACCGGAAGGGGCTCGAATCGCGCCTCGATTTCCGCCAGGCGCCGGATTCGGTCACGTCGAGCCTCGTCCGAGTTCGCCAGGTGGACGCCGAAATGCAACTCGGCCAGGGTCGCCGCCGAGATGGCGCCCTCGTCGGGGAGGGAGATGGGCTCGGTAGCGATGACCACCGAGGTGTCGAGGATCCCCCTCACGCGGGGTCCCAGGGGTCCTCGAACTCTTGATCGTCGAGGGCAGCGAGATCCGCCAGCAGCCCCTCGTCCGAGGGCGTCCGCAGCAACTCGGCCACCGCCGAGGCCGGCACCCACTGCCGTCGCAGATACGGGCCCAACGTGGCCACGGGTCGTCCGTCCACGGTGATGACGAACACCTCGCCGGCTTCAGCAGCCCGAAGCACCGCGCCGCTGTTGTTTCGAAGATCGCGCTGGGGGATGGTTTTCATCAGGAAGCATCGTAGCAGTTCCGCTACAGGGAGGAGTCCGGGCCTTCGTTTCGATCAGACCCCGAGCTTCTCGGCGGCCATCCGGGTTCCCTCGACCCGCGCCTGGATCTTCTGAAAGGCGGTTTCGCGCGCGGTGGACACGTCGTCCCCGAACGGCGAGAACCCGCAGTCGTCGCCGGTCCCGAGCTGCTGCACGGGGATGAACTCGGCCGCCTCGAGCGTTCGATCCCTGGCCTCCTCGGGCGACTCGACACGCGGGTCGATCGGATCGATGACCCCGATGAACACCCTCTGGCCCGGCCTGAGGTGCTCCGCGATGATCTTCAGCACCCTCGGCCGGTCCGGCTCGCTGGCCATCTGGACGTACACGTTCCCCACGTTCAGGTTGAACAGGTCGGGGAGGAGCTCGGCGTAGTCGACGTCCGCGCTGTGGGTCGAATCCTGATCCCCGCCGGGACAGGTGTGGACGCCGATCCGGGCCCGTTCGGCGTCGGTGAACCGCGCCAGGACCTGGTTGTTGAGGTCGACGAAGGACCGCAGCAGGCCCTTCGACGGATCGAGCTTCACGGACAGGCGTCCCTCCGTGAAGTCGATCTGGACCACGTGGGCCCCGCCCTCGAGCGACCCGCGGATGTCGGCCTCGGCCTCGACGATCAGGTCGGCCAGGAACTCCTCCCGCGGGTAGTCCTCGATCCCGTCCTGCGGGTAGAGCAGGCTGATGGCCGACGCCGCGATGACGGCCTGCTTCACCGGCCGGGTGGCGTGGCGCTTGGCGTTCTCGAGATAGCCGGCCGACCTCGTGGCGTACCGGAACGGCCCGGCGGTGAGCCGCGGGAGCTGCCGCTGGTGACCGTCGGCGAAGGGGATGACCACGCCGTCGGGGGCAAGGTTCTCCAGGCCGTGAACGGGATAGGAGATGAAGGAGGGCTTGGTCTGCTCGCCGTCGGTGATGACGGGCGAGCCGGTCTGCTCGAACCGCGCGATGGTGTCCCGAACGGCTTCGTCCTGGAGCCGGGCCAGCTCCTCCTCCGGGATCTCGCCGGCGCCGAACGCCTGTTGCGCCTCGATCAGCTCGGTGGGACGCGGGATGCTGCCGATGGGCTCGGTTGGGATGGGCATGGGGGCTCCTTTCCGCGACGGCGGACAGGTGAGCAGTCAACCACGACCGACCCGAAACGCGCTTCGTTGATTCACCTGCCGAACAGCGCCCCGCCGTTCACCTGGAGAACCTGGCCGGTGACGAAGGAGGCCTCGGGCGAGGCGAGGTAGCGAACCGCCGCCGCAACGTCCTCGGGCCGGCCGGCCCGGCCCACCTTCGTCTCGTCGATGAGCCGCCGGCGGCGTTCCGGCGTCATGGACGAACCGAAGAACTCGGTGTCCTCGACGAAGCCGGGCGCCACCACGTTCGCGGTGATGCCCTCGAGCCCGAGCACCGCGGCCATCTGGTACGTCCAGCCGATGACCGCGGCCTTGGCCGCCGAGTAGGACTCGCCGCCGCCCCGAAGGGCGGCGATCGAGCTGATGGTGATGATGCGCCCGCCCGGACGGCGGAGGCGCGGGAGGAGCGCGGCGGTCAGCAACGCGGCGGCGAGGACGTTCCCCGCGAAGTCGCGGGCGAAGGAGTCCCGAAGCTGCTCCAACGTGTCGGTGTCGGAGCGGTCCACCCCGCCCGCGCAGTTCACGACGACGTCGACGTCGCCGATGAGCTCCGGCAGGGTTCGACCTGCTCGGGCTGCGAGAGGTCGGCGGGCTGGAAGGTGACCAGCTCCGAGCCGGCCTCGGCGTTCAGCTGGGCGGCCGTCTCGGCGAGGACCTCGCGCCGCCGGCCCAGAATGACCACCCGGTCGCCGTCCAGGGCGAAGGACCGTGCGATGGCACGCCCCATGCCGGTGCCTCCGCCCGATACCACGACGGTTCGATCCATGCCGAGCTCCCGTTCGCCCTCGGGGTGATTCGGTCCAATGTACCCGTCGATCGGACCTGGCCGCTCGACGGGGTCGCGCCCGTCGATATAGCGTGCCCTCGTGCCCGAGGACCTGGCCCCCGGCGTCTACATCGAGGAGATCCCGCTGGCTCCGCACCCCATCGAAGGGGTGAGCACCTCCACGGCCGGGTTCGTCGGCGAGGCCCTGGCCGGGCCGCTCGGCGAGGCCGTCATGATGGCGAGCTTCGGCGACTTCGAACGCGAGTTCGGCGGCCTCGACACCGGAGCCGAGCTCGGCTATGCGGTGATGCAGTTCTTCACCAACGGCGGCCAGCGGGCCTGGGTGGTTCGCGTGGGCGGCCGGCACGAAGTCGGGGACGGCCTGGCGGCCCTCGACGGCCTCGACCCCGCGGTGAACCTCGTGTGCCTCCCCGGCTGGTCCGAGGACGAGGTGCTCGAGGAGGCGGTGGCGTACTGCGACCTCCGCCGGGCGTTCCTGGTGGCCGACCCACCGGGGAGCGACATGGCGGCGGCGACGGAGCTGGCGGCCCGGTTGGCGGCCAGCGGAAGCGCGAACGCCGCCGTGTACTTCCCGCCGGTCTCCGTGGGGGATCCGCTGAATGGCGGCCGGCCTCGATCGTCCGCGCCGAGCGGCTCGGTGGCCGGGGTCATCGCCCGCACGGATATCGAACGGGGCGTGTTCCACCCGCCCGCGGGCGTTGAGGCACGGCTCGTCGGCGTGACCGGGCTGGAGGTGCAGTTGACCGAGGACGATGCCCGCTCGCTCGCCGAAAGCGGCGTTAACGCGATCCGTTCGTTCCCCCAGGGCGGCATCGTGGTGTGGGGAGGCCGAACCGTCGCCTCCGGCTCCTCGGAGTGGAAGTACGTGAACATCCGGCGGCTGGCGCTGTATCTCGAGCACAGCCTGTCCGATGGCCTCCAGTGGGCGGTGTTCGAGCCGAACGACGTGCCGCTGTGGATGCAGGTCCGCCAGTCGGTGAGCGGATTCCTCTCGGGCGTGTGGCATGGCGGTGGCCTCCAGGGCCAGACCTCGGACGAGGCGTTCTTCGTTCGATGCGACCGCGGCGTGATGACGCAGAACGACATCGACAACGGACGCCTGGTCTGCCTGATCGGGGTCGCGCCGGTGAGGCCCGCGGAGTTCGTGTTGTTCCGGATCGGCATCCAGACCGGCGCCACGCCGACGGACCGGCCGGCGCCCCATCCGTGGCCGCCCGACGCCCGTCCGTCCTGGCCGTAGCCACGCCCACGCCGATCGCTACGACTTTGATCCCCAGGATGCTTCAATCTCCACCGTGAGGCGCTGTCCGAACTGCGGCGAGGAGAACTCCGAACGGGCCCGATTCTGCCAGGGCTGCGGCACGGCGCTCGAAGCCGAGCCGGGCGGCGCGCGAGAGGTCCGCAAGGTGGTCACGGTCCTGTTCTCCGACGTGACCGGCTCCACCTCGCTCGGCGAGCGCCTGGACCCCGAATCGCTCCGCCGGGTCATGGAGCGGTTCTTCGACGCCATGAAGGCCGCCGTCGAACGACATGGCGGCGTGGTCGAGAAGTTCATCGGCGACGCGGTGATGGCGGTGTTCGGCATCCCGCGCCTGCACGAGGACGACCCGATCCGGGCGGTCCGGGCTGCGGCGGCCATGGGCGAGGCACTCGCCGAGCTGAACGAGGAGCTTCAGCGGGACCGCGGGGTCACCCTGGCCATCCGGACGGGCATCACCACCGGGGAGGTCGTTGCCGGAGATCCCTCCGCCGGACAGCGGCTGGTCACCGGGGACACCGTCAACACGGCGGCCCGGCTCGAGCAGGCGGCCCAACCCGGCGAGATCCTGATCGGGGAGCCCACCCTCCGGCTGGTCCGCGACGCCGTGGAGGTCGAACCGGGCGATCCGCTCACGGTGAAGGGGAAGGCCGAACCGCTCCCCGCCTATGGCCTGGTTCGGGTGCAGGCGGGGATGGAGGCGCACGCCCGCCACCTCGATTCGCCCATGGTCGGCCGGGATCGGGAGCTTCGCCTGCTGGAGGAGGCCCTCGACCGGGCGGTGTCCGAACGCACCTGCCACCTGTTCACGTTGTTGGGGCCGGCGGGGGTGGGCAAGTCTCGGCTGGTCCTGGAGTTCCTCCAGCGCGTCGCGGCGGGAGCGGCCGGAGCGACCGTGGTCCGCGGGCGGTGCCTGTCCTACGGCGACGGCATCACGTTCTTCCCGGTCGCCGAGGCCGTCCGATACGCAGCGGGGATCGCCGACCAGGACTCGGCCGAGGAGGCCCGCCGGAAGCTGGAGGAGGCCGCGGCGGGAACCGAGGACCCCGCCATCGTGGCGGCCGGCGTGGCCGAGCTGGTCGGCCTGGCCCAGGCCCCGGTGGCCGCCGAGGACGCCTTCTGGGCCGTCCGCAGCTTCTTCGAGGCGCTGGCCCGGGACCGGCCGCTCGTCGTGGTCTTCGACGACATCCACTGGGCCGAGCCCGCCTTCCTCGACCTGGTCGAGCACGTCGCCGACTGGACCCGCGACGCAGCCATCCTGTTGCTGTGCGTGGCCCGGCCCGAGCTGCTCGACCTTCGACCTGGATGGGCGGGGGGCAAGCTGAACGCGACCTCGATCCTTCTCGAGCCGCTCGGCGCCGACCAGTGCGCCACGCTCATCGACAACCTCCTCGGGTCCGAGGGCCTGCCGCCGGCGGCCCGGTCGCGGATCCTCGAGGCCGCCGAAGGCAACCCGCTGTTCGTCGAGGAGATGATCGGCATGCTCATCGACGACGGGCTCCTTCGACCGGAGGACGGCCGGTGGGTGGCCAGCGACGAGGTGGCCCGGGTGGCCGTCCCGCCGACCATCCAGCTGCTGCTGGCGGCGCGCCTCGACCGCCTGGACAGCGAGGAGCGCGGCGCTCTGGAGCGGGCGTCGGTGGAGGGCAAGGTCTTCCACCGGGGCGCGGTGACCAGGCTTTCCCCGGACCGCGACCGGGCGCAGGTTCGAACGAGGCTCCTGGCGCTCACGCGAAAGGAGCTGATCCGCCCCGACCGCGCCCAGTTCGTCGGCGAGGACGCCTTCCGGTTCCGCCATCTGCTGATCCGGGACGCCGCGTACCAGGGCATGCCGAAGGAGGCCCGGGCCGAGCTCCATCTGCGGTTCGCTGACTGGCTCACCGAGCAGGCCGGCGACCGCCTGCCCGAGTACGAGGACATCCTCGGCTATCACCTGGAGCAGGCGTACCGGTACCGGGCCGAGCTGGGCCCGGTGGACGAGGAGGGCCGAACGCTGGCCGAGCGAGCCGGGCGGATGCTCGCCTCGGCCGGCATGCGGGCCGTGGCCCGCGACGACTCCCACGCCTCGGCCGGCCTCCTGGGACGGGCGCTCGAGCTCCTGCCCTCCGACACTGTCGAGTGGAGGGAGCTGTGCCTGGAGCTCGTCGAGTCGCTGGTGAACATCGGCGAATTCCAGCGGGCGGGAGATCTCGACGAGGATCTTCTCCACCGGGCCCGGGAGGCCGGCGACCGCCGGGTCGAGGCCCTCGCCATCGCGGGTCATCCCTTCCTGGCCGGCGCGCTCGACACGTCGAAGACCGAGCTCAGCAGGCTCGAGGAGTCGAAGGAGGCCGTGCGCGTCCTCGAGGAGATGGGCGACCACCGGGGAGCAACCAGGGCCATGCGAACGGTGGGGTTCATGACCTTCGTCCTCGGACGGGTGGACGAGTCGGTGGCCATCGCCCGCCGCCGGATCGACGAGGCCAGGCTGGCCCGGGACGCCCGGGAACTCCGTCTGGCCGTGGGCGCCATCGGTGGAGGCCTCTACTACGGCTCGGCGCCGGTCGGACGGGCCATCGAGGAGATCGAGTCGATCCTGCCCGAGGTGGCGGACAGCCGGATCGCCACCGCGGAGGTCATGCTCCATCTCCCTCCTCTGTACGCGATGCAGGGGCGGTTCGACGAGGCGCACCGCGCCGCCGATCGATCCCGGCTCCTTCTGGAGGAGGTCGGCGGGCGGTTCCGCCTGGCCACCAGGGTGTTCTGGTCCGTACCGATGCACGTGCTGGCCGGCGATCTGGAGGCCGCCGAGCGGGAGCTGCGGGAGAGCGTGGCCACCCTCGAAGCCATCGGCGACAAGGGGTTCCTGTCCACGATCTCGTGTGACCTGGCCGAGGTGCTGGCGAAGCGGGGGGAGCTCGACGAGGCCGAACGCTACGCCGAATACGGGCGGAGCCTGGGGGCCACCGACGACACCGTCACGCTGATCGAATGGCGGGCCGTGAAGGCGAAGGTGCTCGCGGAGCGCGGAGAGACGGAGGAGGCGGAGCGCCTGGCCCGGGACGCCGTGGCCATCGCGGAGGGCACCGACTACCTGACCCACCGGGCCGACTGCCTGATGCGTCTGGGCGAGGTGCTGCGCCTGGCCGGGAAGGCCGAGGAAGCAGCCGACGCGGTGGGTCGGGCGCTGGAGCTCTACGAACGAAAGGGCAACGAGGTCATGGCCGCCCGGGTCCGGGCCGAGCTGGCGCGCTGATCCAAATCGTGCGCCGCGGCATGGTTTGCTTCGCCTCGACGGGGTAGTCTAATCTGACTAGTCACATCGGACCACGACACCGCTCCGCCCGCGGTGCCCAGCCCAGTCGAGGAGGCGAGACGTGCGAGCGAGAACCGCGGTCGCGGCAATCCTGACCCTGGCCCTCGTCATCACCGCCGGGATGGCGGGAACGACGAACGCCGCCGGAACCAAGATCCGCTTCGCCCTCAACAAGATCGGCCCCCAGAACGGCGGCGGCGAGCCCTCGGTCGCCATCAGCCCCGACCGCACGATCTACGTCTCGGCGCCCGGTGACGCCATGGAGTTCTGGCGCTCAGCCGACGCGGGCAAGTCCTGGACCCAGGGTTCCTCGCCCGAGGCCCCGTCCGGCGACACCACGGTCAACGTCGACCAGTCGGGAGCGGTCTACGAGAGCAACCTGAACGTCATCTCGGGCCAGGACACGCTCCAGGTCGACGTGTTCAAGTCGTTCGACAAGGGCACCACGTGGCCCCAGCAGGGCTCGTCCACCCTCTCGGACACGAACTCCACCGGCCAGCCCGCACTGGTCGACCGGCAGTGGGTCGACGCGTGGATCCCGCCGAACCACACCACGGACACCGCCACCGTGTGCCTGACCTATCACGACTTCGGCCCGAGCCAGATGTGGGTGGCTTGCTCGTTCGACGGCGGCAAGAACTTCGGCCTGCCGGTTGACTCCATCACCTCTCCCCTGGCCCAGCTCGACTCGTACTGCAACACGATCCCCGGCGGGCTGAAGATCGTGCAGTCCGGACCGCACGCCGGCCGGATCTACGTCCTGTGGCTGGCGGCCGACCCGGCGAACCCCGCGACCGGATGCAACATCACCCAGCTGGCGGCGTTCCATTCGATCTGGTCGGCCTACTCGGACGACGGCGGCCAGACCTGGACCGACCAGCTCGTGTACGACGCGGGGCCGCTGCACGACGGGTCGGAGATCTTCGCCGACCTGACCCTGGACAACCAGGGCAACCCCTACACCGCGTTCGTCATGAACCTCCGGACCGAGTACGACATCTGGGTCGAGGCATCGTTCGACGGCGGGAAGACGTGGAACGGGCGATCGGACGGCACCGGCGCGCCGTACCTGGTGAACAGCGACGCGGGGACGCACTTCTTCACCGCGATCGCCGCGGGGAATCCCGGGCAGGTGGACGTGGCCTATCTGGACACCCCGACGCTCATCGGCTCGACGCCCTACGGCAAGCCGAACGAACCCGCCGGCGACGCGAACGCCGACTGGAACACCTTCGTCGCTCAGTCGACGAACATCCTGACGGGCTCGCCGACGTGGACGAACGTGCGGCTGACCTCGGTCCCGGTGCACCATGGGGACATCTGCACGCTGGGCGTGTTCTGCGCCGCGGTCCCGGGGACGAACCGGAACCTGCTGGACTTCATCGACGTGCAGGTGGACGCGTCCGGGTTCTTCCACGTGGCGTACACCGACGACCACAACTACGCGGATGGCGCCCTGGTGATGGCGAACCAGACCGGCGGGACGAAGGTGGGCCCCGGGGGGCACTGAACCGTCCGGCCCGACCGGGTTTCGCCACGCGCATCCCTCCTCGCGGGGGCGGGGTTTCCTTCGGAGTCCCCGGAGCGAATGAAGGCCCGCGCGTAGACTTCGGCCATGGCTCGCTGTGGAAGCTGCGGACAGCAGAATCCCGAGGGCTTTCGGTTCTGCGGGAACTGCGCCACACCGCTTCCTGTGGTCCCCGCAGGAGGGCGCGAGGAACGAAAGATCGTATCCGTCCTATTCTGCGACCTGGTCGGGTTCACGACTCGGTCGGAGCGGGCCGATCCCGAGGACGTCCGGGCCACCCTTCGCGCCTACCACGACTCGGTCCGCCGGGAGATCGAACGGTTCGAGGGGACCGTCGAGAAGTTCATCGGGGACGCGGTCATGGCGGTGTTCGGCGCACCGGTGGCTCACGACGACGACCCCGAGCGGGCGGTCCGGGCGGCCCTGCGCGTCATCCAGGCCCTCACGGAGATCAACCGGGAGCGACCCGAACTCGACCTCACCGTCCGGATCGGCGTGAACACGGGCGAGGCGGTGGTGGCCCTCGGGGCCCGGCCGGACCTGGGCGAGGGCATGGTGGCCGGCGACGTGGTGAACACGGCGGCCCGGCTGCAGCAGGTGGGCCAGCCCGGAACGGTCGTGGTCGGCGAGATGACCTACCGCGCTAGCCGGGACGCCGTCGAGTTCGAGCCGCTGGAACCGGTGTCACTCAAAGGGAAGGCCGAACCGGTGCCGGCATGGCAGGCGGTGTCTGTCAGGAGCCGGGCCGGCGTGGACGTCGAACAGCGGGCCGCCGCGCCGCTGGTGGGCCGGTCCCGGGAGCTCGCGCTCATGGAGAACCTGTTCATCCGGGCATTGGAGGAGTCGAGCGTCCAGCTGATGACGATCTCAGGAGAGCCGGGGGTCGGGAAGTCGCGGCTGGTGTGGGAGTTCCACAAGCTCGTTGACGAGCGCCCCGAGCCGGTGTCGTGGCGCCAGGGGCGCTGCCTTCCCTATGGAGATGGCATCACGTTCTGGGCGCTTGGGGAGATCGTCAAGGCCCAGGCGGGCGTCCTTGACACCGATCCTCCAGAGGAGGCCGCCCGCAAACTCGGCGAGGCGGTCGACGCCGCGGCCGACGATCCGTCGCAGCGAAGTTGGATGCGGTCCCGCCTCCTTCCTCTGCTCGGCCTGCGGCCCGAAGCCGGAGGCACGACGGAGCGCGCCGAGTCCTTCGCCGCGTGGCGGGGGTTCCTGGAGGGGGTCGCGGCGCAGGGCCCGATGGTCCTCGTGTTCGAGGACGTCCACTGGGCGGACGCGGCCATGCTCGAGTTCGTCGAGCACCTCGTGGCGTGGTCGACCGGCGTCTCCATCGTCCTGGTGTGCACGGCTCGGCCCGAGCTGTTCGAACGCAAACCCGGGTGGGGCGGGGGCACGGGCAACTCGGCAACCATCGCCCTGTCTCCGCTAAGCCCGGACGACACAGCCCGGCTGGTGTCCGCTCTTCTATCCGAAGCCCTCCTTCCCGCGGAGACCCAGGCCGCCCTGATCGAACGTTCGGGCGGAAACCCGCTGTACGCCGAGGAGTTCGTCCGGATGCTGGTGGACAGGGGGGTCCTGGTCCGCCGGGGCCGGGTCGCCACCATCGCCGAAGGCGCCGAAATCCCGCTCCCGGAGAGCGTCCAGGGCATCATCTCGGCCCGGCTGGATACGCTGGCCCCGGACCGGAAGGCGATGCTCCAGGACGCCGCGGTGGTCGGCAAGGTCTTCTGGTCGGGGACCCTGGTCTCCATGGACGGCCGTGACGAGGCGCAGGTCCGCGACGGGCTGCACGAGCTGGCCCGCAAGGAGCTGGTTCGGCCGGCCCGACGGGCCTCGATGGAAGGGCAGGCCGAATATTCGTTCTGGCACATCCTGATCCGCGACGTGGCCTACGGGCAGATCCCCCGTGCAGCCCGGGCGGCCAAGCATCGAGGAGTGGCTGAGTGGATCGAAGCGATCGCTGGGGACAGGGTGGGCGACCACGCCGAGCTGCTCGCCTATCACTACGAGCGGTCCCTCGAGCTGGCCCGCGCCGCTGGCGCCTCCGACATCGCGGAGCTCGAGGAGCGAGCCCGGCGGTTCCTGGTCCTGGCCGGCGACCGGGCGATCAACCTGGACATCTCCAGGGCGGTTTCGTACTACGGGCGGGCCCTGCCGATGTTTGGTTCGGACGATCCACTGCGAGGAGAGACCAGGGCGATGCGGGCGGAGGCCACGTTCCTGGCCGGGTCGATCATCGAGGCCGTCGCGGAGTACGAGACCGCGGTGGAGGAGCTCCGGCGGGCCGGGGAGGACCTCCGGGCTGCGGTGGCGCTGTCGCGGCTGGCTTTCGTCTACCGATGGCGCGCCGCCGCCGACCAGGCCGAGGCCGCCACGTCCGAGGCTTCTCGCCTGGTGGAGGCGCAGCCGCCCAGTGCCGACGTCGTCCAAGTCCACCTCCAGGTGACCACCAGCCACATGCTGGCTGGACGGGCCCACCAGTGCCTGGAGTGGTCGGAGCGGACGCTAGAGATGGCCAGGCGGTTCGGGAAGCCCGAGCAGATCCAGCGAGCGCTCCAGCTTCGCGGGATCGCCCGGGGCGGGCTCGGCGACTACGGCGGGACCGACGACCTCCGGGCGGCCGTGGGCATCTGCGTCGAGCTCGGCCTCGGTCAGGACACGTACCGAGCAAAGGGGAACCTGGCCGACTACCTGTGGGTGGTTGAGGGTCCACAGTCCGGGCTGGACACAATGCGCGAAGGCGTCGAGTGGGCGAGGAGCCATGGCATCACGGCGGGCTTCTACTGGGGGACGGCAGAGAGCCTGTGGATGCTGTTCGACTTGGGCCGGTGGGACGAGATGCTCCTTCTCGAGCAGGAGATCGTCGCGTGGGCCGATAGATTCGGCGGGCGCTACATGGACACGGTGGCGAAGTCGTACGCGGCGCAGGTCCTCGTGTGGCAGGGGCAGGTCGAGGAGGCGTCGTCCCGGATAGACCGGTTCCTGCCACTCGCTCGCGAGATCCGGGATCCGCAGGTGCTGTCGCCGGCGCTGGCGATCGCCGCGATCGTTCGCAGGGCGAAGGGGAACGTCGCAGAGGCGATGATGCTGGTGCAGGAGCTGACGAACCTAGTCCTGGCCTCGGAGTTTGCGTTCTTCAATTTCTTCCACCTGACTGACGTGGCGCGGATCTGCGCGGCGGCGGGCGACCTCAAACCGGTGGAGCGACTCCTGGGGCGGTTGGTCCCGAACGCCCGGCGCGAGCACCACGGCGTGCTCACAGCCAGGGCGGTGGTGGCGGAGGCGAACGGCTCGGTCGAGGAGGCGGCGGAGCTGTACGCCGAGGCGGCCGAGGCATGGAGGGAGTTCCCGTCCGTGCTGGAGGAGGGGCTGGCGTTGGTAGGGGCCGCCCGGTGTCGGCTGGCCCGCGGCGAGCGGGCGGAGGATGAGCTCCGAAGGGCAAGAGCTGTTCTGCTCGGGCTCGGCGCGCCCGGGCCGCTCGAAGAGGCCGACGAACTGCTCCGCCGCTCGATCGCCCAGACGTCGTGATGGTCAGCTACCTCAGGTGAGGCGGGCCGCTGCGAAGGCCAGGCCCCCCACCGCAAGCACGGCGGTGGTCATGGTCGTGATCATCGCGAGGATCATGGTCCGGGTCTGCTGAAGCAGGTCCGCCCGCCAGGCCGCCATCATCCGCTGCTCGAGCGCCTCGTGTTCGAGCCGATTTCGTTCGCCCAGCGCGTCGAGGTCATGCTTCGTCGCGACGTCGGCCCAGCCCACTGGCGGCAGGTGAGCCATCAGGATCGTAGCCTCCTCTGCTCCCCCAGGACCTGCTCGAGCCTGTCGTACAGTCGGTGTCGGTCCCGTTCACCGATCGCCATTGTTCCCCCTTTCCCCGGGCAAGGACAAGAGGAGGAGGTTCCGAGGATACCGGCGCCGGGTGACAGGCCCGACCGTCTGCTCAGGTGGGTGCCGTCAACCCTCGTCGTCGGGGGGCTCGCGCCGCTCCGCCTTGACCCGCGAGCGACGGCGCTTGGCTTCGAGCCGCTTCTGCTCCGCGGCTCTCGTCGGTCGCGTCGGCGTGCGGGTCGGGCGGGGGCGGGCCGCCGCGTCGAGCCGTTCGGCCAGCCGCTCGAGCGCCGCCTGGCGATTGCGGAGCTGGGATCGCTCGGCCCTGGCCACGATCCGCAGGGTGTCGCCCAGCTTCCGCCGCACCCGGTCGGCGACCTCGTCCGGGGCCACCAGCCCGCCGAGGTCGACCACCAGCTCGACCCGGCTGTCGGTGGTGTTCACCCCCTGCCCGCCCGGGCCGGCACCCCGAGAGAACCGCCAGGTGAGCGCGCTCGCAGGGATCACGATCCCGCCGGTCGTGACGAAGTCGCCATCCATCCCAACAGTGTCGCCGTTCGAACATGCCGCGGGTCCATGGACCGCTCGCTATGTTCCGGACAGCGGGCCCTCGTTGACCAGAAGGACGTGGCCGATGACGAAGAAGCCAGTCATTCGGGCCAGACCTTGACGGGACGTCCTTCGGACGGCAACCGAACCCAAAACGCGAGATCCTTCGCGTAGCCGCTCGCGTAGGCGTCCACACCGAGCTCACGAAGCGCCGCCACGGCCGCGTACTGGAGGTCGTGAATCCCCGTTTTCAGTGCTTCGACGAGTGCGGGAATGGCTTCGCCGCCGAGCCCGCGCGCACCGGACCTCCATTCAGTCAGGTAGCCAGACGGACCGGCCGGGACGGGGTGCTGACGGAGCCATTCGAACACGTCCTGGGTCGACGGGCCCACATCCTTCTTCATCGCCGTCACGGCTTAACCCCCACGGCGTGGTTGACCTCGACCCGAACATCGCGAAAGCCCGCCGCGAGAAGGTACTCGACGAGGACCGCTCCCCCGCCGGTCGAGGCTTCGAGCTTGGCCATCCCGCCACGCCTGAGCACGCGTAACGCCTCCTCGCACATCCGTCTTGCCACCTCTCCGTGCAGGAAGGGTAGGCGGTTCCCGATGATCTCGTCCACGACTCCCGATCGAATGGGCAATCGGGTGAAGTCACCCTGAACGAGTGGGCCAGCCTTCCTGATTTCATGCGTGCGTATCAGCGGAGCGACAAGGGAGTTCATGTTGATCGCCCCTGGAACCTCACCCTCCCCTCCGATGTTGATGACCACCATCGATGCTGGAGGATAAGGAGAGTGCGGCGCTGTCAGACCCTCTCGCTACCCTGCCCATGAAGGGGGCGGGTGTGGTTCCGTCCGCCCGATGCTGATGATGGCATGGCGGGGTACCATGCCATCACATGATCCGGATGCAGATCCAATTCACCGACGAGCAGATCCGCGAGCTCAAACGCCTCGCCGCCGACCGCGGGGTGTCGATCTCCAGCGTCGTCCGGGAGGCTGTCGAGAAGGAGCTCGGGGTGGACACCCGCGAAGCGAGGTGGCAGAGAGCCCTTGGGGTGGCGGGAAGGTTTCGTTCCCGGGAAGGCGACATCAGCGAGGAGCACGACCGGTACCTGGCCGAGGATTTCCGGTGACCATCCTCGTTGACACGTCGGCGCTCCTGGCACATCTCGACCGTGCGGATCGCCACCATCGGTCAGCCGTCGGTTGGCTGGCTGGGCCCGGCCACGACTCCGGTGAGGGGCTGCTCACACACAACTATGTCGTTGTGGAGAGCGTGGCTCTGGCCCAGAGGCGCCTGGGGCCCGACGCCCTACGAGCCCTGCTCGAGGATCTCCTTGCCATCGTGGAGATCGTCTTCGTCGACGAACCGATGCATCGCGCCGCGGTAGGCGCCCTTCTCGCATCCCCCCGCCGTGGACCCTCCTTGGTTGACCTGGTCAGCTTCGAGCTCATGCGCGAGAGGGGCATCCGCGCGGCATTCGCGTTCGACCAGGACTTCCGGCGAGCAGGTTTCGACACCGTGCCGTAGGAGCCCCAGGTGTCGCTGTCCAATGGTTCAGCCGGAACCCTTTCTCCGGGTCGGCGAAGCTCGATCGGTCACTGGGGATGGCCGAAGCGACCCAGCAGGAAGCTCGTGATCCCGCGACTTCGGACCGACGTTTAGATCAGATGAGCCGCGCCGAACGCCAGACCGGCCACCGAAAGGGTCAACGTGCCCATGGCGAGCATCATCGATCGAGTTTGCTTGTTCAGCCCGGCTTCCAACGCGGCCATCAGCTCCTGCTTCAGCACTTGGTGCTCCAGGCGGTTGGCCTCGCGCATCGCCTCGTGCTCGAGCCGGTTGGCCACCTCGACTGCATCGAGATCGCGTTTGGCGGCCTCGCGCATCGCCTCGTGCTCGAGGCGGTTGGCCTCGGCGAGTGCATCGAGGTCGTGTTTGGTGATCGCGGCGAGTGCATCGAGGTCGCGTTTGGTAGCCACGTCTGCCCAGCTCACCGGGGGCAGATGCTCCATCAGGATCGTGGCCTCCTCGGTCCCGAGGACCGCCTCGAGCCGCTCGAACAGGCGGTGCCTGGCGCGTTCATCGATCGCCATTGTTCCTCCATTCGTCCCGTGACGACAAGGGGAGGAGTGGCTGAGTGTATCCAGGGCCGCTGACATGGCTAGAGCGAGAGGTCGAGGTCTCGCACGTGACGAGGCGCTTCGCCAGGGGCGGCGGTCTATCGAACCTGAGAGCCCTCAACTACGCTAAGCGTCGTGCCGGCCTGTCCGACCTGCGGGCAAGACAATCCACCCCGGGCGAAGTTCTGCCTGGAGTGCGGCTCGCCCATGCCCGCCGACGCCGGCCAGGCCGCCGGGGCCCGGAAGACCGTGACCGTGCTGTTCTCCGACGTGGCCGGGTCCACGTCGTTGGGCGAGCAGCTCGACGCCGAATCCCTGCGCCACGTGATGGATCGGTACTTCGACCAGATGCGGGCCGTCCTCGAACGGCACGGCGGCACGGTGGAGAAGTTCATCGGCGACGCGGTCATGGCCGTGTTCGGCATCCCGGTGGTCCACGAGGACGACGCCCTCCGGGCGGTTCGGGCCGCCCACGAGATGGGCCGGGCCCTCTCGGCGCTCAACGAGGACCTGGAGCGCGAGTGGGGCGTGCGCCTGGCCATGCGCATCGGGGTGAACACCGGCGAGGTGGTCACCGGTCAGGGTCGGGGGCCGGGCTCGGCAGCCCAGGGGGGCCAGCGCCTGGTCACCGGCGACGCCGTGAACGTCGCGGCCCGGCTCGAACAGGCGGCCTCAGGCGGTCGCGCCGCTGTCGCTCAAGGGCAAGGCCGAACCCGTCCCCGCCCACCGCCTGGTCGGGGTGGACCTGGAGGCGGCGGGCTACGAACGCCGGTTCGACTCCCCCATGGTGGGCCGGGAACGGCAGCTGGCCATGCTCCGACAAGCGTTCGACGCGGCGCAGGAGGACCGGTCCTGCCACCTGTTCACCATCCTGGCCCCGGCCGGCGTGGGGAAGTCCCGGCTGGTCCTGGAGTTCCTGGGGGCGACGCCCCCCGACACCCTGGTCCTGCGGGGACGGTGCCTCTCGTACGGCGAGGGGATCACGTTCTGGCCCGTGGTCGAGGTGATCAAGCAGGCCGCCGGCATCACGGACTCGGACGCCCCCGACGCCATCAGGTCGAAGCTCACCGCGCTGGTGGGCGAGGCCGATCGCGGCCAGGCCGTGGTCGACCGGGTGGCGGAGCTGCTCGGCGTGGACGAGCCCTCGGGGAGCCCGGAAGAGGTGTTCTGGGCGGTGCGGCGGCTGTTCGAATCGCTGGCCGCCGAGCACCCGGTGGTCCTGGTGTTCGACGACATCCACTGGGCCGAGCCGACCCTGCTCGACCTCATCGAGCACATCGCGGACTGGACGAAGGACGCCCCGATCCTGCTGGTCTGCCCGGCCCGCCCCGAGCTCCTGGACGTGCGGCAGGCGTGGGGCGGCGGGAAGTTCAACGCCACCTCGATCCTGCTGGAACCGCTCCCCGAGGAGGACTGCGAGCGGCTGATCGACAACCTGATCGGCTCGGCCAACCTCCCGGCGGACGTCCGCCGCCGCATCGCCGAGGCCGCGGAGGGCACGCCGCTGTTCGTCGAGGAGATGCTCTCGATGCTGATGGACGAAGGCCGGCTGCGCCGCGATCCATCCGGCGAGTGGGTCGTCCCAGGCGACCTCTCGACGATCACCGTCCCCCCCGGCATCCACGCCCTCCTGGCCGCGCGGCTCGACCAGCTCCCGAGCGAGGAGCGTTCGATCCTGGAGTGCGGCTCGGCGGAAGGGAAGGTCTTCCACCGGGGGGCGGTCGCAGCGCTGGTGCCGGAGGCGGTCCGGTCGAGGGTGGGCGAGCTGCTGGCGTCCCTCCGCAGCAAGGAGCTGATTCGAGCCGATCGACCGGAGTTCACCGGGGAGGAGGCCTTCCGGTTCCGGCACC
>WNGE01002055.1_pt1 | contig 25041 bp, 16 predicted proteins | sample 5400651 | NCBI WGS metagenome assembly WNGE01 (sample SAMN13153370, study PRJNA577476) | soil metagenome | isolation source: 60 cm soil or saprolite under grassland replicate 2 | place: USA:California | collected 2016-06-15
AATATAAAGATAATCCCATTACAATTAAGATGATAAAAGCGTTTAAATTAGTTATAGAATATTGCATTAAATAAAATATAAATGCTTGTATAGATTCTATACTACATATACTTAAAGCTAATAACATAAATCCTATATGTGATATAGTACTATATGCAAGTAATCTTTTTATTCTATATTGAACTAAACCAAGTAATGTTCCGATCACTAAAGAGAATAATGAACACATCAATAAGCTAAATAATCAACTATTATTTGCAGAACTACCTGTATAATAAACTAGTTCTAATAATAATACCAAAATAGATATTTTAGCTATTATGGTTAAAAATATTGTAACAATAGTAGGAACAGCATCATAAACATCCGGAGATCATATATGAAAAGGTGCTGCACTTATTTTAAATAAAAATCCTATACTAATAATAAGTAAAGAGAAATTTATGTAATATGAATTATATCAAGAATTTATTTTGTCTGTCTCATCCATAGTTAAAATTAAATAAAAATTTTCTAAAAAAGTGGCCCCAGAATTTGTATACAATAAGCTAGAACCAAATAAAATAAAACATGAACTTAATCCACCTAAAAGAAAATATATTAAGCCCCCTATGGTTGATAATTCTGAGTTTCTATATATTGTACTTAATATATATAAACCATAACTTTGTAATTCTAAGGCTAAAAATATAGAAACTAAGTCATTAGAGCACATTAAAAAAATTGCACCGTTTATAATAAATAATAATATTAAAGGATATTCCATTATTTTCATATGCTCAGTCCCGGCCAAATTAATTATTTTTTGTATTTTATATTTAACATTTTTAATTAATAATTCCTTAGAAAAAAAAAATTTAAACATATTTACTTTTATATTATTAAGACTTTTTAAATATATATTTGCTTTTTTACTATAAAAGCTTGTTAACTGTATAATTAATATACAAACTAATAATACAAAAATTTGGAAAATTTGAGTAATACTTGTTATTTTTATTAATCCACCATGTAACCCTAAACCATTATTTAAAAATAATAAAACTATTACATTTTGAATCATACAAAAAAATATAATTAAAATGGATGTTCTGTTAAAATAAATAGATAAATCAGATATAGAGTGAATAGAATTAGATAATAATAAACATAATATAGAGATTAATAACATTGGTAAATATATTATAATAACAATACATAATTATATATTTTTATATATTATAATATATTATAATCAGGAGAGAAATTTGAATTCTCATTTTTAATGCATGAAATTAAAGTTTTAACCTATTAAACTATCCTAATTGGGGAGATACCTTGATTTGAACAAGGAACGCACTGTACCACACTCAGTTATTCTACCTATTGAATTATATCTTCCTTATATATAATTATAGTCGTAATTATATTAAATAGATTTTAACTGTTAATTATAAAAACTAAAAATTCATAACTTGTTTATTAATTTATAACATATTATAAGGTAAATCCGACTTGAACGGATATTTGAAATAGACCTAAACTATTCATGTCTACCTATTCCATCACTACCTTAATTAACTATTTTTAATTTACAAATTTTGTCCAAGGCAAGACTTGAACTTACAACAAAAATAGCTTCAATATTTTACTCTACCATTGAGTTACTTGAACTAAGAAATTTTTTTTTAATAATATTAATATTATTACATTGTATAAAAAATAGTAGTTTGGAAATATAAGGATCTGAACCTAGAAAAACAATATATATAATTGTTATATTACCAAATTATATTAGGAAACAAAAGTTTAGAGGAATTAGGGATCAAACCTAAACATAATATTATTTATTATGATGTTATCTCTTTCTTCTTTATAATATAACATAATATTATATTATATCATAACATATTGTAATTATTAAAATATATTTTGTAATCCCGCGTTATAATCTAGTAATTTTAATATTAATCTTAATCTTAATTATAATCTGTAATATTTTGATTATAGTCAAAATTTTGATTAAAATGTCTTTAAAAAAAATTTTTTTATCATTTTTTTCTATTTTTAATGTATAAAAAGGAATAAATTCCTAAATTTATGAAAAAGTACTTATTTACTTAATAAAACCTGATTAACGAATTGAACGTTAATTATTCCTATATTATCAGGTTAATATTATATTTATATATTTTATTTGTTATTAATGGTATAGATAATTTCTTATATAGATGTGTATGTGGAACTAGTGAGAATTGAACTCACATTAATAACGTGCAAAGTTATAATTTTACCTTTTAAATTATAGCCCCCCCCCTTACAATTTTTAAATTATAAATCGTACAAACTTATAACTTAATAAAGTAACGATTTCTTTAAATTTAAATATCTACTTTTTTCAAAAAAATTGAAATCGTTTAGACTAAAAAACTTCATATAATTATGGCTAAATTTAGCCATAATTATATGAAGATAGTATAAAATTAAGAAGGTTAAGTACATGAGATTTTTTAGATCCCTTGCCTAAATTAACCTTTTTATTATTAATAGTATAAAATAAACTTTTTATATTTCCAAAACCTATATTACCAAATAATATTATATTCACTTTATAAAGTGTTATCTATCCGAAAGAGGACTTGAACCTCTAAGGTTATTAACCAACAAAGCTTAAGTTTGTATTGTTTACCAATTTCAACATTCGGATTAATATAAGGCTAAAGTGAATTGAACACTTATAATTACCGTTATGAGCAGTACACTTTACCAATTAAGTTATAGCCTCCTAAAGCGGATAAAGGATTTGCACCTTTATTTTCTGGTCATGAGCCAGATATATTACTAATTACATTAATCCACGTATTTTTAGATTAAACGGGAATTGAACCCGTGATACAATCGTGAAAGGATTGTGTCGTAACCTCTTGACTATTAATCCTTAAGTAAACCTAGTGTAAGTATTGCACTTACTTCTATTGATTACAAAACAATAACATTACTTTTATGTTAACTAGGCTAAAACTTATTAATTTATAATTATTATAAATATAATAAAAAAATAAAATTGTAGATATAAAATACATAGTTATTTATATAATTAGTACTTTAAGAATGAGAAATTCTAATTCCTTACAACTAAAGCCTATTTTCGTAATATTATATTACGTATATTAAAGAAATAATTTAAGGTAAATTTCGAGCCTATATGCTTTCAGCTCTTAACTTTGACTAACTTAGCTTTCCTGCCGTGCTTATTTCATTCTATTGCCTCAGTATAAAGCAATAAACCTAAGTATTAAATTAAATTTTAATTTAATACTAATATTTAATTATAAGTTAATTTTTTATTAAATACTAATATTGAATAAAATAAACAACAGGTAAACCATAGGTTAATAAAATGATTTTATTAAAAAATTTTTAATAAAATGAAGTAAACCAGGTTCCTTTCGTACAAAGGTTATTCCTTATTATATTCTAATTCCCTCTAGAAGATAGAAACCATACTGTCTTACGACGTATTTAACCCAGCTCGTGTAACTTTTTAATCGACGAACAGTCGTACCCTACATAGTTTCTGCATCCATGAGGATAAGTTAAGCCGACATCGAGGTGCCAAACCACGCACCCATTTTGTGCACTCTTGCGTTAATTAGCCTGTTCAACTTGTTATTTTTCCATCCTTTACAAAATGGTTCAGACTATGTCTTCTATTTATATTATATAATAATAGTAACAAATAATATTATTTACCTGCAATTCATCCTTTTACAGCATATGCACCTATACGTCGTTTAGATGTATATAAAGAATATTCTATATTTGAATTTTTATATCCCAAATAATTTATAACGGATAAATTTTTAAAAGAAGAATCTATATTTTTTAAACCTCCTTTTCAGTCTCCACGATATGTAGCCCTATCAGCTCTATACCGTTTTGTTAATCTACCTTTAACTTCTAATCTTATACCGTTCATAATTTTGTATTTAATAGAATTAAATATATTTTTATGAATATTATTAAAAAAACTTTTTGTACTATTTATTTTATGACAATAAATTTCAGATAATAAATTGTATAAGTCATATTCCTTAAGATTAATAATATAATTTATATTTACATCTTTATATTTATTCATTACTAAATTTTTATTTACTTTTTTAATAATTTTACTTCTTTCCTTGACATTATTAACTTTAGATAATTTTGCTTTATTTAAAATAACATTCGTAGTTCTAAATTGTTGAATTTTTTTTTTTCTTAATTTTAAAGCTAATATTTCTGTTAATATATCAGTATTAAATACTGCAGATTTTAGATTAATAATATTAAATTCTATATTTTTACCTAATATTTTACATATTAATTTGCTTAAATTATTTAATAATTTTTTTTCAAATTTGTATTTATTAAGATATACTTTTAATACAAGCTTTCTAAATTTATTTAATTTTTCATGTCAAGATCTTATAAGTATTTCTTTTTTTATTTTTTTATTTTCAATATTTTTAAAAATAAAAATAATAATTTTTCGTATTTGTTTAGTTAATTTAAATAAATTTTTATATAAAGGTTGTATTTGTCTATTATACATATATATTGTAATAATGGCTTTATTATTAATATATTTAATTTCAGGTTTACTAATAAAAATTTTATTCAATGATTTACGTTTATATAGACGAGATACATATTTATTACCTATAAATTTTTTTTTGAAGAATGCCGAAAAGTAACTTTTTATAATCAAATATATATTAATATTATTAGTAGGTGTATTTTTAATATTATTCTTATTAAAAAAATAAACAGTATCTTTTCATTCCTTACTTACAGGAGCATAATATTTACCTTCTCCTATATCATTTACATTTTTATAAAAAGGAATAAGTTTATAATTAAAATTAATTTTCTTTAAAAATATCTGTAAATTTGTCATTTTTTTTTAATTCTTTTTTTATTTTTGAAAAATATTACTTTATATAATAGAAAAGTTGGGTGTAATATCAAGATTATTAGTAATATAATTAATCTTATAGTCGTTGAACGACTTTATTATAATATAATAAAATATAATCTTATAATAAATTTCGCTTCAAATTTACTTATATTATTTAAGTAATTTTTGAAATTAACCCAATAATAATCAATAATTTTATTATATAAAATATTGAGGGACAAACATCCCTAGCGTAGCTTTTCCTATAATCCAAGACCTTTCCTTTTTGAGTCTTGTGATCCTATGCCCCGCTTACGCGACTGTAAGATGTGTTGTTAATCAAACAGCAGAGCAAGATTAAGCCATTAAACTTAAATAATATTAAACATTATTATTGAATATTCAATAATTAATAAAATTTTAGAAATATCATAAAATTTTATATTATAACTAATTTCTAATATAGAAAAATTCTTACCTGTTTTTAATTAAATAAGAAAAGAAACAAATTATTTCTTTTCTATTTAAACCTTAAATATTTTATATTACTTTTTAGATTAAATGTAACTTTGTTACAAAATAATAATTTTAATTGTAATCATATAACTGGATACTCCCATTTACTTTTTATGGGGTCGGTACCCCACATAACTGTCTCCTAACAATTGTCCCGCCTAAAATAGAATTACCTTCTAAACTATTTCTTAAATATAAATTTTAAGAATAAATTCTATAAATTAATCCTTAAACTTCTATCTAAAAATTAATCCCCTTAAATTTTTAAACTTTTTTTTAGGAATAATATAAAGATATTTATAAACTTTTTAAAATATAATCCCTGCTTAAAAAAAGATAATATATGAAATAATTTAGAAGGTAATTATTATTTATCGCTTAGATTTCTTAATAAATTAAAAGGGGATAAATCCTATTTATTAGCCTAATTAAGTGTCTTTATGCAAAATAAATACTTCATACGTACTATTTAGAGCTAAGTTAACCTGTGGGTCTATATAAAGGTATTTCATTTAAATCTTATCAATTACCTTATATGCTAAAATATAGATATTTCCACGTTGTATAATTAGTAACAGTAAAGCTGCATAGGGTCTTCTCGTCTAACTAGAGGTAAACTGTATCTTCACAGTTATTCCAATTTCACTGAGTCAATCATAGAGACAGTTGTTGTATCGTTACATCATTCATGCAAGACCGCATTTAACGGCCAAGGTATTACGCTACCTTAGGACCCTCACGTTAAGGCCGCCTTTTACCGGGGTTTCCTTCCATACCATATTATTCTTAGAATAATATAGTTAATTCTTCGTTAACCAGCCGGCACCGGGCAGAGATCACACCTTATACTTAGATTTATTATCTTTACGCAATGTGCTTTGTTTTAATTAAACAGTCGTACAACATTATTTTATGCTTCTTCCTTTACCTAATATTAATTAAGTGATCGAGACCTCCTTATCCCTAAGTTACGTAGTTAATTTGCCGAGTTCCTTTATGATTGTTAGCTCATTTACGCCTTCGTATACTCTACTAGCTTACTTGTTTCAGATTCTAGGTACGGTTATAGTTATATTTTTTTTATATCATCTATTTTAGTTTATTTATAAAAAAATTTATCATTACAGTTTTTCCAGCACTTTTTATACTCTAAAATTTTAATTTAGTTTTCTTAATTTATTAAAAAAATTTATCATTTCAATTTTCTTTTGAAAGTTTTTATGTAATGCTCTTATTTTCTCATCGTTTAAATCTTTAGATTTATAACTTAGAGGCCGTTAGTTGATGTTTTAATCCATAAGCTTTAGACGAGTAATTTATATGTAAATTTCTTTTTAGTTACTTATGTCACCATTATCTCTTGAGATATATTATTTGTTGATTTTTTATAATATAAAAAATATTTCATTTTTCTCTTCAAAAAAGAGAAATCTTATATTTACTCAATGTTCTGCTACCCCACAAAAAATATTTTTATGGACAAGGTGTCGGTATATTGTTTAGATCCGGTAAATTATCGATGCATTTTTAAATTTAATAAGCGATCTGTTACGAAATCTTTAAATTATGGCTGCTTCTAAGCCTATATCCTTATCGACTTTATAAAAAACTTTCTTTATTTCATTTAACAATAATTTTGGAACCTTAACTCTTGTTCTGGGCTGTTTCCCTTTCGACATACAACCTTATCACTCTATGTCTGATAACTTAAAATTAATCTTTGTCATTCCGAGTTAAAAAACTCACCGATAAAATTTTCAGGATCCCCCGATATGTACAAAATATGATATATAAATATATCTTGTCTGAGATTCAGTTCTGTACCAACTAAGATTTAATTTAAATTGCCTACGGTTATAGGTTTCGCAGAAAACCAGCTATCCTAGTCAGTTTTGTCTTTCACTTACTTACCATAATTCTTCGGATATTTATGCTACAATAACCCGTTCAGACTTTTATAATCCTGATCATGGTAAGATCACTAGGCTTCGGGTCTAAAATCAGATACTTTTCATTTTTAATTTTAATGATTGGTTTAACTACGCTAAATAAATTAACTTGTACCTAATTTTAACTTGGTGACCCATTATACAAAAGGTACGCTCTTATTTTTTACTTGAGCTGCTTATAAAATTACTATTTCCTTTTTTGTTTTTTCATTCACATTACTTTTTCACTATCGCTCAAATGTTATATTTAGCCTTTGAAGAAGGTTCTCCATTTAATTTTACTGACTTTAAATTAGCCTTATCTTAGACTCAAGCAGATTTGAACCCATTTTACATTCAAACAACTTTTTGGTCATTTTACTTAATATATAGGCTATATCTATTTTCATTCACACTAATAATAGAATCTCGTTTGATTTCTTTTCCTAAAGCTACTAAGATATTTCAATTCACTTCGTTTATTATTTAATTTCTCTAAGGGTTTAAAATAAGAATTTTAAATTATTCCCTATAACATTTGGCTATTATTCCATAATAATTTCTTTTTATACTTTTAAATATATTATTTATATCTTAAATATTTTATTATTCAGATTATTACGATTCGAACATAACTATTCTTCAACCCAAATGAAGTGCCTTACCGTCCCGGCCCTAATCTGTTAAATAAATTCCTCTATTTAAAAATTTTTATCAAGAGTACTCAGATTTGAACTGAGAACTTGAAGGTTGAAGCTTCTTATTTTGCCTATTTAACTATACTCTTATATTCTTCAGAGAATATCCGATTTGAACGGATGAAATTAATCTAATTTAATAAGACTCAAGCTTATCGCTTTCAACCACTCAGCCAATTCTCTTAATTCTTCTAAGAATTGAACTTAGATATCATTTTTATCAAAAATGCACTTTACCTTTAAGTAAAAGAATTTATTTTAAGAAATAGGAGATTTGAACTCCTAACCTTTCGTGTGTAAAACGACAACTCTACCATTGAGCTAATTTCTTTAATAAAAGAGTAGTTATTTTATTTATATCTTTTTATTAATATTTAAATTAGGTTATTTTATAATAACTATTTATTATAAAGTAATTATTTTTTTTCTACAGTTATAATAATAGCACCGATCATTGCTAATAATAGTACTAAACTTGCTATTATTAATCATATATTATAAGAAGTATACATTATATTACCCATACTTATTAAGTGACTATTTTCAATCATATTACCATCTCATATCTTACTAGTAACAAAAGTTGTATTTCTTTCATTAAAAAAATTTTTAATATTATTTCAAATTGTATCTATATAATTAATACCATTAGTATTATTTATTATATAATTATAGGATAATGTATAATTAAAAAATATTATTACTATAGAGGCTAATACTATACTATTACTTGTCTTACTTTGTAATTCACTAATTCTTACATTTATTAACATTAATATAAACAAGAATAGTATGGATACTGCCCCTATATAAATTATTAAATAAGATAAACCTATAAAACTTAAACCTAACATTATTAAATAACAAGATATATTTGCAAATAATCCTATTAGATATAATATGGATATTATAGGATTTTTACTTATAATAACTAATATTCCACATAATAGAGAAAGTATAAATATTATATTTAATATATTTGATTGAAAATTACTACTATAGGGTATATTTATGATATATAAATTATACATTGATTAAATCTTTAACCTCATTAGGAGTGTAATTTTCATTAAATAATATACGGAAAAAAGGTGATTTGAACACCCATAATGTTAAAACATTAATATTTAGCAAATATTTTACCCTACCTATGGCAATTTTTCCTTTTAGATTTTTATAAATAATTTTATTATATTTATAAAAATAATAAAACGAATTACACCGGAGTTGAACCGATATCTATTTTCATGACAAGAAAATTCTTTACCAATTAAGTTATTAATTCTAAAAATACAGGTACCTTTTTTTAATGTACATTTATTATATAAAAAGTCTATATACGATCGATGAGATTTGAACTCATATAAACTACTTGGAAGGTAGCAATCTTACCATTAAACGACGATCGTTTTATACATATATTAATATATGTATAAATACCTATACAGATATAATTTTATATTATAAATATATTAGTGTTTAATATTATATTATCTTTGGGCTTTAATTTATTAATGTAATATTGTTCTTTTTTCTTAAGAATATTTTCATTGCTGTATTATAATATTTCTAACTTAAAATTAGATATTTTATATTTTAATATTGCTCTAATAATACGACTATTATCTTTAGATAATCTATTATTCGTGCTTAATGTTGACTAATACATTCTTAATGTATTAGTCAAATTATTAGAATGTCTTATATAACTTTCATTAGTTATTATGTTTATTAATCTATATATACCACTTTTATGTCTATTTTTAGCATAAATTCTCGATTTATTTAAATCAAAATTATTGTAAGTTATTTTAATATTTAAGGAATACTCTTTCATAAAAAATTTTTTTTGTTATTTATAAAAAGAGATTAGATTTCTCTAAATAGAATTTATTAAATTCTATTTATAGGATTTAATGGATTTGAACCATTATTATAGTGATTAAAAGTCACATGTAATAACCATTATACCAAAATCCCTTTAACTATGTGTAACTTAAATTTTTACTAGGAGACAAGAGATTCGAACTCTTAAAAGTAAAATGAAACTATTGAGTTTACAGCTCAACCCTTCTTACCTATAAAGGAAGCCTCCTTCATATATAATAAAATGATATATATTATTTCATTATATACGTTATATGTTAAATATTAATAAATCCCGTGCAACTTCCACTACACGAACCGTATTTCGACTTAACACTAATCAGAATCACGCATTGTTAGAATACCATTATATAATTTATATCCTTATTAATATAAATTATATAATAGCATAGCAAACTCCTTGCGCAATCTCTTTTCAGCATGTGACGAGTGGTTAGTACCAATCCGAGGTTATATTCACCGTGCCATGGTGATACACGATTACTAGCAATTACTATTTCATACAGTCGAATTTCAGACTATAATTCACATACCTGAACTTGTAATCTTTTTTTTGAGATTAGCTCAAACTCACATTTTAGCTTCTCTTTGTCTAGATATATGTGGCACGTCTATAGCCCACAATGTTAGGGCCATGATGACTTGTCTTACTCCCCTTTATTTAACTTTTTATCAAAGTCAATTGCTTTATCAAAAATATTTATAAATAAAGCCAAGGATTACGTTAATTTTTTGGATTTAACCTAAGTTTCACAACATTAACTGTAAACAGCCGTGCAACACCTGTAACCTGCGATATTCAAATTGTGGTAAGATTTTTCGTGGGTTATCGAATTAAACAACATACTTCACTGCTGAGGTCAGAAACGGTCTAGTGATTTCAGTTCCAGTGTTGCCACATTACTCTTGAGGTGAAATGCTTACACTTTCATTTATAAATTAATTTTTTTTAATCTTTTATGGACACTTATTAAAAAATAATCTAACTTATGGCATTCATCATTGTCTGCAAAGATTACTTGGGTACCTAATCCTTTTAGTTGGCTAAGCCTTCGTCCTTTAACGTCAGTTTTTACATAAAAGATTGTCTTCACCTTTATTTGTCCCCTAGGTATCAATAAATTTCATCTTTACACTCTAAGTTCTATCTTTTTATATTAAAACTCTAGTAAATTTATCCTTTTTCAAGGGAAATTTTACCGTCTGAGTACCCTTTAAACCTAATTAAGATGAATAGCACTAGTCTCATACGTATTACCGCGACTGCTGGCACGTATTTTGTCAAGACAATTATATATATTGTCATTATCAATATATACTTAAAATTTTATTCGATTTTGTCGAAAATCTTTCCTTTTCATTTCTCCAAGTTACAAGTTCAGCCGTTAGGCCATTGACCAGAATTCCTCACTGCTGTACTAACTTGCCTTGGGATTTTTTCATTCCCAGTGTGGTCGATTAACCGTTATGTTACGACTACGATAATCTTTAGCTAGTTAAACCATTACCTTAACTACTACCTATACCGAAATATTTATTTTCCTCTTAAAGCGAGAAATTTTTCTCTTATTATAAGGAATTTGTCCTATCTTTAAGTTCGGTCAAAATATCTTTTACTCACCTGTTCACCACTTTTAATCTATAAAATAAATTTTTTATTGAAAAAACGTGCGATTAGCATGTGTCATGTACTTGGACAGTGCTTATTCAGAGCCATCACCAAACTCAATTATAACTTAATATGTTATTTATTTCAACATTAATAATTCTTTAATTATACCTATATATAATATAGGTATATTATATTTAATTATGTTTAATTTAATTTAATTTAATAATTTTTTTAAGCGATGTTTTAATATCTAATATTACTAAAGTACATTATATTTAAGCTTATATACTCTCAATAAAATTTTATTTAATAAGAAAAATTATATAATTCTTTATTAGTATTTTCTATAGAAAACTTTTATTTAAATAAATATTATCTAATTATTGACTTTATTTATATAATAATCTTATTTATAAGATTACAATTATGTTAAAGAGATTCGAACTCTTAATGATAAATACCAAAAATTTATGACTTGCCTATTAGTCTATAACATATAAAACCTAATTTTCTTATTTAAGGTTTATTAATGTAAATCAAGACTATCTTTGATATAAGAAGAAGATAATACTACGAAAACTTGAGCTTGAATTAAAGAAATTCCTATTTCTAAACCTATAAATGCTAGAATAAAAGCCAATGGAATTAAACCTAGTATAAAAAAAATTACACCACTTGTCATTATATTATAAGTAAATCCTGCTAATATATTTAATAACATGTGCCCACTTAATATATTAGCTCCTAATCTTAATCCTAATGATAGATTTCTAGCTAGATAAGAAATGAATTCTATTATGACTAAAAAAGGTAATAAAGCTAAAGGGCAACCAGCTGGAACTAATAAAGAAAAAAATTTTAAACCATGTTTAATAAATCCTAATATAGTTGAACCTAAAACCACAGTAAAGCTTAAGGCAAAAGTTAAAATAAAATGACTTGTTGAAGCAAAACTATAAGGAATAAGACCTATTAAATTATTTATTAAAATAAAGATGAACAAAGTATATATAAAAGGAAAATAACTTTGACCTTTTTTAGAATTTATTTGATCAATTACAATGCTATGTATTGTCTTATATAAGGATTCACTACTTAAGCTTCATTTATTTACAATTATTTTATTAAAATTAGTATTTATAAGACTTAAAATTAATAAAATAAGTCCGCTTATAGTTAAGTAAAATCCTATGTTTGTAATAGAAATATTAATATTTCCTAAAATTGGTGCGTATAGACTTAAAAATTCTCTTATTTCAAATTGATCTAAAGGGCTAAGTATTTCCAAAACATTATGAGAATTTAAATTTAATATTTTCATCTTAAATTTAATGTAGAATTAGAAGCCTTAATAGTATTATGCTTATATTATATACATATAATATAAAAAAAATTTAATTATTATTAATAATTAATTTATAAGATCTGATATAAAAGAACGGGATAAAAATAAACGAATAAATCTAGGTAAAATATATTTAGATAATATATATAATGTTATAATTAGAATTGTAAACCCAAAAATTATTTCATTTGTAAAATAAAAAGGTACTAATTGAGGCATATTTTTAATTTTAATGTATTTAATATATTAAAGAAATATTTTGATAAAAAAAATTTTTCATCGAGAGTCTTAAGGCGTTAGGAATACATATTTTTAATATAAATAATTAAGAATAATATTTAGATTGTATTATAAATAATATATTAAAGAACTTACGGAATAATTTAACCCTTCTAAAATTAGAGAAGGATATATTCCAAATATTATTGTAAATATTGTTAAAGTAAATAATAAAAAGAATTCTCTCTTAGTTAAGTCATAAATATTTTCTTCAAAAAATTTACTAAATACACCTCCAAATCCTATTCTATTAAACATGTAAATAGTGTAAGCTGCAGATAATATAATAGAAGTACTTGCAAATATACCTAATAAAGGTAATCTTTCAAATACACCATATAAACATAAAAATTCACCTATAAAATTTAAAGTTAAAGGTGCACCACAGTTACCTAAGCACAATATAAAGAATAGTATAGAAAATACTGGCATTATTTGACTTATACCTTTGTAATAATATATTAACCTAGTTCCAGATCTATCATATAAGATTCCTCCTGCACAAATAAATAAACCACTAGATACAAACCCATGAGCCAAACCCAAAATTATTCCTCCTTCTATACCTTGAATAGTATTACTAAATACTCCTATTAAATATACAGCAGCATGAGATACTGAACTATAGGCTATTAATTCTTTTATGTCTGTCGTTCTTAATGTACTAAAACTAGCATATATTATTGTAATAATACCTATTACATATACAATATATACATAATTTAAAGATATTTTAGGTAATATAGGTAAAATTAATCTAAATATTCCGTATAAACTAAGTTTCAAAACAATACTTGCCAATATTATACTTCCGCCTAAAGGTGATTCTACATGAGCTTTTAATAATCAATTATTTAAAAAAATAGTAGGAGTTTTTACAGCAAAAGCTATAAATATCCCGCAAAATATAATTAATTGCATAAAATAATCAAAATTTGTTTTAAATAAAGCATCAAAGTCTGTAGTACCCATAATGGAAGACATAGTTAAAATAGATAATAATAAAAATAAAGACCCAGCTAAAGTATATAAAAAAAGGTAAAAACTAGCTCTAACTTTATTATCTGATCCAAATAAACCTATTAAGATAAATAAAGGTGGTAATATGCTCTCAAAAAATATATAAAATAACAATATGTCTAATACTAAAAAAACTGCTAGTAATAATGTTTCTAATAATAACATTATTATTAAAAAAGATTTTTTATTTTCAGATATAGAGTTTCAGTTAGATAACAATGCTATAGGCATTATTAAGGTTGTTAACAATATAAAATATATAGATATACCATCTATACCTAAATAAATGTCATAATTTTTTATATTATATTGTTCTTGAACAAATTGAAATTGATTATTATTAAAATCAAATAAAATAAATATAATGAAAGAAATTATTATATTAATAATAGAAATTGTAAGAGCAATTTTTTTATCATTATATAAAAAAATTGATTTATAAGTTACATTACTTGAAATTAGAAATATACCTAAAATAGGTGTACATAATAATAAAGATAACAAAAAAATTTTTTTTTATAATTTCCTAAGTATATATTGACATCTATAACGAAAAGTTACAATTATAATAAATATATGTTTATAGGGAAAATATTTAAACTATATAAGCCTGCAGGGACTAAAAGAATTAAAGCAAAAACAATAGGTAATAGTTCAGTTCAACAAAATGACATTAATTGATCAAAACGTATTCTAGGAAAAGAAGCTCTTACTCATATAAATATAAAGATCATAATAGAACTTTTTAAACCTATATTTATACTATAAAATAATCCTTCTATAAAAGGATTGTTTATTGTAAAATTATCATTTTCAATAACAGTAGAAGAAAAAATAAGATTTGACATTATGTAATCTGTTATATTAAATATATATGTATGTAGACTTAATAAATATCCGCCTAAAAATAATATGACTGATAGTACACACATCAAAACTATACTAGAATATTCGGCTAAAAAAAAGAAAACAAAAATAACAGCTGCATGTTCTGTCATAAATCCGCTAACTAGTTCTGATTCAGCTTCGGCTAAATCGAAAGGAGCCCTATTTGTTTCGGCTACAGACCCTATAAAAAATATTACAAATACAGGAAATAAAGGTAAAATAAATCATATAATTCTTTGTGTTTCTATATTAATAGTAAAATTTAAACTACCAGTTAACATTATTACTATTAATATTACTGAACTTAAAACTAATTCATAACTAATAAGTTGTGCGGTACTTCTTAAAGAACCTAAAAAAGCATATTTACTGTTTGCACTTCAACCGGCCAATAAAATACCGTAAGTAGCTAAAGAAGATACGGCTAATACATATAAGATACCTAAGTTCATATCATTTATAGCCAAACCTGGGCCATAAGGAATTACGATATAACCTGCTAATGAAAAAATTAAAGTTATAATGGGTCCTAAGAAAAATAATACAAGATTAGATTGTGTAGGAACAACATATTCTTTTAAAAGAAGTTTTAAAGCATCTGCAAATGCTTGTAATAATCCATAATATCCTACAATATTAGGTCCTAACCTTCTTTGCATGCTTGCCATAGTTTTTCTCTCAGCTACTGTTACATAAGCTACACCTAATAACATAGGAAGAATAACCAGAAGAACTTCTGCAATGGAAATTAATGTGAAAGGTAACGTCATTTTATTTGTATAAATTTAAATATATTTTTATAATTAACAATAATCTTATCATAAATAATAACATTATTGTTTGTTAATAAAGACTCTTTAATAAAAGTTAGTCTTTTTATTTATTTAATTAAAATATTTTATCTTATAGTTAATATAATTTCAATTAAAATTAGTCTCTAAAAGGAATCGAACCTTTATCTTTATATTAACAGTATAAAGCTCTACCTTTGAGCTATAGAAACTATTATAAATTTAACACTTATACATTAATAAATTAAACAAGAAAAAATTTTTATACACTGAATTATAACGAATTATACCTTTTTATTTATATTAAAATACTTAACATAAATAAAAGTATAATATTTAAACTATTTTTGTAAAAAATATATGAAGCGATATATGTTATAAATCCTATTAATATATATAAAGCATAATTTGTAACTATACCTGTACTTAATTTATTTATATTCTTACTTAAAGTTAACAAGAATTTTTCCAACCCAAAAGGGCCTAACAATTCTATACTTCCTTTATCTAAAATTTTTGTAGTTTGACCTCCTAAATATAATACAATATTTGTAATATAGTTATTGTATAATAGTTCTACTAAAAATCTTTGATTAAAAAACCCATATATTTTATATCCTAATTTTGATAATTTAAATTTTAAAATTTTTTCAGGTAAATATTCTGAAAAAATAAAGCCTAAAATACTAAATGTTAAAGTTAATATTAAAGGTAATAATTTAAATAAAGAAGGGACAGCAAACTCTGTTTCAATCATTATTTCATGTGTAGAATGAATAAATATACTATTATCTGTATAAAATTTTGAACCTAAACCTATAAAAACATCTTTAGAAATATAACCAAAAAATATTGAAAATATTGCTAATATAATTAAAGGTAAGCTTATATATAAGTTTCCTTCATGAGCTTTTTTATACTTATAAATAGGTCCATTAGGATTAGTTAAAAAAGTTAAATATAATACTTTTACGGAATATAAAGTAGTAAATATTGCTCCTATTGTAGCAATAATATATACAGTAATACTATTAAAATGATATTGACCATATGCAGATTCTAATATAAAATCTTTACTATAAAATCCTGTCATAAAAGGAAAAGCTATTAAACTAAGACTTGCTATAAACATTACAGAATAAGTTAAAGGTAAAAATATTATTAATCCACCATACTTTCTAAAATCTTGGTTATCGGCTATAGCATGTATTACTGCTCCTGCCCCTAAAAATAATAATCCTTTATAAAATGCGTGATTTATTAAATGAAACAATGCTACATTATAAGAAGATAACCCTATGGCTATAATCATCATACCTAACTGACTCATTGTAGAATAAGCTATGACTTTTTTAATATCTTTTTGGTATAAACCAATAATAGAACTAAACACTGTTGTTATGGCTCCTAATCATAAACATAATAATAATACACTTGAACTATATTCTATTAAAGGAGAAGAACGTATTAATAAATATACTCCTGCTGTTACCATTGTTGCGGCATGAATTAAAGCAGAAACAGGTGTAGGTCCTTCCATAGCCATAGGTAATCATACATGTAAACCTATTTGAGAACTTTTAGCCATAGCCCCGATAATTAAACAAATACCTATGATACAAACTATATCTCCATTTATGTATGTAACTAATGAAAACACTGTAGAATAATCTAAATTTCCTATGGATCATACAATTGCAAACATACCTATAGTTAACAAACAATCTCCTACTCTATTTGTAAGAAAAGCTGAAATAGAACTTTGATTTGCTGCTATTCTAGTATATCAAAAACTTACTAACAAGTATGAACATACACCTACACCTTCTCAACCCACAAACATTAATAAATAACTATTAGCAGTAACTAGAATTATCATCATAAAAGTAAATAAACTTAAATAACTAAAAAATCTTTGATTATGTGGATCGTTGTTCATATATCCTATAGAATAAACATGAACTAATAAACTTATTAATAATACAGGTATTAACATAGCTACTGTTAAACTATCAAATTGAAAACTTCATAATATATTAATTCATTCACTATCTAACCATTTAAATAATTTTATAGATACAGGAATATTATTAAAACCAACTTCTACATAACAATATATAGCTAATATTGTTGTAAATATAAGGCATGAACATGTAATAAAATGCGTCCCATTAAATCCGATTTTTCTACCAAAAAATCCGGAAACTATACTCCCTAATAAAGGTAAAACTATTATACTTAAATACATTATTTATATTCTATAGCTATACTTCCTCTTAATCTATAAAAGGCTACGATAATACCTAAGCCTATTGCAGATTCAGCTCCAGCTACAACAATTATGTATATTCCATAAGTTTGTCCTACAATATCATCTATACTTAATGAACTTACCAATATTAAAAATGTTATAGATAATAGCATTATTTCTATAGAAATAAGCATTAATAAAATATTTTTTCTATTTAATACAAATCCTAAAATTCCTATTAAAAAAAGTATCATAGTAAGATTCACTAAACATTTATTATTTAAATTATTTAATTATAATTCTAATAGTTATTACTAAAATTATAATAATAAGATGTGTAAAAGATTTGAACCTTTTTCATAGGTACCGTACACCTATATTTTACCATTAAACTAACACATCTTTTAAAAGGTTATTTAGGCTATTGTTTAGACTACATATAAAAGTAAGAAAGCCATCATTAAAGCAAATAATCCTGTAGCTTCCGAAAAAGCGAATCCTAATATCGCATATGCAAACAATTGTCCTCTTAATTTAGGATTCCTAGCTACACCTAAAATTAAGGCTCCAAAAACTATACCTATCCCTACTCCAGCCCCTATTAAACCTGAGGTAGCTAAACCAGTACCTATTATTTTTCCTACTTGAATAATTTAGTACGTTGAAATTTACTTAAATATATGTATTATAGATTTATACTATTAAATTATATTAACAATTTAATCTTAATTAAACCTATATAGATTTAAGATACTAATTTTAATTAGATAATTTTTTTCTTGTATTTTGTCTTATATTTAAATATACCAAGTTATTTTCTATTAAACTAATAACAGGAATTATAAATACAAAAAATGCAAAATATAAAACTGTACTTATTTGACCTAATTCTATAAAAGGTGATTCTACGTGTTTGGCACCTAATCACATTAATATTACAAAATTAAATACGAAAAAAATAAATATTACCTTATTAAAAAGTTTAAAATGTAAACCTTTATTTTTTCCAAAATCTACTATAGGTAATAATAATATTATTAATAAGGCACTGAACATAGCAATAACTCCTAATAATTTATTAGGTATGGATCTTAATATAGCATAAAAAGGTAAAAGATATCATTCGGGTACAATAGCCGCAGGAGTTTGCATAGGATTAGCCATTATATAATTTTCACTATCTCCTAATAAATTAGGGACAAAAAATATAAATAAACTCAAAACGAAAATAAATAAAAATATTGTAACTAAATCTTTAAATAAGAAATAAGGAGCAAAAGGTAATCTGTCATAATTACCAGATATACCTATAGGATTACTAGATCCCGCTGTATCATGAAATGCTATTAAATGCATAATTACTAATGCAGCTAAGACAAAAGGTAATAAAAAATGTAAAGAAAAGAATCTATTTAACGTAGCATTATTTACACTAAATCCTCCTCAAATAAATTCAACAATATCTTGACCTATTCAAGGTATAGCACTTATAAGATTTGTTATAACCGTAGCTCCTCACAAACTCATTTGACCATAAGGTAAAACATAACCCAAAAAGGCTGTAGCTATCATTAATATAAGCATTATAGTTCCTATTATTCAAACTAAAGTTCTAGGAGATCTATATGATCCATAATATATTCCTCTACCTATGTGTAAATATAATACAGTAAAAAAGGCTGAAGCGGTATTACTATGTAAATAACGAATAAATCATCCATTATTTACATCTCTCATTATGTGTTCAATTGTATTAAACGCTTCTAATACACTTGCATTGTAATGCATAGCTAAGGTTACACCTGTCGCAATTTGAATTACTAAACAAACCGCTAATAAAGAACCAAAATTTCATAAATAACTTATATTAGTTGGTTGAGAATTATCTATAAGATAAGAATTAACTAATCTTAATAGGACATTACTTTTTAAAATTCTCATTTAATATTTATTATAATATATCTATTAAAGATATATCAATTAAAGATGTATATAACATATATATAAATATATGTATTTATAGAATAAGTAGCTTACAGCTGAAAATTTGAAATTTAAATTTTTTAAATAAATTTTTAAATTATATTAATATAATTAGTTAAAATTTAAATCCTATATAGAAGAAAATATATTAAGAACCTCAATAATAAACAGAAATATATAAAAAAAGTCAAACAATATCAACAAAATGTCAATATAAAATACCCCCTTCAAAACCCAAATGATGATTATCTGTTAAATGGTAAGCAAATATTCTTCATAAAGCTACACTTAAAAATAAAGTACCAATTATAACATGTAATCCATGAAAACCTGTACCAAAAAAAAAACATGTTCCAAATGCACCATCACTTATTGTAAAAGATGAAACGCTATACTCTATAACTTGCAATCCAGTAAATAATATTGCAAGTATTATTGTAGCAACAGAGCCGTATAAAGCTCCACTCCTTTCTCCTTTTATTAAGGAATGGTGAGCATAAGTTACAGTAGCTCCACTAGATAATAAAATAACAGTATTAAGTAAAGGTAATTCAAAAGGGTTTATAGGTTCAATTCCTAAAGGTGGTCATTGACTTCCTAATTCTACAGCAGGAGATAAAGCACTATGAAAAAACGCTCAAAAAATGGCAGCAAAAAATAAAGCTTCTGATACTATAAATAATATAACACCTAAATTTAATCCTTTTTGTACAGCAAATGTATGATTTCCTATATATGTTCCTTCACTTATTACATCTCTAAATCAAAATGACATTGACATAATTACTAATATTAATCCTAAATATAAAGAATAATGTGCATTATTAAAATTATGCATAGATAAAGCAGCACTTGTTGTTAAAGATAGTAATGCTATAGCAGTATATATGGGTCAAGGCGAGGGAGAGACAAGATGAAAAGGATGAGCTTGAAAATTATTTTTAATTAAATTATTGACTGAACTTTGTAAAGGTAAGCTTACAAAAGCATGAGGTTTAGGTGGACTAATTAATGTTCACTCTAAACTAGGGTAATTTCTATTTTTCATGGCTTGTAATCTGTCTGTGTAAAACTCAGGTGTTAATCAAGGATATCTGCCTGCAACTTTATTTTCTATTAATTGTATATACACAATATATATAAATAATCAAGCGGCAATTACACTAATTATTGATCCAAAACTACTTATTATATTTCACCCTGCAAAAGCATCAGGATAATCACTGATTCTTCTAGGCATACCTTGTAAACCTAAGAAATGTTGAGGAAAAAATGTAAGATTTACTCCTATAAATAAAATTCAAAATTGAATTTTAGATAAGAATAAATTATATTTTAATCCTAATATTTTAGGAACTCAGAAATATCATGCACTAAACATAGCAAATACGGCCCCCATACTTAAAACATAGTGAAAATGAGCTACAACATAATAAGTATCATGGAATGCAATATCTAAAGAAGCATTAGCTAAAACTACACCAGATAATCCACCTATTGTAAACATAAATATAAACCCTAAAGCAAACAGCATAGAAGGTGTTAACTTAATAGAACCTCCATAACATGTAGCCAATCAGGAGAATATTTTTATACCTGTAGGTACAGCAATTATTAATGTAGCAGCAGTAAAATAAGCACGAGTATCTACATCTAAACCAACAGTATACATATGATGACTTCAAACAATAAATCCTAATATCCCTATAGATAACATAGCATATACCATTCCAATATAACCAAACACCGATTTATTTGAATTAACAGAAATAGTTGTACTTATTATTCCAAACCCTGGAATAATTAATATATAAACTTCAGGATGACCAAAAAATCAGAAAAGGTGTTGAAATAATATAGGATCTCCTCCTCCTGCAGTTTCAAAAAATGAGGTATTAAAATTTCTATCTGTTAAAATCATTGTAATACCACCCGCAAGAACAGGTAAAGACAATAATAATAATACAGCAGTAATTATTACAGCTCATCCAAATAAAGCTAATTTATGTAATCTTATACCAGGAGTTCTCATATTAATAATTGTTGTTATAAAATTAATAGCACCTAATAAACTACTTACTCCTGCTAAGTGTAAGGAAAATATAGCTAGATCTACGCTAGGTCCACTATGACTTTGTATTCCTGCTAAAGGTGGATATAAGGTTCAACCTGTTCCAACTCCTCCTTCAATACATGCTGAAAATACTAATAAAAATAAGCTAGGGGGTAATAATCAAAAACTTACATTATTTAATCTAGGGAATGCCATATCAGGTCCTCCCACTAATAAAGGTAATAAGAAATTACCAAATCCACCTATTAATGCTGGCATAACCATAAAAAATATCATTAATAAAGCGTGAGCAGTTATAATGCTATTATATAATTGGTTATCACTTATGTATTGTACACCTGGTCCGCTTAATTCCATTCTAATTAAAACAGAAAAGGCTGTACCTAATAATCCTGAAAATATAGCAAATATTAAATATAAAGTACCTATATCCTTAGCATTACTTGAAAGGAATCATCTTTCAATTCACATGCTTACTGAATTATTTAAATAATTGACTGTTCTAATAAAAGGGAATAAGGGAATAATATTTTTTTCATCGTCATTATCATTGTCCTTATCCATCCTTTTATATGGATTAATTATAATTATGGTAATCTTGTTTGGGTTTATTGTTTGTATTAAGACTATGTAGGAATTGAACCTATTACCTTTGATCTGCAATCAGGGTGTAAACCTTTTACAACATAATCTTTACTTTTTTTCTTATTTTAGACTTGAACTAAAAACCTTAATATTAGAAGTATTATGCTCTACCATTGAGCTAATAAGAATTTTAGACTAAATTAATTAAAATTTTATTAATTTAGTCTAATATATTAGATTGCAAAAAATATTTTATTTATTCTTGTTCTAATCAAACCAAAAATTTCTCTAAACTTACAGATTCAATAACTATAGGCATAGAATTATGTAATATACCACATATTTCTGAACATTGGCCATAAAAAACTCCCTCTCTATTAACAAAAATAGAGGCTTTATTTAATCTACCTGGATATGCATCGCATTTAATACCTAAAGCATTACAAGAAAAAGAATGTATAACATCCCCTGATGTTATAACAAATCTAATATGTGTATCTACAGGAATAATAACTCTATTATCAACTTCTAATAATCTTAAACTTCCTTCTTCTAAATCACCTTCTGGTATTATATAAGAATCAAATTCTAGAAGTTCATCATTTAAATTTAAATTCAAGTTATCCGGATATTGATAGCTTCAATATCATTGATGTCCTTCAGATACAATAGACATTGAGGGGTCTCCTTCGTAATCCATTAAATAAAGTAACTTAAATGAAGGAAACGCTATTACTAGTAATATAATAGCAGGAGTTATAGTTCAAATTAATTCTATAAATGTACCGTGATTTAAATATTTATATGATATAGGAGATTTATTAAAAACATAATTTTTTGTTATGGAAAATAATATTCATCCTATTGCAAATAAAATCGTAACTAAATAATACATTATGTTATCATGCAACTCTATTAATCCTTCCATTTGAGGCGTGGCACTATCTTGAAAATATATACCTCAAGATAAAGGAACGTCTAGTTTAAAGAAAAACTTTTCTATTCACATAACAGTATAATATTAATAAGACTTGTAACTGATGACGGATATCTTTTTTTTCATTTATATACAATTATATTAATTATTATTTGTAATTTTTTATTTTTTTATATAAATTCTTTTATGGTTTTTATAAAAACATTCTAGTAAAGTTAAATTAATTTGTTAGAATAAAAAAGAATTTATTCCTTTTTTATTATTTAGATTTAAAGTATTAGCTACAACTAATGGTTTAGATTTAAATTCCGTAGTAGTTTGTCTACTTTCTATTTTTAAAGCATTTTTACCTAATTCAAATACAAAACCTAAAGTTATTATACCTACAAACCCTAGAGTAATTAATAAGCCATAAAGACTATTAATATATTCAGTTAAAGCAAATGGAAAGGTTAAAATAATTTCTAAATCTAATAGTAAATATACTAAAGCAAAAATAAAAAATTTTACACCAAATTGTGTTCTATTTTGGCCAAGAAAACTGTGAAATCCACATTCAAATATACTATATTTTTCTTGATAAGGATTATGAGGAGCAAATATTAAATTTATTATTAATAATAATATAGCTAATGCAGGTATAAATATAAAACTTAAAAGTATACTTTTCATTTATTTATTATATAATCTTTGTACCAATATGGTATTCATACTCAATCATTCTTTACTTATGAAGATAAATAATCCAGAACCTAAAGTTAAAATAGATATAGTAATAGCTATGGAACTAGATATAATTATATTTTTGTAAGAAAATGTAATATTTTTGCTTTGTTTATTAAAATATAAAATATATTTATTTAAATAAGTACTTACTTTATGTATAGGGGAATAAAAAAACATATTTTTAACTATTATTAAATAATATACTGCTCCTATTACACTTGTAATTATAGCAATAAGTGACATAAAAATAAATCCATTATCCAAAGCGGCACTTAACACCATTTGTTTAGCAAAAAATCCTATAAGAGGAGGTATACCTGCAAAAGAAAATATTGTTATAACGAAACTTAAAGATAATATAGGATTTATATAAAAGTATCCTTTTAATTGATTAATTAATTGAATAGGAGAATTATTTTTATCTAGTAAATTTTTATGTTCTTTATTTTTACTTGTATAATAATATAAAGATAATCCCATTACAATTAAGATGATAAAAGCGTTTAAATTAGTTATAGAATATTGCATTAAATAAAATATAAATGCTTGTATAGATTCTATACTACATATACTTAAAGCTAATAACATAAATCCTATATG
>WNGE01005123.1_pt1 | contig 25032 bp, 23 predicted proteins | sample 5400651 | NCBI WGS metagenome assembly WNGE01 (sample SAMN13153370, study PRJNA577476) | soil metagenome | isolation source: 60 cm soil or saprolite under grassland replicate 2 | place: USA:California | collected 2016-06-15
CCGAGAGCTATCGGATCGTCCGGTCGCTGGTCGACCTGAGCGGCCTCGGTCCGCTGTCGCGCGCCGTGGCCGAGCGGGTCGTGCACGCCTCTGGCGATCGCGACTATGCCAATGACCTCGTGCTCGACGAGGCCGCGCTGGAAGCGGGGCGGGCCGCCCTGCGCGCCGGCGCGCCCACCGTCGTCGACGCCCGCATGGTCGCCGCCGCCATCACCGCCCGCCCCACCGTCTGCGCACTCGACCTCGCGCGCGCGGTCACCGGCCCAGCACGCTCCGCTGCCGAGGTCCCGGTGGCCGAGGGGACGCCGGTGGCCGAGGGGACGCCGGTGGCCGAGGGGACGCCGGTGGCCGAGGGAACGCCGGCGGTCGAGGGGACGCGCGCCGCGGCCGGGGTGCGGGTGGCTGCGCGGGAGGTTGGGGGCGGGGCGGTGTGGGTGGTCGGCTGCGCGCCCACGGCGCTGGAGGCGCTGCTCGCCGTGGACGCCCGGCCAGCGCTGGTGATCGGGTTGCCGGTCGGGTTCGTGGGAGCGGTCGAGGCCAAACGGGCGCTGGCCCGCAGCGGCCTGCCCGCGGTGACCAACCGGGCGGCTCGGCGGTGGCGGCTGCCGCGCTCAACGCCCTTCTCTACTGGGAGGACCCAGCATGAACGCCGGCCAGCCGGGGCTGCTGATCGCCGGCCACGGCACCAGGGACGAGGCCGGAGCGCGGGAGCTGCTGATCCTCGTCGAGCGGGTGCGGGCGCTGGCTCCCGGCCTGCCGGCGGCCGGTGGCTTCATCGAGCTATCGATGCCACCAGTCGCCGCCGCGGCCGCCGACCTGGTTGCCGGCGGCATCGACGACATCGTGGTCGTGCCGCTGATGCTGCTCGCCGCCGGGCACGCCAAGAACGACATTCCCGCTCTGATCGCCCGCCTGCGGATCGAGCATCCCGGCGTGCGCTTCCGCTACGGTCGCGACCTCGGCCTGCACCCGACCCTGCTGTCGCTGATCGACGAGCGCCTGGCGACAGCCGTGCCGGCCCCGGCGCGCCGCGACACCGCCGTGCTGCTGGTGGGCAGGGGCGCATCCGACCCTGACGCCAACGCCGACACCGCCAAGCTCGGACGGCTCCTCTGGGAGGGCCGCCCGTGGCCCCTGGTCGAGGTCTGCTACGCGGGCATCACCGATCCGCGCGTGCCCGAGGGTCTGGAGCGGTGCCGGCGGCTGGGCGCACGGCGGATCGTGGCCATGCCCTACCTGCTGTTCGGCGGCCGGCTGGAGGACCGGGTGCATGCCCAGTGCGCCGAGTTCACCGCGGCGCACCCGGAAATCGACGTGCGCGTCGCCGGCCATCTCGGCCCCTGCGACGCCATCGCCAAGCTCGTCCTGGAGCGCTACCAAGAGGCGATCGACGGCGACCCGCGCATGAACTGCGACCTGTGCGTGCACCGCGTCGCCCTGCCGGGCTTCGAGCACAAGCTGGCGGCGGTCGCCGTCCCGCACTTCCATCCCCACGATCATGGACACCCAGGCTGATGCCCCTCGTGCTGGTGCTCGGTGGCGTCCGCAGCGGCAAGAGCGAGGTGGCCGAGCGGATCGCCGCGGCGGCGGGCGAGCCCGTCTGCTACCTGGCCACCGGCGCCGGGTCCGATCCCGAAATGGCCGAGCGGATCGAGCGCCACGGTGCGCGCCGCCCCGCCGGCTGGCGCACGGTCGAAAGCGACCACCCGGGGCGTGCCCGCGTGGCCCCGCACGAGACCTTGCTGGTCGACGGGATCGCACCCTGGCTGGCACGGCGGATGGGCGAGGAGAGCCTGTGGACCGAGGAGGCCGTCGCCCCGCTGGGCCGTGAGGGGCGAGCTGCCTACCAGCGTGCGCTCGAGAGCGTGCGGGCGTTCGCGCGCGAGGCGGCCGAGCGGCCCGGTCTGACCGTGGTGGTGGCGGAGGAGAGCGGGCTGGGTCTGGTGCCGGCCGGAGCCGGCTTGCGCCGCTACCTCGACCTCGCCGGCGAGGCGACCCAGGCGCTGGCCAGCCTCGCTCGGCAGGCCGTGCTCGTCGTCGCCGGCCAGCCCATCGACCTCTTCGGCAGCCCCGCCCCCGACCCTCCCGCCCCGCTCGACCGGGTGGCCGGCCTTGGCGAGGCCGGCCCTGGCCGGCCCGACCTTGGCCCGCCAGTTCCGCCATGGCCAGACCCTCCCGATGCGGGGTTCCGCCAGGGGCGGACCATACGCCCGCCCTTGCCTCCCGATCTTGGGGAGCTGCGGGTCCACGGAGACGGCATGGTCGGGCCTGGGCAGCTCGACTTCGCGGTCAACGTGGTGGCTGGGGGACCGCCCGAGTGGTTGCGCGAGGCGATCGTGGGAGCGCTCGACAGGGTCGGGTGCTATCCGGACGAGCGGGCGGCGGTGGCCGCGCTCGCCGCTCGCCACGGGCGGCGGCCGGACGAGTTGCTGGCGACCAATGGGAGCGCCGAGGCCTTCTGGCTGCTGGCGAGCGTGCTGCGGCCGCGCAGGGCGGTGGTCGTGCACCCGTCCTTCACCGAACCGGAGGTCGCGCTACGAGCAGCGGGGCACCCGATCGAGCGCGTGTTCCGCGATGCTGCCGACTTCACGCTCGATCCCTCGGTCGTGCCGGAGGAGGCGGACCTGGTGGTGGTCGGGAACCCCAACAACCCGACCGGCACGCTCGACCCCGCCGCTGTGGTCACCCGGCTGGCCCGCCCCGGCCGCGTGCTCGTGGTCGACGAGGCATTCATGGAGCTGGTGCCCGGCGAGCCCGAGACCCTCGCCGGCCGGGCCGAGCCCGGCCACCCGCCCGGCGGGGCCGACGGGCCGGTGGCGCGTGAGGTCCCTGGGTTGGTCGTGGTTCGCAGCTTGACGAAGCTCTGGTCGCTGGCCGGGGTCCGGGCGGGGTATCTGCTGGCACCGCCGGGGATCATCGCGACCGCTCGGTCGATCCGCCAGCCGTGGAGTGTGAACGGGCTGGCCTGCGCGGCACTGACCGCCTGGGCGCACCGGACGGCGGTATCTGGCGGCGCGGAGGCGGCGGCGATCGGCGCTCGGGTCGCGGCGGCGCGCGCCGAGCTTTCGGCGTCGCTCGCGGCCATTCCTGGCGTGCGGGTGTGGCCGTCGGCGGCGAATTTCCTGCTGTTGCGGGTGACCGATGGGGAGGCGGCTCGTGCCGGCCTTGCCGGGCGGGGGATCGCGGTGCGGCGCGCGGACACCTTCCCTGGACTCACCGGCCAGTACCTGCGCGTCGCGGTGCGGTGCCCCGACGACAATCGCAGGCTGGTCGAGGCGCTGCGCGGGGTGCTGGAGCGTCTGGCCCCGGTGGGCGGTCGGTGACCGGGCCGCCGGTGCCGGCCCTGCGGCCGGCGCTCTCGGGATCCGGCGAGCGGTTGGTGGTCGACCTGGGGTCGCCGTACCGGTGCGTGTCCTCGGCGGTGCTCGGCGGAGGACTCGGCTGGGTGCGTACCTGGCTCGACCTTCAGGTCGAGCGCCCGTACACGCGCACCGACCCTGGCGTCCACCTGCTCGAGGAATCCGCGGACCTGCCTCGGCCGGTGGTGGGCATGCTGACCGCCGCGCGGGTGACGAGGTTCCAGCGAGCCGCGGTGGGCGGTGCCCTGTCGGTGGCGACCGTCGGCGTCGGCCACGCCCTTGCGGCCGCCGGCACCCGACCACGCGCGGTACCGGCTGCGTCCACCGTCGATGGGCCTCGCGCGATGCCCGCCGCCGGCACGATCAATCTTCTCGTGGTGGTCGGCGAGCCGCTCACGGATGCGGGGTTGGTGAACGCGCTCCAGACAGCCGTGGAGGCCAAGGCGCAGGCGCTGGCGGCGGCGGGCGTGCGGGCGGCGAACGCCGACGGCCACGCCACCGGCACCGCCACCGATTCGATCTGCGTGGCCTGCCCGCCGGGAGCGCGGGTGCCGTTCGCCGGGCCGGTCACGCGGGTGGGCGCCGAGCTGGCCCTGGCGGTGCTGGAGGCCGTCCGCTCCGGCGCGGTGTCGGACCGCACAGCCACGGCCCCGCCCAGCCGCCCTGGCAGCACCGGATGACTACCGGGTGTCCAGGAAGGCGATGACGGCCAGGACCCGGCGGTGGTCGTCGTCGGTCTCTAGCAGCTCGAGCTTGGCCATGATGCTGCGGACGTGTTTCTCGACGGTGCCCTCGGTGACCCACAGCCTGCGGGCGATGCCGGCATTGGAGCGACCCTCGGCCATCAGCGCCAGCACCTCGCGCTCGCGGGCGGTCAGCGCGCCCAGTGGGTCGTCGCGGCGACGCGCGCTGACCAGCTCCTGCACCAGGGCGGGGTCGACGACCGAGCCGCCGCGGCTGATCCGCTCGACGGTCTCGATGAACTCGTCCACGTCGGTGACGCGGCGCTTCAGGAGGTAGCCGACACCGTGCCCGCTGGCCAGCAGCTCCATCGCGTGCTCGACGACGACGTGTGCGGACAGCACCAGGATCCCGGTCTCGGGCAGCTCCTCGCGGATCACGCGGGCCGCCTCCAGGCCCTCGGTCGAAAAGGTCGGCGGCATGCGGATATCGACCACCACCAGCCCCGGGGCCCGCTCGCGAGCCAGCGTGAGCAGCTCCGAGGCGTCGCCGGCCTGCCCGACGACCTCGAAGCCGGAACGCGCGAGCAGGCTGGCGAGTCCCTCGCGGAGCAGGACATCGTCGTCGGCTAGGACCACCTGCGTCTCCGTCACGACTGCACCTCACCACCGAGCCCTGATCGCCGCCATCGCCACGCCCCCAGATTATGGGCTAGCCTGGGGCTAGCCTGGCTTGGGTGGGCGCGCGAGTGGTCGGCGGGAGCCTGTGGGGGCTGGTCGCCGTGCTGTCGACCGGGCCGGTGTCGCTGCCTCCGGACACCGAGCCGCGCCTTGCCGAGTTCACCGAGCCCCTGGAGATCAGCGACGACGGCGTCGGCGGGGCCGATCTGTCCAACCGCACCGGGCTCCTCGGGCTCCGGGACCGCGTGGAGGCCCTGGGCGGCAGCCTCGTCATGAAGAGCCCGGCCGGGGAAGGCACCTCGGTGCTCGTCCGGCTCCCCGTGGACCTCGCCTGAGCGGCTACACCCCGACCCCAGGGCCGGCCCCGACCCCAGCTCCGGTTGGAGGTTCAACCTCAAGTGGAGGGTCAGTCGCGGTCGCGCGGCGCCAGCTGCGGCGGAGGACGAGCAGACCGATCAGGGCGTCGACGAACAGGAGCGTCCAGTTCAGCCCGGTGTACAGGTGGACCTGCGCCTGCGTCGGGACGGGGATCCGGCCGAGCTGGATCATCAGCCACTGCACCTGGGTGCCGGTCAGCAGCAGGGTGAGCCACACCGCGATTGCCTGCGAGGAGTCCCAGAGCGTGTGCAGGGCGGCGACCACCAGGTACCAGCCGACGACGCCGCCGGTCAGCCGTGGCCGGCCGTGCCGTGCCGCGGTGGCGAACAGCGCTCCGCCGAGGATGGCGGTCCACAGCCCGTGCCCGAGCGGCGCGAGGATGCCGCGCAGCACCTCGGTCTCGACCAGGCTGGTGAGCGAGAGCCCGTTGAGAGTGAACAGCGCGTTGAAGGCGTAGCCCGCGCTCTCCAGCGCCGCGAAGCCGAAGCCGACGGCGGCGCCCAGCACGATCCCGTCGCGCATGGTGTAGCGGGGCAGGTGCCGGGCGATCAGCCACAGCGCCCCCAGCTTGACCGCCTCCTCGATCAGCCCGACGTAGACGTAGGTGCCGGCGGTCGGCTGCTTCAGGAATTCCGCTTCCAGCAGCGAGGCGCCGAGCACCCCGAGCGTGCCGCCGTAGATGAACGCCGTGAAGATGCGCTGGGCGTTCACGACCGCGTCGGCGCGCTGGAAGGCGTAGGCGACGAAGGTGACCGGGACCAGGAAGCTGCCGATGAGGATCACGGTGGGGACCAGGTTGGGGTTGCGGGTCGCGAAGGTGACCGCCACCGTCGCCACCCACAACGCCAGCCCGCCCAGGAAGATTCGCCGCCAGCCGGGGCCGCCGCGCGCACGGTCGGTCCGGGTCCTTGCCGCTCTGGCCGCGCCCGCCGCGGGGCTCGGGATCACCGTCGCCATGCCACTGCTCCTCTCTACCTGTCTTCGGGGTGCGGGCCCCGCACGGGCACGGCATCCGCGAAGATCGCCTCGATCTGCTGGAGGTCGGATCCGGTGAGCTCGAGGTCGGCCGCCGGCGCGGTGCCGTCGAGCTGGGAGGGCCGGCGCGCGCCGACGATCGCGACGTGCACCCCCGGGTGCGCCAGCGTCCAGGCGACCGCCAGCTCGGGAAGGCTGACGTCCCGCTCCCGCGCGAAGCCCTTGAGCCGCTCCACCACCGCCAGGTTCCGGCGGAAGGTCTCACCGCTGAAGTCGGGGCTCTTGCTCCGCCAGTCGTCGGGCTCGAAGGTCGTGGACGGGGTCATCCGGCCGGCGAGCAGGCCGTGGGCCAGCGGCCCGTAGATCAGCACGCCGATGTCGTGCTCGGCGGTGTAGGGCAGGACCTTGTCCTCGATCTCCCTGCGGAAGAGGTGATATGGAGGCTGGAGGGTATCCACCCGCCCGTAGCGACCGAGCGCGGCGATCTGGTCGACGTCGTAGTTGGAGACGCCGGCGTGGCGGATCTTGCCCTCGCGCACCAGCTCGCCGAGCGCCTCGGCGGTCTCCTCGGGCGGAGTGTGAAGGTCGGGCCAGTGGACCTGGTAGATGTCGATGTAGTCGGTTCCCAGACTGCGAAGGCTGGCCTCGACCCCGGCGCGCAGCCAGCGCCCGCTCGCGTCGCGGACCCGCCGGCCACCCTCCATGTGCAGCCCGCCCTTGGTGGCGATGACCACGTCCTCGCGGCGCGTCCGCTCCCGTAGCGCCTCGCCGAGGACCTGCTCCGCGACGCCGAAGCCGTAGCCCTGCGCCGTGTCGAACAGGTTGATGCCGAGCTCCAGGGCGCGATGGATCGAGTCCTTGCTGTCCTGGAGGTCGGAGGCGCCCCAGTCCCCTCCGAACGCCCAGGTGCCGAAGGCGATCCGCGAGACCTGGAGATCGGTCTGTCCCAGTCGAACCTGTCGCATACTTCGTCCCTCCTTTGCAGCGATCTATGCCGCGGCTTGGCGAACCGGCTCCTCAGGGCAGCACTCCGGCTCCGGCTGGCGGCGCCGGCGCCGGGTCCGCTCCCCAGGGCCGATGACGAACAGCGCGACCGCCGCGCCCAGCAGGGCGATGGCGGCCTGCGCCGCGAAGGTCACGTGCAGCGCCCCGGTCAGGACGGCGGGAGGCTGGACGGTAGGACCGGCCGGGCTGCCGCCGAGCGCCACGGCGCGCGCGCTGAGCAGCGCCACCAGCACGGCCAGGCCGACCGATCCGCCGATCTGCTGGGCGGTGGAGGCCATCGCCGAGGCGACGCCCTGCTCACCGCGGGCGACGCCCGTGCCGGCGGCGACGTACATGGTCGTGAAGGCCACGCCCTGCCCGAGCCCGGCCACGATCATCCCCGGCAGCAGGATGGCCAGCGACGGGGTCGCGGGCAGCCGCAGGTACAGGGCCAGCCCGACCGCGCCGAAGGTCATGCCGGCCGCCAGCGTCCTGGAGATCCCCACGCGGCCGACCAGCCTGCCGCCCACCTGCGTGCCGGCCACCACCGACAGCACCAGCGGCAGGAAGCTCAGCCCCGCCTTCAGCGGCGCCTGGCCCAGCCCCTGCTGGAGGTACAGGGTCAGGAAGAAGAGCTGCAACCCGAACGAGGACATGAACGCGGCGGTGACCAGCACCCCGCCCCGGACCGTCCGGATCCGCAGCAGCCGCAGCGGCATCAGCGGCGATCGCGAGCGCAGCTCGACCACCACGAACGCCGCCAGCAGGACCAGGCCGATGGCGCCCCCGACCAGCGTGCGGACCGACGTCCACCCCTGCGTGGGCGCCGAGACCAGGCTGTCCACGATCGCCATCGCGCCCAGCGTGACCAGCAGCGCTCCGGGCAGGTCGAAGCGCCGGGCCGAGGTCGCCGGCTCGCGCTCCGGCAGCACCAGCGGGGCCAGCAGCACCAGCGCCGCCGTCACGGGCACGTTCACGAAGAACACCGCCGGCCAGCCGAACAGCCCGGTCAGCACGCCCCCCGCCAGCACGCCGAGCGACAGCCCGCCGGCGCCGGCGGACCCCCACACCGCGATCGCGCGGTTGCGCTCGCGGCCTTCCTCGAAGGTCGTGTTCACCAGGGAGAGGGTCGCCGGGAACAGCACCGCCCCGCCGATGCCCTGCACCGCGCGGGCGGCGATCAGCAGGCCGGCGTGCTGGGCGAGACCGCCCGCCAGCGAGGCCAAGCCGAACAGGGAGAGCGCCGCCATGAACATGCGGCGCCGGCCGAGCAGGTCAGCGGCTCGGCCGCCGAGCAGCAGGAACCCGCCGAAGGTCAGGGTATAGGCGCTGATGACCCACTGGACCGTCCCGCCGGTGAAGCCGAGGGACCGGCCGATGTCGGGCAGCGCCACGTTGACGATCGAGTAGTCGAGTGCGATGACGAGCTGGGCGGTCGCCAGGACCGCGAGGGCGGCTGCCTTGGAGCTGGCACGGCCGCTGCGGCTGGGTTGCAGAGGGAGGTGAATGTCCATGCGTCCAGAGTGCCGCGCCGCAGGTCAGACGTCGTCGCGGCCAGCGCCCATCTCTCCTGGACGCTCGCTGGAGTCTCCGTCTACCGGCTAGCCGGTAGACGGAGATGGGCGCTGGCCACGACGACAGACGGCGAGCCGGCGGCCAAGCTGAATGCCATGACCAGTCGTTGCCTCATCGTCGACGACAGCACACGCTTCCTCCAAGTCGCGCGGCGCGTGCTGGAAGGCGACGACGTCACCGTGGTCGGGGTCGCCACCAGCATCGCCGAGGCGCTCGATCTGGCTGGTCGGCTCCAGCCCGACGTGGTGCTGGTCGACATCGGCCTCGCCGGCGAGAGCGGCTTCGAGCTGGCCCGCCGCCTGCACGAGCAGCCGGGCGCCACGGACCCGCAGGTGATCCTGATCTCGACGCACGACCCCGAGGACTTCGCGGAGCTGATCGCCGCCAGCCCGGTCGTGGGGTTCGTCGCCAAGGCCGAGCTGTCCGGCCGCGCGATCCTGGACCTTCTCTAGACCACCTGGTCAACCCCGGCGTAGAGCCTCGGGTCGAGCAGGCACAGGTCCGCGCGGCCGGCCGCCAGGACGGTGCTGACGTCGTCGGCGGTGGTGAGGTTCCCGCCGGCGATGGTAGCCACGCCGGCCTCGTTGCGGACCCGGTCGCTGGCGGGCACCAGGTAGAAGCGGCGGTAGTCGGGCCGGTCGGCCGGGATCGTCCAGCCGGAGGCCACCTCCACCAGGTCGCAACCGTGCTCGCGGAGGGCGGTGGCGATCGTCACGGCGTCGTCGAGCCCGAGGCCCCCGGGGGCGCAGTCGTCGGCCTGGAGGGTGACCGCCAGCGGCCGCTCCGCCGGCCAGGCGGAGCGGACCGCGTCGACGACCTCCAACGGGAAGCGCAGCCGCCGGTCGGGCGAGCCGCCGTAGCCGTCCTCGCGCCGGTTGGTGAGCGGCGACAGGAAGCTGCCCAGCAGGTAGCCGTGCGCGAGGTCGAGGGCGAGCAGGTCGAAGCCCGCCGCGGCCGCACGCCCGGCGGCCGCCGCGAACGCCTCGCGCAGCTCGCGCAGGTCGCGCTCGGTCAGCTCGCGGGGCACCGGGCCGCCAGGCAGGTAGGGCAGGGCAGAGGGCGCCAGCAGGGGCCAGCCGCCCTCGCGGAGCGGGCGGTCCACGCCGTGGCGCCGTGGCCGGGTGGCGCCACGCCTGCCGGCGTGGGTGAGGCGGACGCCGAGCCGGGCGCCGCCTGCCGCCCGCGCCCGCTCGATCAGCCGTCGCCAGGCAGCGGTCTGGTCGTCGCGGTACAGGCCGGGTGTGCCCGGCGTGATGCGCCCCCCCGGCGAGACCGCCACCGGCTCGGTCAGCACCAGCCCGCCGCCGGCCGCGACCGCGCCGGCCAGCTCGGCCTCGTGCCGCCTGCCCACCAGCCCGTCGAGGGCGTCGTCCTCCGACGGCGGCGACAGCACCACACGGTTCGGCAGCTCCAGCTCCCGCAGGCGGAACCGCGCGAACAGCGGCGGCGGCGCCAGCAGCGGCGCGGCTGTGGCGCCCGGGGCCGTGCCGCCGAGGGTGGCCCCGGCGGTTGTGGCGCCCGGGGCGGTGCCACCCGGCCCACCCGCGGCGGTGCGGGCGAACCAGCGGTCGACGGCGGCGACGAAGCGGGGGTCGCGCTTCTCCAGCTCCAGGCGGCTGATCCGCCCGCTGCGGGTGAGCAGGTTGAAGGCGAACTGGATGGGCTCCAAGCCGCGGTAGCGCGACACGCTCTCGAAGTAGGTGGCGCTCTCGCGCGCCGCCTCCTGGAAGCGCTCGACGACCGGCTGGCGGTCCAGCTCGTACCAGGTGAGGGCAGCCTCCAGGTCAGCCGGATGGCGCAGGAACGCGGCGGCCAGCGAGATCGCGTCCTCCATGGCCAGCTTGGTCCCCGAGCCGATGGTGAAGTGGGCGGTGTGCGCCGCGTCGCCGAGCAGCACGATCTTGCCGTGGTGCCAGTTGCGGTTGCGCAGCGTCACGAAGGTGAACCAGATCGAGCGGTTGGAGAGCAGCTTGTGGTCGCCCAGCTCCGGCCGGAACAGGTCCTCGCAGAAGCGCAGGCTCTCCTCCTCCGGCATCTGGTCCAGCCCGGCTCGCCGCCAGGTCGACTCGTGCGCCTCGACGATGAAGGTGCTGGTGTGCGCGTCGAAGGGATAGGCGTGGACCTGGAACAGCCCGTGCCCGGTGTCGCGGAAGATGAAGGTGAAGGCGTCGACCGCCAGGTCCGCGCCGAACCACGCGTACTTGGTGGTGTGCAGGTCCAGGCTCGGCTCGAAGCGCGGCTCGTGCAGCCTGCGGGCCAGCGAGTTGACGCCGTCGGCCGCGACCACCAGGTCGTCGTCGCGGAAGGGCTCCAGGTCGGCGACCTCGCGCTCGAACTCGAGCCGCACGCCGAGCTGGCGGCAGCGTTGCTGCAGGATGCGCAGCAGCTCCTTGCGGGCGATGCCGGAGAACGCGTGGCCGCGCGAGCGGATCGTCTGGTCCCGGTAGCGCACGTCGATCGCGTTCCACTTGGCGAAGGTGTCGGTGATCTCGACGTAGGTTTCGTGATCGGCGTCCCGCAGCGCGCCCAGGGTCTCCTCCGAGAACACCACGCCCCAGCCGAAGGTGGCGTCGGGCGGGTTGCGCTCGATCACGCGGACCTGGTGGCCGGGGTCCGCCTTCTTCATGAGCAGCGCGAAGTACAGCCCCGCCGGGCCGCCTCCGAGGATGCCGATCTTCATGGCCACCGCGGGCTCCTCACTCGAGCACGTCGGCCAGGCGCTCGAGCTGCGCCACGTCGGCGACGGTGGGCAGCAGCACCAGGTGGTCGCACCCGGCCTCCTCGTACCCGCGCACCAGGTCCTTGACCATCTGCGGAGAGGTCAGGTTGCCCGCGGCGATGCGCTCGGCGAAGGGTCCGGTGAAGGCGTAGTAGTCGCGTAGGTAGGCGGCGCCGCGCTCCGCGTCCGCCTCGCCGCCGAGCGCGTAGTAGGCCTGCCCCCACAGCCTCGGGCGGCCCGGGCGGCCGGCCTCGGTCCACGCCGCCCAGGCTCTGGAGGCCGCGCCCGCGAAGGCGCGCGGCGGGCCGCCGCCGTGGACGTAGCCGTCGCCGTACCTGGCCATGCGCGCGAAGGCACGGCCGCTGGCGCCGCCGACCAGCAGGTCGGGGCCGTTGGGCTGCGCCGGCCGGGGCCCGACCCGGCCGCCGTCCTGGAACGCCTCGCGCAGGTAGGCGAGCTGGGCGTCGAAGCGCTGGCCGCGGTCGCGGTGGTCGATGCCCATCACGTCGTAGTCCTCGCGCCTGGCGCCGATGGCCACGCCGAGGGTGAGCCTGCCGCCCGACAGCGCGTCCAGCGAGGCGGCCTGCTTGGCCAGCATCGCCTGGTTGCGGAGCGGGCCGATCACCACCATGGTGACCAGCCGCAGCCTGCTGGTCACGGCGGCGGCCGCCGCCAGCGACAGGAACGGGTCGTAGTTGTCATAGGCAACGCGGTCGATCACCCCGAGGCTGGAGAACGGGCCGCTGTCGGCCCGCCGCGCCCAATCCAGCACGAGGTCACCGGGCGCGCCAGGCACCCCAGCCGGCAGCCCGACCCCGACCTCCATCGCGCCCTCCCCATCGGTGACGACCGTCAGCACATCGTGCCATCCGCCGCCGCGCGGTGGAAGTTCCCCGAGGAGGGAGAGCGGCGCGGGCGTGGCTCTCGCTCGGCTAGGAGCTCGGCGCCTGGACCGCCGGAGGGCGTGCCTGGGTGCGGCGGGCGGTGGGGACGGCCCACAGGCCGTAGAGGAGGCCGGCCACCACGAACGCGACCAGCAGCCCCAGGCTCGATCCCGCGAAGGCGCCCTTGGCCCACCAGCCGAGCCAGGTGAAGCCCCTGGTCGTCGAGGTGATCAGCCCGAGGCCGGCGACCACGCCGACCAGCCACGCCACCACCCCCCCCGGGTTGACCGCCCGCGCCGTTGCCTCGCCTCCGGCGTACAAGGCGCGGACGTCGTAGCCGTCGCGGCGCAGGGTGGCCAGGTCGACCAGGAAGACGGCCGCCCACGCGGCCAGCGGCACCCCGAGCACCAGCAGGAAGCCCTGGAACGTGCCGAGGAAGTCCTTGGCGATGAACAGCATGTAGATGTTGCCGAGGATCATGATCACGCCGTCGATCGCCACCGACTGGTAGCGCGGCAGCCGAACCCCGAGGGTGAGCAGGTTCAGCCCCGACGAGTAGATGTCCAGCAGCGCCCCCGCCACCAGCCCGCCGGCCGCCACCAGCAGGTAGGGCACCAGGAACCAGGTCGGCAGCGGCTCGGCGAGGTCGCCGAGCGGGTTGGCCGAGGTCGACAGCCCGGTCCCCCTGCTCGCCAGCAGCACCCCGAAGGTGATCAGCACCACCGGGCCGATGCTGGAGCCGAGCACCGTCCAGCCGACCACCCCGCGCGCGCTGGACGCTGTTGGCAGGTAGCGGGTGTAGTCGGCGCCCACGTTGGCCCAACTGATGCCGAGCCCGGCCATCACGATCGAGGTGGCCGGCAGGAATCCGGTGAGCCAGCTCCCGCTCGGCAGGTCGGCGAGCTTGCCCCACTCGACCTGGGGCAGCTCCAGCGCGATGAACACCACCGTCAGCACCGCGAACGCCCAGGTGAACCAGGTCTGGATCCTGACGATGGTGGCGTGCCCGAGCAGCCCCACCAGGATCGTCACCCCCGCGATGACCAGGAAGGCGATCACGGTGGTGTGCGTCCCGGTCGACACCCCGAGCCGGTCGAGCAGGCTGTCGACCGCCAGGGTGGCGAGCGCGACCAGCACCGTCTCCCAGCCCACCAGCGACAGGTAGCTGGTGATCGTCGGCAGGACGTTGCCGAGCAGGCCGAACGGTGAGCGCGACAGCGCGAAGGTGGGCGCTCCGCTGCGCTTGCCCGCCACGCCCACGAAGCCCACCAGCAGGAACGACAGCACCGTGCCGACCACGCCCGACAGGATCGACTGCCACAGGTTGAGGCCGAAGGACACGATGATGACGCCGTAGACCACCGCCAGGATGCTGATGTTGGCGGCGCACCACACCCAGAACAGCTCCGAGGGCCTGCCGTGCCGCTCGGCATCCGGCACCACGTTGATCCCGTTGGTCTCGATGCTCCAGGTCCGGTCGCTCGCCGGCTGCTCCCGCGTGCCGGCCGCGTCGAGGGTCATCGGCGCCGCCCTTCCTCGATCACCAGGTCTCGCCAACCACAATGCACCCCGCCGGCAACGGGATTCCAATACCTGACGTCTCGGGACACTTCTGGCGCCATGCGAATGTCAGATGTTGTCGGCGCCGAGTACGCACGAAGTTGGTAGTTGACGACGGTCGCACGATATGCGACCGTCGAGTTGCCCGCAATGCCCGTTGGGAGGGAAACCGCCGACGAGGCGTCCAGTGGGAGGTGCATCGGATGGACGAATGCGACTGGACGAGTTGTGGAGCGCTGGCAAGGCTGGACCTGATCGCCGGCACGGGCCTGTCCGCGGCACGGGTCGTCGGCTCCTTCTGCGTGCCGCACGCGAGCATGGCCAGCCTCGACGTCCAAGCCGAGGCAGGCGAGCCAACCTGGTACGACTGGCATCGGGAGCGGATGCCGGCCCAGCCCACCGCCATGCAGGCCCTTCAGCGGACCGCACCCGTCATCCCGCTGTTCCAGCAGCGGGGCGCCGCCGCTGAGGCCTCCCGACCCACACAGAGCGTGGGCCGAGCCCGGTCTCGCTGATCCCTGCGGGGTGGACCGGGCCCGGCCCACCGGTCCGGCGTGCAGCGGCGCCCTCGGTCATCCGGCGGGCGCCGCCCGCCGGCGCTCACCGGTCGAGGCGCCGCCGCTCGACCGAGGTGGTGACCTCGGCGAGGAACCGCTCGTCCACGGTCACGCCGAGGCCGGGGCCCGACGGAACGCGCACGACGCCCGGTGGCTCCAGCACGAACGGCTCGGTGATCAGCTCCCGCCGCCAGTACCGGTCCGACGCCGAGGTGTCGCCCGGCAGCGTGAAGTTCGGCAGGCCCGCCAGCGCCAGGTTGGCCGCGCGGCCCAGCCCGGTCTCCAGCATCCCGCCGCACCACACCGGCACGCCGTGGGCCGCGCAGACGTCGTGCACCCGCCGCGCCTCCAGGAAGCCGCCGACCCGGCCGGCCTTGATGTTGACGATCGAGCAGGCGCCGATGGCGATCGCGTCCGCGGCGGCGCGGGCTGAGGTGATCGACTCGTCGAGGCAGATCGGCGTGCGCACCCGCCTCGCCAGCTCGGCGTGCCCGCGCACGTCGTCCTCGGCGAGCGGCTGCTCGATCAGCAGCAGGTCGAACGGGTCGAGGCGGGCGAGCCACGGCGCGTCGGCGAGCGTGTAGGCGGCGTTGGCGTCGACCTGGAGCAGGACGTCGCCGAAGCGCTCCCTGACGGCCCTGACCGGCTCGACGTCCCGGCCCGGCTCGATCTTGAGCTTGATGCGCGCGTAACCGTCGGCGAGGTAGCCGTCCACGACGTCCAGCAGTTCCGGGATAGAGTCGGCGATCCCCACCGAGACGCCCGCCGGCACCCGGTCGCGGACCGCACCGAGGTAGCCGGCCAGCGGCATGCCGTGCGCCCGCAGCTCGGCGTCCAGCACCGCCAGCTCCAGGGAGGCCTTCGCCATGGGGTGGCCCTTGACCGGGGCCAGCGCCGGCCCGACGGCCGCGGCCGTCAGGTCGGGCACCGCGGCCAGGCGGGGCAGCAGGTGGTCCCGGATGACCTGGTGCGCGCCGTCGGCGTACTCCGAGGAGTACAGCGGCTCGGCGCCGGCCACGCATTCGCCCCAGCCCTCCGCCATGCCGCGGCCGAGCGCCTCGCCCATGGTGGCGCGCAGCGCCCGCCGCCACCGCGAGGCCAGGTCCGGGTCGGCCGCGCGCACCGCCACGATGTCGCTCGGCACCTTGACGAGCAGCGCCCCGCCGCCGGCGTCCGCCGTGCCGAGGTCCCCGGTCGCCGGCTCGCCGGCCGCGTCCTCCTCGACGAGCACGCGCGCGCCGGCCTCGCGCAGGGCGTCCAGGTCCGGCTCGGGCGCGTGGCCGTGGCTGGCCTCGACCGCGCGCTCGCGCGCCAGCGGCCACGAGACCAGGCAGCGGTCGGTCTCGTCGCCGGCGTTGATGCCGTCCCCCATGGGCCCGTAGAAGTCCGGCAGGTACTCGACGACCTCCGCCCCCAGCTTGACCAGGTTGAGGAACGCGTTGCGCCGCACCAGCGGGTCGAAGGTCCAGGTGACCACGGGCAGGTCGCGCGCCAGCGCCCATGCCCGCTGGTGCTGCTTGAGCGCGAAGCCCGCGCCGCGTCCCCGCGCCGCGGCGCGCACGCCGGTGATGTGCGAGTGCAGCCCGAAGACGTTCCCGGCCGGGTGGAGGAAGCCGACCGAGGCGCCTACCATGCGCCGGTCGCGCATCGCTCCGGCGACGTAGTTGCCGCTGTGCGCCAGCGCGCGCAGCAGGGAGGGCGTGCACGGCGCCTCGGCCCTGGACGTCTGCCACACCTCGATGAACAGCTCGGCCGCCTCGGTCAGCTCGCCGATCCCGTGGAGCAGGGCGACCTCGACACCCGCCTGGCGCGCCGCCGACTCGGCGGCGCGGCGCGCCTCGACGGCCAGCGGCAGTGCCACCGTCGCCCTCACGCCGTGGTCCGGTCCAACCCGTCCCACAGCAGCGTGCTCAGGTGGTCCACCAGGGTCGTTCGCGGCACCTGCGGGCTCACCAGCCACCAGGTGCTGGCCGCCTGGACCATCCCGGCGATCGCGTGGCCCCACGGGCCGGCCGGAGCGGTGTCGCGGTCCGCCGCCTCGAGCCGCTGGCGCAGCACGTCGGCGAGCACCTCGCCCACGTGGTAGCCGAAGGTCACCGCCGGGCGGGTGGCGTGCTGCGGGTGCAGCAGGAACTGGTGGACCTGCGGATCGTCCTGCACGAACGCGAGGTAGGCGTCGATCGCCTTGACCACGTTGGCGTGCAGGTCCCGGCTGGTCGCCACGGCGCTCTGGAAGCGGCTGGTCAGGTCGGCGCAGTACTGCTCGGCGACCGCCTGGTAGACCCCGGCGCGGTCGCCGAAGTAGCGGTAGACGATCGGCTTGGTGATCCCCGCCTGGGCGGCGATCTCGTCCATGGACGCGGTCGGGCCCTCGCGACGGATCACTTCGATAGCCGCCTCGAGCAACTCCAGGCGACGCGCCATGCGGCCGTACAGCATCGACGGAGCAGCGTTGGCGCCACTCTCCCGATCGATGCCCCCCTTGCTCACCATCCTGTAAGGATTCTACGGCAGTGGGTCCCGCCCCTGGCCATGCTGTTTTCCACGAAGGCGTGCCGGCGTAGGCTGCGGCCATCCCGATCGTGGCCGTCAACGCCCCTGTCGAGCCGTCCCAACGAGGAGCGCAATGGCTGAGACCTCCCAATCCACCAGCCCGTCCAAGAGCCTTCGCGACGTCGGCGCCCTGATCACCGGCGGCGCCTCCGGGCTCGGCGAGGCCACCGCCCGCGCCCTGCTCGAACGAGGCGCCCGCGTGGCGATCGTCGACCGCGACGGCGAGCGCGCCAAGGCGGTGGCCGAGGCGCTCGGCGACCGGGCCAGGGCCTACGTCGCCGACGTCACCGACGACGGCGAGGTCCGCCGGGCGGTGGAAGGCGCCAGGAACGACCTCGGCGACCTGCGGGTCGCGGTGCTGTGCGCGGGCATCGGCTGGGCGCAGCGCACGGTGGGCCGCCAGGGGCCGGCCGACCTGTCGGCGTTCGAGACGGTCGTGCGGGTCAACTTGATCGGCACCTACAACGCGCTGCGGCTGGTCGCGGCGTCCATGGTCGGCAACGAGCCCGATCCCGGCGGCCAGCGCGGCGTCGTGGTGATGACCGCTTCGGTGGCGGCCTTCGATGGGCAGATCGGGCAGACCGCCTATTCGGCGTCGAAGGGCGGTGTCGCCGCCATGACCCTGCCGGCCGCCCGCGACCTGGCTTCGATGGGGGTGCGCGTCTGCACGATCGCGCCGGGGGTGTTCCGCACTCCGATGCTGGCCGGGCTGCCAGAGCCCGCCCAGCGCAGCCTGGAGGCGGTCGTCCCGTTCCCGCCACGGCTCGGGGAGCCCTCGGAGTACGCCCTGCTCGCCTGCCAGATCGCCGAGCACCCCTACCTCAACGGCGAGGTCATCCGGCTCGACGCTGCACTGCGGATGGGACCGAAGTAGACGAGGGTGGTCGCCGGAGCACACCCGTGCCCGGCGGAGCACGGGTGCGGCGGCGAGGGGTCGACGCGCCCGGGGCAAATGCCACATCAGGCGCGGACCGCGAGCCCTCCGGCGCTCCCCCAAACGCCGGGCGAGCGGCTCTCCTCGCCGCCGCGAGGCCGGCGCCTCCCCCACAAGGCACCGGCCCTCGGTAGCCTCATGTCAAAGGTCGCGCACCACGCCCGCCGGATCAAGCGGTAAACGCCCACTGACTGCCTGACCCGGGAACAGGGCAACGAATCACGGGATTCCGCCGCGCCGCGGGGGGATCCCGCGGCCACGCTGACGCCGTTGTTACACCGGTCCCGGTACAACCGTCGTGCGTTCCCGGCGCAGGAGGTCGAGCGATGGCGGCACCGCATGGACCGATGTCAGGATGGCCGATCCCCGGTGAGATCCTGCTGCGCCGCGGCTGGACCCCTGGCCACCTGACGCTCCCGCCCTTGCCCGCCGGTCCCGGCCCGCGGATCGTCGTGCTCCACGACTGGTGGGGCCTTGACACCCAGGCGCGCTCGGTGGTCGACCGGCTCGCCGCCGAGGGCCACCCGGCCTTCGCCCCGGACCTGTACCAGGGCCGCGTCGCCGAGGACGCCGACGAGGCCGCTCGCCTCGCCCGCCATCTCGAGTCCGCGGACCTCACCTCCGAGCTGCTGGACGCCGTCGAGCTGGCCCGGGCGCTGCCGGGCAGCTCACCCGCGCCCGACCCGATCGCGGTGATCGGGTTGGGGATCGGCGGCGCGCTCGCGCTGTACCTGGCCTCCCGCCATCCCGACGTGCGCGCGGTGGTGTGCTACGACGGCTTCCCTCCGCCCGAGGCCACCTTCGAGTGGGCCGGAGCGCCCGCCGCCGTGCTCGGGCATGCCTGCCAGCCCGAGTTCCGGCGCGCCGGCCAGGTGCAGGCGGCCCTGCGCCGGTCCGGCGTCGACGCCTCGGTGTACCTGTACCCGAGCGCACCGCACGGGTTCTTCGACTCCACGCGCCCCGACAACCACGACCGCGCCGCGGCCGAGCTGTCCTGGCGGCGGACCGTGCGCTTCCTGCGCGAACGCTCCGGGACTCCCAGCGCCCCCGGCCGCTTCATGGCCTGACCGCGGGCCGGTTCGGCGCCACGCCGGCGCGCCGCCTCTTCAGGATCCATCGGTTGGTCTCCTCGATCGCCCGGGCGAGGGACCGTGTGGCAGGTATTTTCCAGCTGTCCGGTTCTTGCCAAGTCATTGGCTGCTCCGTAGCGTCTCCGGCGTCCCAGGAGTCCCCCAGCTCTCCTCCAGCGAGGCCCGTGTCGGGAAGGAACGCCGATGCGCTACGCCCGCCTGCTCGCCAGCCTCCTGCTGATCTTCATCCTCTTGGCGGTCGGCTCGCAGCTTCTGCGCCACGTGCTCCCGACCAGCGGGTCCAGGAAGGCGGCCGGGTCGGCGCCGGCCGGCCTCGGGGCAGGGACCGGCGGGGTCGGGGCCGCGGGGCCCTGCTGATCGCCGTCACCGTGCGCGACGGCTCGTCGATGGGCGCTTAGAATCATTCCGGCCGATCTCGGGGCGTCCTTTAGGACAATTCGGTTGGAATAACCGCAATTGGGAGAGCCCTGGAGGAGATGTGCCCCAGGAAAGAGCTGCTTTCCGGGCCAAGCCCATCAGAAGGCGCCGGATGCCGATCCGGTCCCAGGTGCTCATCGCGGCGGGTGGCTTGCTGGCCCTGCTGGCGATGTCCATGGCCGTGGCGATCATCCCCGTCATGAACCTCAACCACGATCGGACGCACCTGAGCGACCGCGACATGCGCTACCTCAACGCGGCCGCAGCGGCCGCGGTCAACGCTATCGCGATCACGGCGTCGCTGGGAGCGGATCGGGCGCTCCGGAAGACCTACGGGCAGTCGCTGGCCGACGCGCTCGCGCGGGGCGGAAGCTCGATCCAGTCGACCAGCAGGTCGGTGGTGGCCTCCTCGTCGCGGTCGGTGCGGATTCTGCTCGCCTGCTTCCTCACCGCGCTCGCGATCGGCGTCGGCGTCGCGTTCTGGCTCGTGCGATCGATCGCGATCCCGGTCTCCAGGCTGATGGCCGTCCTGCGGGTCGACATGCCGTCCCGAGGGTCGGCGTAAGGGCAAGACGGCGTCCCATGGCGGATCGAGCGGACACGACGTCCTGGTGCCCCCGCTGCATGCGGCCCACGGGCGAGGCCGCCCGCTGTCCATCGTGCGGGCTGGCGCAGCTCGGCGCGGACGCGGACCGGCTGCGCGTGGTGGTCTGGCGGCTCCACGAGATCGGCGAGCGGCAGCGGGCGCTGGAAGAGGAGGCGGCCCCGCTGAGGCTGGAGCAGGTCCGGCTCCTCCAGGTGCTGGGCCGGGACAGCGCGCGCCGGCCCCGCGGCGCTCGGGCCCAGTGGCGCCCGGAGGTGGTGCGCGGTGTGCTGCTCTGGCTGGGGTCGATCCTGTTGGCGCTGGCCGCGGTCAGCTTCGCGGTGGTGGCGTTCCTCAACCTCGGCGACGCCGGCCGCGCCGGGCTGCTCGCCGGCACGACCCTGGTGGTCGCGGCCTGCGCGGCCGCGGCCCGCCGGCCGCTTCCCGCCACCGGCGAGGCACTCGGCGGGCTCGCCATGGCGCTGGTGCTGGTCGACTGGTACGCACTCCGCCGCGCCGGTGTGGCGGCGGGCTGGTCGCCGGCGGCGTGGTGGGCGCTCGGCAGCGCGGTCGCCGCGGCCATCGCGGGAGTGGCCGCGCGCTGGCTCCGGGTCCAGCGCCTCTCGGCGGCGGTGCTCGTGCAGGCGTCAGCGGTGCTGGTCGTCACGACCGTCGCCGAGGCCTCCTGGACGATCGGCGTCGGGCTGGCGCTGGTCGCCGCCGCCTCCGTCCTCGCGGGCGCCATGCTGGCCCGCAAGCCTGCGGAGCGGCACGTGGCGATCGTCTTCGGCGTCGGTTCCGGCCTGCTCGAGGTGGCCGCACTCGGGCTCGTGTTCGCATCCCCGCCCATCCAGGACGCGGCCAGCGCCGCCGGTCCGGCGGCGGCGCTCGCCGCCATGGCGCTGGCGCCCGCGCTGGCTCGGGTCTGGCGCAACCTGCCGGGTGGCCGGGTCGCGCTGGATGGGCTGGCGGTGATCGCGGCCGGAACGCTGCTCGCCAGTGGCGGCACGCTGCTCGCCGCGGAATGGAGCTCGTGGGCGCTCCTGGCGGCGGTGGCCGTGCTCGGTGCGCTGGCCGTCGGCCTCTGCCGTGTCCTGCCCGCTGAGCTGGCGCGGGGGACGACGCTGGCGGCCGTCGCCACCCTCGGTGTCGGCGTGGTGGGCCTGCTGGGACCGCTGCTGCGGGCGCTGGCCGCCCCGCTGGAGTGGGCCGGCGACCCATGGACGGGGCGGGCGGCCTCCGGCGCGGCCGACGCGGTCGCACGGCTGTCGCCGGCCGAGGGCGGCCTCGAAGCGCTCTGGCCGGTGGTCGTGATGCTGCTCGCCTGCGCCGCCGCGGCCGGCCTTGCGGCCGCGCGGCCGCGCGGATCGCGGGCGATCGAGCCCGCGCTGGCCGGCGCCGTGGCCTCGGGTGCCGCGGTCGGCATCGTGGCCGTGTTGCCGATGGCGGTTGGCTGGCCGCTGTGGGCGGCGTTGCTCTGCACGGCAGCCGGCGCGCTGGGGTGCGGCACCGGAGCGGTGCTCGCCGACCGAGACGGGTGGAGTCTGGCGGCCAGCGTGCTGGCGGCATGCACCGCCGTCCTGGTGGTCGTGGCGCTCGCGTGGGCGCTGGCCACCGAGGCCGGCACGCTCGCGGTGGTCGGCCTGCTGGCCGCCGCGGCGGCGGTCGCCGCCGGCGCGTCGCGGACCTCATGGCTGCGCCGGAGCTTCGCCGCCGTGGCCACCGCCGCCGTGCTCGGCGAGAGCGCTGCCGCGGTCGTGAGCGCCGGCGGGGGAGCGGCCCAGGCCGGCCTGACGGTCGCCGTCGCGGCGGGCATCGTGCTGGTGGCCGGAGCGCGCTGGCGGCAGGGCACGGCGGAGGGTCCGGTCATGGAAACGCTCAGCCTGGCGGGACTGGTCGCCGGCATCCTGCTCGCCGCGCGGGAGGAGCGTTGGCTGGCGGCTGCCCTGACGGCGGCTGTCCCGATGCTGGCCGTCGCCGCGGTGCGGCCCGCCCGCCGCGGCTACGCCTGGTGTGGCGCAGCGGCGGCGGTGGCCGCCACCTGGGCATGGCTGGCCGTGGCCAACGTCGCCCTGGTGGAGGCGTACACCCTGCCGGCGGCGGGCGCGGCACTCATCGCCGGCGCGCTGCTGGTCGTGCTCTCGGGCGCCCGCGCCAGGCTCCAGGCGCCGCTTATCCTCGGGGCCGTCACGCTCCTGGCGCTCGGCGTGGACGTCCTGCTCCCCGTCGCGGCCCGACTCCCACGCTGGGTCACCATCGGAGCCGCCGGTCTGGTGCTGCTCTGGCTCGGCGCCACCACCGACCGCCGGCTCACGCAACTGCGCGGACTCCGCCAGCGCCTCCAGAACCTGGAGCGGGACGGCACCCTCGACACCCCCGCTAGGCCCGGGCGAGGGTGATGATCTCGGGGCTGGCGGGGTCGAGTGGTTGCCGGGACCAGCCGCCGTACTGCGCCTCGATCTGGAAGCCGGCGTCGGCCAGGAAGCCGGCGAGCGCGTCGGCGTCGAGGAAGCGCAGGCTGGCACGGTCCACGCGCAACGGGGTGCCGTCCGGCTCGGCGGGTTTCGGGTCTCGCGCGCAGCTCGTCGTCGCCGATCAGCACCTGGAAGGCGTGGCCGGCCTGCCGGGCCCGGTGCAGCATCGCTCCAGTCCCGCAGCCGACGTCGAGCACGGACTCGGCCTCCATCACCAGCGCGAGATAGAAGTCATCACCCGGTCCCCACGCGTTGAGCACGTCGTAGAGCGCCGCCGCCTCTTCGTCCGAGTACATTGCGCAAGCATATGAGAGGCCGAGGCGAGACCTCAGGTCGGGCGGGGCGGGCCGGCCTGGAGGCGTTCGCGGACCTGGCGCATGCGCTCGGGCGACTCGTGGGGCATCTCCCAGCGGGCGTCGAGCCACCAGGTGCAGCCGGCCTCCTCCCCGCCCTCCATGACGACGTCGAACCCGGGTCGCACGCCGTTGTCCTGGAGCCAGCGGAGCATCGCGCGGATGTCGTCGGGGGCGATGCCGCGATGCTCGCCGCCGTTCATCAGCACCGGCAGCAGCCCGTCGCAGCGCAGGGCGCGGCGCATCGACTTCGGTCGTGGCCAGGCGGCGACCACCCACACCGGGATCCGCGGCCGCTGCACCGGTGCGACCACCTTGGCCAGGTCGCTGCGCTCCTCGAGATCGACGTCGTAGCGCCGGCCGGCGAAGCGCATGCGGCCGTCCCAGAGGCCGGTGATGACCTCCAGGCCCTCGTCGAGCATGTCCGCCCGGGTCCGCCGGTCGGTCGCCTCACCGGTGCGCTCCAGGCCGGTGCCGATCGCGCCCAGGCCGACCGACAGGATCGCCCGCCCCCCTGAGAGCTGGTCGAGCGTGGCGGCCTGGCTGGCGACCTTCCACGGCCGCCGCCAGGGCAAGGGCGTGAGCATCGTCCCCAGCCGCAGGTGACTGGTCCGCTGCGCCATGGCCGAAAGCAGCGTCCAGGCGTCGACCCCGTAGGCGGCCTCCCACACGAACACGCCGTCCCAGCCGGCCCGCTCGGCGAGCACCGCCTGCTCGAGCTGCTCGGTCGCGGTCCCACCCGGTAGCACGAATCCAAATCGCATGGCCCTGTTCTACCGCAGGCCCGCGACAGGCCGTGCGATTGACCGTGGGGGAGGGCGCGGTTACGTTGGCGGGATAGTAGTTTGGCAGTCGGTAGTTTGGGGCCGAAGCGACCTGAGACGGGGATGAGAGCAAGGAGTCGCCAGGTGGTCAGGGAGCCGCCGATCCGGGTGGAGGACGATCACGCTCGGCGCTACCCGGGCGCCGACAAGCTGGCGACCGAGGTCGTGATCAACCTGGTCCGCACGGAGAGCCTGGTGGCCGCCGAGGTGAACGGTCGCTTCCGGCGCTTCGGCCTCACCGGCTCGACCTTCAACGTGCTGATGATCCTGAACAACGCGCCGGATCCACTCTCTCCCCATCAGCTCGGGGAGCGCCTGCTGGTCACCCGCGGGACCGTCACCGGGCTGCTCGACACGCTCCAGCGGCAGGGCCTCGTGCGGCGCATCCCGCACCCCGACGACCGCAGGATGCTGCTGATCGAGCTCACCGATACCGGCCGCACGGTGCTGCGCAGGACCTGGCGGACGCACTTCCCGGCCCAGACCGAGATGATGGCGGTCCTCTCCGACTCGGAGAAGGAGACGCTGGTGCGCCTGCTCGGCAAGCTGCAGTCGCACCTCGAGGCCAGGGCGCGGGATTCCGCGAAGCGGGCATGACACGACCGCCGATCGCCGACTGAGCGGCAGGCGCCCCGGGGTCAGGCCAGCCCCGATGGCCAGCCCCGGGGCGACCTCGTTCCACGAAGGCTTGATCGGCCGCCTGGCCGGTGGTTGGGTTCGGCCATGTGGAGCACGGATTCGCCGAGGGTCCTGGAGCGGGTGGAGGGTCGGCTGGGGGAGTTGGTCCTCCGCACCGACGGCGCGGACTTCGAGGTCATCAGCAACGGCGTGTTCCTGATGGACACGCCTCATCCCAGGTCACGGCCCTGGGAGGCGTCCGCGCTCCGCAAAGGCTCCGCAACCGGCTCGCTGGACGTCCAGGCCGCCTCGACCGCCAGCCGGGCACGCTTGCGGAAGTCCACCGTGGGGTGCCCGTAGGTCTTCTCGACCATGGCGACGGTGTCGCCGATCAGCTCGGCGACCTCCACCACCGACAGGCCCTGCACGAGCATCTCGCTGGCGTAGCTGTGCCGCAGCGTGTGGAACGTGACCTCTTCCGGTAATCCGGCCTTCTGGCAGGCCACCCGGAGCGGGCCGCTGACCATGGAGACGCTGAGCGGCCCACCACGGGCGCCGCAGAACAGCAGCTCCCGCTCGCCGACGCCGTAGCGGCGCAAGTGCTCGCTGAGCGCCTCCAGGACGTAGGCGGGCGCCGGCACGACCCGGGATGGCGAGCGCCTCGAGTTCTTCAGCGGCGCCAGCGGGTAGGGCCGGGCCGAGCTGGGCGGTGATGGCGACCTGGCGGCCGAGGAAGTCCACGCTGGGCCGGGTCAGCCCGCGGGCCTCGCTGACCCGCACGCCGCACCCATAGCCAACCAGCACCAACGCCCGGAACCGCGGGTCGATCGCCT
>WNGE01003982.1_pt1 | contig 25010 bp, 24 predicted proteins | sample 5400651 | NCBI WGS metagenome assembly WNGE01 (sample SAMN13153370, study PRJNA577476) | soil metagenome | isolation source: 60 cm soil or saprolite under grassland replicate 2 | place: USA:California | collected 2016-06-15
CAGCTTCCTGCGCTCGCGCGCCAACTCGATCGAGGGCGGCACCACGGAGATCCAGAAGAACATCATCGGCGAGCGCGTGCTCGGCCTCCCGAAAGGCTAGACCATGAACTTTGGCTTCAACGACGAGCAGGAGTTGCTGCGGAGCACGGCGCGCAAGTTCTTCGACAACGAGTGCCCCTCGACCACGGTGCGCGCGCTGATGGAGGATTCCTCAGGCATGACGCCCGAGCTGTGGAAGAAGCTCGCCGAGCAAGGGTGGCTGGGCCTCATCGCGCCCGAGGAGCACGGCGGCATGGCCCTCGGCATCGTCGACCTCGTGGTCCTCCTGGAAGAGATGGGGCGGGCGGTGGTGCCGGGCCCCTTCTTCTCGACGGTGCTCCTGGGCGGTCTCGCCCTCCTGGAGGCGGGCAGCGACGCGCAGAAGAAGACCTGGCTGCCGAAGCTCTGCTCCGGCGAGGCGCGGGCCACCCTGGCCTGGATGGAGCCCTCGGCCGAGATGGGCGCAGCCGGCATCACGCTGCCGGCCGCGGCCAAGGGGTCCGGGTTCACCCTGAGCGGCACCAAGCTCTTCGTGCACGACGCGCATACTGCCGACGTCATCGTCGTGGCGGCCCGCACGGCCTCCGGACAAAATCCGGAGGAGGGGATATCGCTCTTCCTCGTGCCCACGGGCACGCCGGGGCTTACCGTCACGCTCCTGCCGACCATGGACCAGACGCGCAAGCTGTGCGAGGTCACCCTCACCAATGTCTCCCTCGCCGGCGACGCGATCATGGGCGCGCCCGGCGCGGGCTGGAAGCCGCTCGCGCGCGTGATCGACCGCGCCACCGTCGGGCTCTGCGCCGAGATGTGCGGTGGCGCGCAGAAGGTGCTCGACATGACCGTCGAGTACGCCAAGATTCGCCAGGCCTTCGGGCGACCCATCGGCTCGTACCAGGGCGTCAAGCACCGGGCCGCCGACATGCTGGTGGACGTCGAGAACAGCAAGTCCATCACCTACTACGCGGCATGGGCCATGGACGAGGGCGTGCCCGAGGGGCCGCTGGCCGTGAGCATGGCCAAGGCCTACGTCTCCGACGCCTACCGGCGCGTGTCCGGGGCGGGCATCCAGCTCCACGGCGGCATCGGCTTCACCTGGGAGCACGACCTGCACCTCTACTTCAAGCGGGCCAAGGGGTCGGAGTTCACCTTTGGTGATGCCACCTGGCATCGCGAGCGGGTGGCCCAGCTGGTGAACCTCTAGCATCGTGCTGAAGAGCTTCTAGTGGGAAGGGTCCGAGAGAAGCTGGGGCGCTGGATCAGCGGGGGAACCGAGCCCGCGCCCCCCAAGAATCCTCTCCTGTTCGCGGACCACGAAGAGATCCAGGACATCGCGCGACAGATGTCGCGCACCAAGGTCGAGCTCGACCGCTCCATCCTGACGCTCAGGAGCTGGGCCCGCGATCTCTCGCGGCGCGTGACGGAGGGAGGGGGACGGCTCGACCAGGGCCATGACCTGCGCTCCCTCGGCGAGACGGTGGGTGGGCTCGCGCACAACTTCAACAACTCGCTCGCCGCCATCCTCGCCTATACCGAGCTTCTCCTGCGCGACGCCCAGAAGGACTCGCAGGCGCACCGCCGGCTTCTCGTCGTGCGTGACGTCGCCCTCGAGGCCTCGGCGACCGTGCGCCGGCTCCAGGATTTCGTCTCGCGCCAGCCCGAGGTCGCCTTCGGTCCCGTCGGGCTCCCCGCCGTCATCCAGGAGGCGCTGGATCTCACGGCTCCGCGCTGGCGGGACGACGCCCAGCGTCGGGGCGTGGCCATCACGGTCGCCCAGGACATGGAGGCGCTGCCGCCCGTCGAGGGCATCGCCTTCGAGCTGCGCGATGCCCTCGTCCGTCTCATCCTCAACGCCGTGCAGGCCATGCCGGACGGCGGCAACCTCGGGATCCGCGCGGCGAGCGAAGAGTCGGGCTGGGTGGTCATCGAGGTGCGCGACACGGGCATCGGCATGACCGAGGAGCACTCGCGCCTCCTCACCCACCGCGCGCTGCAGGGCACGCCCACCGCCCGGGGCGGCCGCGGCCTCGCCGAGGTGGCCGAGATCGTCGAGCGACACGGAGGCAGCCTCTCCATCGAGAGCGAGCCCGGGCGCGGCACCGTGGTGCGCATGCGCCTGCACGCGAGCCGCTTCCAGATCATCCCGCCCTCGGTGGGCATGGTGGAGCCCGTGCATCCCGAGCAGGCGGCCCGCATCCTCCTCGTGGACGACGATCCGCGGCTGCTCGTCGTGCTCTCCGATACGCTCCAGGCCTGCGGGCACGCCGTCACCACGGCCTCGAAGGGCGAGGAAGCGCTCGAGTTGTTCGACGCCTCCAAGCACGACGTGGTCATCACCGATCTGGGCATGCCGAGGATGAATGGATGGGAGGTGGCCGAGCGGGTCAAGGCGGTATCGCCTGACACGCCCGTCTTCCTGCTCACCGGCTGGGGCGAAGGCGTGGCCGCCCACGAGGGCAGTCAGTTCGTGGACCGGGTCGTGGCCAAGCCGGTGTCGGCCGAAGCGCTGATGGAGCAGCTGGCCGAGCTGCGCCGCTCGCGCGCTCCGGCCCCGTGACATCGGCCGCGCCCGTCACGCCCAGGCCCGCCGCCTCCGTCCTCCTCGTCCGCCGCGGCGCGCAGGCTCCCACCGAGGTCTACATGATCCGCCGGCAGAAGAGCATGCGCTTCCTCGGCGGCTTCTACGCCTTTCCCGGCGGCAAGGTGGATCCGGACGACGGCGGCTCCGAGATCCTGGGCCGCTGTCACGGCATCACGCGTGCCGCGGCGGAGCGCCTCGTGCCCCCGGAGGGACATCTGCCCGCGCTCGCGTTCTGGGTGGCGGCCGCGCGCGAGCTGCTCGAGGAGACCGGAGTCCTGCCCGCCTGCGACGCCTCCGGGCGCCCCGTGGTGGAGGCCGATCCAGGGGCGGCGGGGCGCATCGAGGCGCTGCGGGCGGCTCACATGGCGAAGCGCGCGCCGCTGCCGGCCCTGCTCGCGGCCGAGGCATGGCATCTCGACCTGGGGTCGTTCCGCTACCTCTCGCACTTCATCACCCCGCCCTCGAGTCCCATTCGCTTCACCGCGCGATTCTTCCTCGCGCCCGTGCCGACGGGGCAGAGCCCGAGGCACTTTCGCGAGGAAGCCTCGGAGAGCTTCTGGGTCGCCCCCGGCGAGGGCTTTCGCCGGCACCGGAGCGGCGAGTGGGCCATGGCCGAGCCCGCCGACTGCGGCTTGGGCTATCTCGCCCAGTTCGACTCGCTCGCTGCCATCTGGGCGGCCCACGAGGACCGCCGCCACAAGTTTCACGGCATCTTCCACCTCGTGGAGGCAGCCGGGGTAGACATCCGCGCCGGCCGCTGAAAAACTCGCCTGATCAGCCCGGGCGAAGCTCGCCGGTGCCGATCTGCACCGCCTCCACGTCGAGCTCGTGCTCGAGCCGGTGGAGGACCTCGTCGCTGATCTCCCCGCGATCGCGCAGCCCGATCACCCGCCGCCGCTCCGCCGTGATGGCCTCATGTCGGAGCCGGCGGAACGCGCCGAGGTCCTCGGCCGTGCTGGAGCCGTCGCCGTCGCTGATGGCCGAGGCGCGCGCGCGCCGCTGCGCATAGCGCGCGCGGAGCTGCTCGAGGTGGGCGGGGCGCGCCCACGACTCGGCCTCGATCTCCTCGAGTCGGGCGAGGGCCGCGTCCACCGCCGCATCGCGGGCGCGGATCTCCTCATCGGCAAGGGCGGAGTCATCGCGGAGACCCAAGCGCCTCAATAGCGGAGCGAGGGTCAGCCCCTGGAGCACGAGGGTGACGATGATCACGCTGAAAGTGAGGAGGATGATGTCCTCGCGGAACGGAAACGGCTGGCCCCCCGCCACGGCGAGGGGCAGGGCGAGCGCGGCGGCGAGCGACACGATGCCGCGCATGCCGATCCAGCCCATGAGAAAGACGGGGGGCCATTCGATCGTGGGATCGCTCCGGCGCAGCGCCGCCGAGACGAGGCGAGGCAGGGCGATGGCGATGGGCACCCAGATCATGCGCACCCCGATGGCCACGGCGCTGATCACCGCCGCCTGCACGAGCAGTGGCTTGAGCTCGCCCGGGCCCACCGCGGGCCGTAGGGAGGCGAGCTGGAGCCCGATGAGAATGAAGATCACGCCGTTCAGGAGAAAAACGAAGACCTCCCACACCGCGCGCGCCTGGAGGCGCGTGGCGGGAGCTACCGCTTCGCTCAAGTGCTGGCGCAGGTAGAGCCCGCCGGCTACGCAGGCGAGCACCGCCGAGACGTGCAGCCGCTCCGCGAGGATCCAGCTGATATACGGGGCGAGGAGGGTCACCAGCACCTCGGTGAAGCTGTCCTCCGTGAGGGCGAGCGCGCGTCGTGCGATCTCCGACACCGCCAGCCCCACGAGGATGCCGCCCACGGACGCGAAAAGAAACAGCTTGAGCCCGTCGGTGAGGGAAAAAGATCCGAACACCGTGGCGGCCACCGCGGCCCGGTAGAGGACGAGGGCGGTGGCGTCGTTGACGAGGCTCTCACCCTCGAGAATCACCACCACGCGGTGAGGAATGTTCAGGCGCCGTCCGATGGCCGTGGCGGCCACCGCGTCGGGCGGGGAAACGATGGCGCCGAGGGCCAGCGCCTCCGGCCAGCCGATACCGGGGATGATCCAGCGGGCGGCTGCCGCCACCGCCGCGGTGGTGGCGGCAACAAGGCCGACGGCGAGGAAGGTAATGGTGCGCAGGTTCGCGCGGAAGTCGCGCAGCGAGGTGAAGTAGGCGGCGGACCACAGGATGGGAGGAAGGAAGACGAGGAAGACGAGATCGGGATCGAGGCGTAGCACCGGCATCTTCGGCAGCGCGCTGAGGGCCAAGCCACCCAGGACGAGGAGGATCGGATAGGGGAGGAGAAGGCTTCTCGCCAGCGTGGTCAGGATGAGCACGGCCACGAGGAGGACGACGCCGATCTCGAGGTTCTGGAGGCTGGCCATCTCTTGAACGCTCATCCTAGCAAAGAGGCGGCCATCACCGCGCTACGGAAGGGATCGACGGGGTGCGCGGCCTCCCGCAAGGCGTCTCCTCACGCCGGCCTGGCGGCGGCAAGAGCCGAGGGGCACGACGGCCCCGGGGGCGCCTTGACAGCCATGGTGGCCGCGGGCTTACCCTGACGACGCCTGCGCGTCCGATTGTCGGTTCTGGGGAAGGGCTGAAGCGCACCACTGTCCCCCTCATAGGAGAGACGAATGAAGGAGCGCGTGGTCTATCTGAACGGTGCTCTCGTCCCCGAGAGCCAGGCGGTGATCTCCGTCTTCGATCGCGGCGTCCAGTACGGCGATGCCGTGTACGACGCGGCACGAACCTTCGGGGGGCGACCCTTCAAGCTTCGTGAGCACATCGACCGCCTCTACCGTTCCTGCAGCTATACCCGGATGCCCTTGCGTCTCCACGCCGACGAGATGGAGAAGCAGACCCGGGAAGTGCTGGAGCACAACTTGACGCTGCCTGGATCCGACGCGGAGACCATGATCTGGTGGAGCGTCACGCGCGGCGTGAGCTCGGTCACTCGCCTCATCGGCGAGAGCAAGGACGCCACCGTGATCATCTACACGTTTCCCGTTCCCTTCGGTGCCTTCGCCAAATGGGTCACGCGCGGCGCCCGCGTGATCACACCCGCGACCCGCCGGACTCCGCCCCAGTGCCTCGATCCCCGGGCCAAAGTCTCCAACCGGATGAACCACATCCTCGCCGACATGGAGGCCAAAGCGGCGGACCCTGAGGCGTACAGCCTCATGCTCGACATCAACGGAAACATCGCGGAGAACAGCACGGGGAACTTCTTCTTCGTTCGCGACGGCACCATCTGCACGTCTGGAGCGGGCATGGCTCTCGAGGGTGTGACGAGGGCGACCATCTTCGAGCTTGCCCAGAGCGCGGGCATTCCGGTGGCCACGGGTGGATTCCCGCTCTTCGACGTCTACCTGGCGGAGGAGGCTTTCCTCACCGCGACGTCGTTCAGCATCCTGCCCGTGGCCAGCGTCAACGGAAAGGCGATGGGTGGAGGCGCCCCCGGCCCGGTCACGCGGCTCCTGACCAAGCGTTGGAGCGAGCTCGTGGGAATCGACATCGTCGCCCAGGCTCTCGGTCACGTGAAGGCAGCCGGCTAGTCGCGCCACCGACAAGGGCAGGACGCTCCGCCGGGGACTTGGAGGCGAGGAGTAGAGCGATTCTCGCAGCAGAGCTTTCCCTTCAACGCCCTCGATCCCCGCTCCAATATCAATCCTCAGCAGGATTTCTACCGCACCGGTCTCGACATGACCTTCGAGCTCGATCTCTGGGGGCGGCTCCGCCGCGCCCCGGAGGCGGCACGCGCGGATCTCTTCGCGAGCGAGGAGAACCGCCAGACGATACGGACCACGCTGATCAGCGACGTCGCGCAGTCCTACTTCGAGCTGCTGGAGCTGGACCACGAAGCGCAGATCGATCGGCGGACGCTCGAGCTGCGCCGGTCCTCGCTGGACCTCGTGCGCAAGCGCTACGAGTCGGGCTTGACGGCGCAGCTCGACGAGCGGCGGGACGAGCAGGAGCTCGCGGTGGCCGCCGCGGCCGTGCCCGAGGTCGAGCGCCGCGTGGTCCAGACGGAAAACCGGCTCAGTATTCTCCTCGGCCACGTTCGCCAGGCCGAGGGGCGCCTGGTGGCGGCCAATGCGCGCATCGGCGAAGCCAAGGCGGCTTTCTTCCCGCGCATCTCCCTCACGGGCATGTTCGGATTGGAGAGCGCATCGCTCTCGGATCTCTTCACGGGTCCGGCGCGCGTGTGGCAGGTGGGGCCCCCCTTCACCATGCCGATTTTCAACGCCAGCCGGATCGCCTCGAACTACCACGCCACGGAAGCCAGGGAGCGGGAAGATCCGCTGTACTACCGCCTCTTCAAGTCGTTCCTGCGCGGGAGCTTCGAGGGGAACCTCCATCTCCCCAGCCTCAACCTCCTGGACGCCGACCGCATCGTGGCCATCACCGAGCACGTGGTGCGAGAGGCGGCCACGGCCGGCCGCTGCGTCATCGTTGGCCGCGGGGGGCAGTACTTCCTGAGCGACCGCTCCGACGCCTATCACGTCTTCGTCTATGCTCCCTACGAGGAGAAGATCCGGCGCGAGCGCGCGGCGGGGCAGAGCGCCGCCGACGCCGCCCAGCTCGTGGAGACGGTGGATCTGGAGCGGGCGGCCTTCATCAAGCGGTACTTCGCGAGGGACTGGCCGAACCGGCCGCTCTACGACCTCATGCTCAATTCGAAGATCGGAGACGACCGCGCGGTGGAGACCATCGTGGGAGACATCCGGGTCTTCGAGTCGTCGGGCGCGGTCTCGAGCGCTTCGGGCTGATCGCCCGACCTTTCCGATCAGTTGGCCCGCTCAGTACGGGACGTCGATCAGACGGTCCTTCGCCTCACGCATGTCCCGCTCGAGCAGCTCGCGCAGGGCGCGCGCCATAGGGCCGGGCCTGCCGTCACCGATAGGCCTGCCATCCCACTCCACGATCGCGGCCACCTTGATGGAGCTGCCGATCAGCAGCATCTCGCGCGCCGCTCTCGCCTCGACCACGGGAATGTCGCAGACCTCGACACCACGGAGCATACCGCCCACGAGCCCGCGCGCCAGCGCGAGCAGCCGCAGGGAGGTACAGCCGGACAGGATATGGTCGAACTTCGGGTGACGGAGCACGCCGTCCGCGCCCACGAAGGCGACGTTCATGTTGGAGCTCTCGCCCACGTGGCCGGCGTCGTCGACGAAGACACCGTTGTCGAGGCCGGCTTCCTGGGCCTCGAGCTGCATGAGGATGTTGGGCAGGTAGTTGGTGCTCTTGGTCACCGCGTACAGCGGCGGCTTGATGGGATAGGTCGTGGTCATGACCCGCAGGCCATCCCCGCGGTGTCGAAGACCCCGTGGCCGCGATGCACCATGTGGTCGTCGAAGGGGAGCACCATGAGGGCGGGATCGGTCACGATGCCCCCGAGCTGGCTCGAATAGAAGGCCCAGTAGCGAACGGGCTGTCGGGCCCGCAGGGTACGAAGGTGCTCCACGACCTCGTCGGCCTGGAGTACTCGCGGCGTGAGCGTCACCATCAGGAGAACACGAGCACGCCGCGGCCCACCGCGTCGCTCTCGATGTCCTCGTAGGCCCGGTTGATTTCGGCCAGCGGATAGCGGCGCATCACGAGCCCGTTCACGTCGAGGAGCCCGCGTATCACCCAGTCGCAGATGCGCGGCATGTCCTGACGGGGATGGGCGGAGCCGTAGTAGCAGCCGCGAATGGTCTTCTCCATGCGCGTGATGACCACCGGCTCGATGGCCGCCGCGTCGCCCACGGGCGCGATGCCCACGATGACGGCGGTGCCGCGCTTGCGCAGCATGTCCACCGCCATCTTGCTCGTGGCCCCGCTGCCATAGGCTTCGAAGGCGACGTGGGCGCCCCCGCCCGTGAGGGCCTGCACCCGCGCCACCGCATCCTCGGTGCGCGCGTTGACGGTGTGGGTGGCCCCGAACTTCCTCGCGAAGGTGAGGGCCGCGTCCTTGACGTCCACGGCGATGATGGTGGTCGCGCCGGCCAGCCGCGCGCCCTGGAGCACGTTCAGGCCGACTCCGCCGCAGCCGATCACCGCCACGCTGTCTCCGGGCTGGACGCGCGCGTTGAAGACGGCGGCGCCCACGCCCGTGGTGACGCTGCAGCCGATGAGCGCCATCTGGGCGAAGTCGAGGGTGGCGGGGGCGGGGATGCAGCCCGCTTCCGGCACCACCGCGTACTCGGCGAAGCAGGCGACCTTGCCCATGTGGGCGCAGTCCTGTCCGGCGAGGGTGTGCAGGCGCGACGTCCCGTCGAAGAGCTTGCCGGAGGTCCGCCCGTGCTCGTCGCAGAGATGCGGATGACCGCTCTCGCAGGAGTGACAGTGGCCGCAATTGGGCACGAAGCTCAGGATGACGCGATCGCCCGGCGTGACCATGGTCACGCCTTCGCCCACCGCCTCCACCGTGCCCGAGCCCTCGTGGCCGAGGACGGCGGGGAGGGCGATGATCGCCTCGCCCTTCTGGAAGTGCAGATCGCTTCGGCAGACGCCGGCGGCGCCCACCTTCACCAACACCTCCCCCCGCTTCGGCGGATCGAGCTCCACCGTCTCGAGGGAGTAGGGCTTGTTGACATCGTAGAGCACGGCAGCGGTGATGCGCATGTGGGGCCTCCCCGGCTTCGGTCGTGATCGCAGCGAGCCGCCAGACTAGCGGAGACCACCGCGATTGTCCAGCGCCGTCGGCCTTGACACTCGTGGCCCAGGCTGGCTTACTCTGACGGCGCTCATGCGAGATCTCGCCGTAGACAATGCCGTGTCGGTCTTCGTGGATCAGCCGCTCGCCGAGGGGCTCGCCGCGCGTCCTGCCCTCGTGACTCCCGGCGGGGCCTGCACTTATGGCGAGCTGGCCGCCCAGACCGAGCGGGCCGCCCGCGCCCTTCGCGAGCTCGGAGTGGAGGCCGAGCAGCGCGTGGCCCTCCTCATGCCCGACGGCATCGGCTTCGCGGTCACCTTCTTCGGAGCGCTCAGGCTGGGGGCGGTGGCGGTGCCCCTCAATACGCGTCTGTCCGGAAAAGACCTGCGCTTCATTCTCGACGACTGCCGGGCCAAGGTGCTCGTGACCGACGGTGGGCTCGGCGCGGCCCTCGATGGCGAAGGCGGCGTGAGGACACTGACCTTCGACGAGTTGCTAAGCACGCCCGGAGGGGGACCGGTGGCGGCCGAGCCGGTGGGCGGGGACGCCATGGCCTTCTGGCTCTACACGTCGGGCACGACGGGCACGCCGAAGGCGGCCATGCATTGCCACCGCAACCTGCTCGCCTGCCATCTCTACGCCGAGGGCGTGCTGGGGGTGAGCGCGGAGGACCGCGTCTTCTCCACCTCCCGGCTCTTCTTCGCCTATGCCCTCGGCAATGCCCTGGCCATTCCGCTCTTTGCCGGAGGCAGCGCCTATCTCCATCCCGCGTGGGCCGATCCGGCCATCGTGCACGACGTCCTCCGGAGCTATCGCCCCACCCTCTTCTTCTCCGTGCCCACCGTGTACGCCCGCCTCCTCCATGCCGATCTTCCCCCCGATGCCTTCCGCTCCGTGCGCCAGTGCGTGTCGGCAGGAGAGAAGCTGCCGGCCGAGATCTATCACGCCTGGCGGGAGCGTTTCGGCGTCGAGATCCTCGACGCCATCGGCGCCACCGAGACGATCTTCATGTTCGTCTCCAACCGCCCCCGGCAGAGCCGGGCCGGCTGCTCGGGCACGCCGTCTCCGGGCGTGGAAGTGCGCCTGCTCGATGCGCAGGGCCAACCCGTCCCCGACGGCACCCCGGGCGTGCTGTGGGTCAAGACGCCCTCGGCCGCCATGGGCTACTGGAAGCGGCTCGATCACTCGCGGCGCACCTTCGTCGGCGACTGGTTCCGGACGGGCGACGTCTACGTGCGCGACGCGGACGGTTTCTACACCCACAACGGCCGCGAGGACGACTTCTTCAAGGTGGCGGGACAATGGGTGGTGCCGGCCGACGTCGAGGCGGCCATGCTCAAGCATCCGGCCGTCCTCGAAGCGGGTGCGGTGGGGGCCGCGGAGGCCTCGGGATTGATCAAGGCCTTCGTCTTCGTCGTTCCGCGCGACGGGACGGCCGATTCCACCGCCTTGGCCGCCGAGCTCAAGCGGCTGGCGGAGAGCTCGCTGCCCCCGCATCAGCGGCCGCGCGAGATCCGCATAGTAAGCGAGCTGCCGCGCACCGCCACCGGCAAGCTCCAGCGCTTCCGGCTCAAAGCAGAGGTGGAGGCGCACCCGTGACGGGGGCGAGGAACAGGATCGACATCAAGGTCCGCTGGTCGGAGGCCGATCCGGCGGGCATCGCCTTCTACCCGCGCTTCTTCGAGTGGTTCGACATGGCCACGGAAGCGCTCTTCGAATCGCTGGACATGCCCTGGCCGATGCTCTTTCCCAGGTATCGCGTGGTCGGAGTGCCCATCGTCGACGTGGGCGCCCGCTTCGCCTCGCCCGTCCGCTACGGCGACACGGTGACGGTGCGCGCGGGCATCAGCGACGTGGCAGAGAAGACATTTCGTGTCGAGCACGAAGTGTCCGTGGGCGAGCGCCACTGCGCCTCGGGCTTCGAGGTGCGCGCCTGGGTCGGGCAGCCCGACGAGCCGGGCGGGAGGCTTCGCGCCCGAGCATTGCCGGTCGAGGTGGCCACCAGGCTCAAGGGACAGGGAGGCGCATACGCATGAAACCCGAAGTCGTCTACACCAAGTCCGCGCCCACGACGGGCTTCTCGGAAGGCATCGAGTCGCCCATCGCCCAAGGGGTCAAGTGCGGCCAGTTCCTGTTCGTCTCGGGGCAGGGGCCGCTCGATCCCGCGACCAAGGAAGTCGTCTCGCCGGATCTGGCCGAGCAGACGCGCGTAACCCTCGACAACGTCAGGGCCGTGCTGGAGGCCGGGGGTACTTCCATCGAGAACGTGGTCAAGGTGGGTGTCTTCCTGCGCGACATGAACGACTTCCCCGTGTTCAACCGCGTGTTCAAGGAGTACTTCAAAGGCGTGCAGCCGGCGCGCACCACCGTCGAAGCCGCCGCGCCGCGCCAAGGCGTCAACGTGGAGATCGACTGCATCGCGTTCATCCCGTGACCCTTTCCCTCTCCCTCCTTAGGAGGAGAGGGCAGGGTGAGGGTGGATGAGGTTCGAATCGCCCCCTCACCCCGGCCCTCTCCCCTCTCGGGGAGAGGGAGACTAGGAGGAGGAGATATGAGTTTGGTTGGGGCCTATCTTTCCGTTCACACTCCGCGCTACTGCACGCTCGAGGCGGCCTTCGAGGGCACGCTCGCGTCGGAAGTGTTTCGCCCCGTCCGCGACGGGCTGGTGGCCCAGGGCCGGGAGGTCGCCAAGGCGCGCCTCGACGCGATGGTGATCAACTCGTGTCACCTGATCACGACCTTTCCCACCGTGGTGGACGCCACCCCGCGCCACCGGGGCGTCCTCACCGCCCAGGAGGCGCCCGAGATCATCCACGGCGTCGGCTATGACATCCCCGGCGACTACGAGCTGGCCGCCTCCATCGTCGCGCGCGGGCGGGCGGCGGGGCTCCAGTCCGTGCTGGCCAATGACGTGCACTATCCGCTCGACTACGGCACCGTCATGCCTATGGTGTGCTACCTCGATCGCGCGCAGAAGCTGCCCATGGTTCCCGTGTCGGTGTGTCTCAGCGCGGATCTCGCGGAGTCCTTCGAGTGGGGGCGTCACGTCGCGAATGCGGCGCGGGAGAGCGGAAAGCGGGTGGGTTTCGTGGCGAGCGGGAGCGTGTCCCACAAACTGGTCCGAGGCCCGGAGAAAGGGCCACGGCCCGAGGACGAGGAGCTCGATCATCGCCTCGCGAAAATGCTCGCGGCAGGACAGTACGCGGAGCTCTGGGCCTGGCTGCCCGAATTCTGCCGGGCGACCCAGGCCGAGATGGGCGGACGTCACCTCGCCATGCTCACGGGAGCGGTGATGGAGTCGAAGCAGCGCTTCGGCGCGGCGGTGCATGCGTACGGGCCATCCTCGGGGAGCGGTAACTACGTCATTTCCCTGACCGCGGAAGCTTAGCGGATACCGACCGGTTCGGTTATTCTTGGGTGGCCATTTTCGGGCCGACCGATATCACGACTCCGTGACCACGCACTCCGATGAAGGAGGCAGCAGATGAAAGCAGTGACACGTCGAACGTTCCTGGGCGGAGCCGCCGCGACCGCGGTGGGGGTGGCGGCCGGGCCGTGGGTGCTCCGCGCGCACGCACAGTCGGGACCACTCAAGGTCGGACTCGTGCTCCCCTACACGGGCGCGTATGCGGTGCTGGGCGAGAGCATCACGCAGGGCATGGAGCTCGTGTTCGCCCGCGAGAACTGGGTGGTGGCCGGCCGCAAGGTCGAGATGATCAAGGAAGACGACGAGATGAAGCCCCCGGTGGGCATACGGAAGACGGAGAAGCTCATCGATTCGGACAAGGTGGACATCCTCACGGGGCCCGTGCACAGCGGCATTCTCCTCGGCATGCGTGACAAGGTGCATGCGAGCAAGACCATCCTCATCGTCTCCAATGCCGGGGCCGACGACATCAGCCGCGCCAAGTGCTCCAAGTGGATCTTCCGCACGTCGTTCTCGAACTGGCAGCCCAACTGGCCGATGGGCCCGTGGGTGGCCAAGAACGTGTCCAAGGAAGTCTTCGTGGCCGCCCCGAACTATCAGGCGGGCAAGGACCAAATGGGCGCCTTCAAGGAGTCGTTTCTCGCCTCGGGAGGCAAGGTGATCGGCGAGGATTATCCGAAGCTCGGCGAGACCGACTATGCCCCGTACCTGACGAAGATCAAGCAGTCCGGGGCCAAGGCCGTCTACGCCTTTTTCTCCGGCACGGATGCCGTGGGCTTCGTGAGGCAGTTCGACGAGTTCGGTCTCAAGCAGTCGGTCAAGCTCACGGGCGCCGGCTTCCTCGTCGAGCCCGACGTGCTGCCCGCCCAGGGCAAGGCGGCGCTCGGTATCATCAGCGGGCACTTCTACACGCCCCTCCTCGACAATCCCACGAACGTGCGCTTCGTGAAGGAGTTCCGCGAGAAGTTCGGTGGGAAGATGCCGGACGGCTTCGCCTGCCAGGGCTACGACACCGCGGAGACCATCGTGCGCGCGGTCAAGGCGACCAACGGCAATACGCAGGACAAGGAGAAGCTGGTGGCGGTGATCGAGAAGACGGAGTTCGACAGCCCCCGCGGCCACTTCCGCTTCGACCCCAAGACCCACAACGTGATTCAGCCGTACATCTACGTCCGCGAGGTGAAGGAAGTGGCCGGCGGCCTCAACAATGTCCCGATCGACAAGGTCGCCGACGTGAAGGACCCCGGCGCTGGCTGCACGCTGCCTGCCTAGCGCGCGCGTACGAAATGGGACGGGAGCCGGGCTCACCCCGGCTCCCGCCATCTGATCGCGTGCTCGTCGTCTCGGACGTCTTCGCCCAGGCCCTCAACGGGCTGGCCTACGGCGTCCTCCTCTTCCTCCTCTCGGTCGGCCTCACCCTCATCTTCGGCATGCTCGACATCGTCAACCTCGCCCACGGCTCCTACTACATGCTGGGCGCCTACGCGGGCGTCACCGTCCTCATGATGACGGAGAGCTTCTGGCTCGCCCTCGTGGTCGCCCCCGTAGCGGTGGGCGTGGTGGGGGCGGTGGTGGAGCGGCTCTGTCTCCGGCCGCTCTACCGGCGCGGACCACTGGACCAGGTGCTGCTCACCTTCGGACTCATCTATCTCTTCGAGGACCTGGTGAAGTGGATCTGGGGCGGGCGTATCCGCTCCATTCCCGCCCCCGCGCTTCTCACCACGTCGGTGAACGTGCTGGGCGCCACCGTTCCGTCGTACCGGGTGTTCGTGATCGTGTTCGGCCTGGCCGTAGCGGTGGCCCTCTGGCTCCTCGTGGAGAAGACGCGGCTCGGCGCCGTCATTCGCGCGGGCGTCTTCGATTCGGAGATGGCGGCGGGTATGGGCATACCCATCGATCGCGTCTTCACCGGCGTATTCGCCTTCGGGGCGGGGCTCGCCGGGCTCTCGGGGGTGATCGCGGGGCCCATTCAGTCGGCGGCCCCTTCCATCGGGGCGACCATCCTGATCCCCGCCCTCATCGTGGTGGTGGTGGGCGGCCTCGGCAGTCTCAAGGGCTCGCTGGTTGGCAGCCTCATCATCGGCCAGGCCGAGACCTTCGGAAAGGCGTGGCTGCCCGGCGCCTCCATGCTCATGATCTACGCCGTGATGGCGCTCATCCTCATGCTGCGCCCTCAGGGTCTGTTCGGCCGGCCCCTCAAGTGATGGCGCGCACGCTCGGCCTGGCCCTCGTGGTGGCGGCGGTCGTCGCCTTCCCCCTCTTCGTGGGACCGTATCCGGTCAAGCTCGTGCAGGAGATCCTGATCTGGGGCATCTTCGCCATGAGCCTCGACCTCCTCATGGGCTATGCGGGCATGGTGTCGTTCGGCCACTCGGCGTTCTTCGGGATCGGCGCCTACACCGCGGCCCTCCTGCTCCCCACGTGGCCGGGCCTCCTCTCCGCGCTCGGTGCTCCCGCCCTCGCGGCAGCCGTGGGCGCGCTGGCCATCGGCTTCTTCTCGATCCGCGTGGGGGGCGTCTACTTCATCATGCTGACCCTCGCGTTCTCCCAGATGTTCTTCGCTCTGACCTTTCAGAATGCCTTTCTCGGCGCGGAGGACGGGATCACGAGCGTGCCCCGGCCCCTCGTCTTCGGCGTGGGGATCGGCTCGCTGGGGGGTTTTCACGTCTATCTCATCACCATCGTTGGCGCGGCCGCCCTCCTCCTCCATCGCATCGTTCGCTCGCCCTTCGGTCATGTGCTGCGGGGCATTCACGACAACGAGGAGCGCATGCAGGCCGTCGGCTACCCCGTCGGTCGCTACAAGCTGCTCGCCTTCGTCATGGCGGGAACGGTGGCGGGCGTGGCCGGATCCCTCTACACGCAGTTCGTGGGCTCCATCTCCCCCGACGCGTTTCTCTGGACCACCTCGGGGGAGGCGCTCCTCATGGTGATCATCGGGGGCACGGGCACGCTGAACGGGGCATGGCTGGGAGCGGCGGCCTTCATCCTGCTGCAGAGCCTCGTCAGCTCCTACACCGAGCGCTGGATGCTCATCCTGGGACTCACCTTCGTGCTCTTCGTCCTCTTCGCTCCCGGGGGTATCGTGGGCGCGCTGCGCGGCCGCGTGGGCGTGCGCTCGTGACGCCCACCTTGCTCGCCCCCGCCTTGCTCGCCATAGACGCCCTCACGCGGACCTTCGGCGCCCTCTCCGCGCTGGCCGGCGTGTCGCTGGCCGTGGCCGCGCGAGAGCGTCGCGCCGTCATCGGGCCCAACGGGGCGGGCAAGACCACGCTCTTCAACGTGATCACCGGGCAGCTCCCGCCCAGCGGAGGGCGCATCGTCTTCGACGGCGAGCCCATCGCGGGGCTGCCCCCGCACGCGGTGGCGCGTCGCGGAGTCTCGCGCTCGTTCCAGCGCACGAACCTCTTCCCCCGGCTCACCGTGCTGGAGAATCTGCGGCTCGCCGCGGCGGCCGGCGCGGGCGGCAGCTACAATTTCTTCGGCGGGGTGGAGCGCGTGACGGCGCCCCTCGCGCGGGCGCGCGACACGGGGGCGGCCGTCGGGCTCGCTGAGCGTCTCGACACGGTGGCCGGCCAGCTCTCCTACGGCGAGCAGCGCCAGCTCGAGGTGGGGGTGGCGCTGGCCACGCGCCCCAAGCTGCTCCTCCTCGACGAGCCCACCGCGGGCATGTCGCCGGAAGAAACGCAGCGCATGACCCGAATGCTCGAAGGGCTGCCGCGCGACGTGACCCTGCTCATCATCGAGCACGACATGGACGTGGTGGCGTCTCTCGCCGACCGGGTGACCGTGCTCCACTACGGCGAAGTGCTGACCGAGGGCACCTTCGACGAGGTCAAGCGGGACCCGCGCGTGTACGAAGTCTATCTCGGGAGCGCGTGATGCTCGAGGTCGAAGGCATCCACACCTACTACGGCGAGAGCCATATCCTCCACGGCGTCTCCATTCGCGTGGGCGCGGGCGAGGCGGTGGCCCTCCTCGGGCGGAATGGCGCGGGGAAGACCACCCTCATTCGGAGCGTGGCCGGCTTCACCCCTCCGCGCGACGGCCGCGTCCGCCTCGATGGCGAATCGATCGACGCGTGGCCCGCCCACCGCATCGCGCGCCGTGGCCTCGCCCTCGTTCCGCAGGGGCGGCGCATCTTCGCGCCCTTGACCGTTCGGGAGAATCTTCTTCTGGGCGCGCGCGGCTCCGCGTGGACGCTCGATCGTGTCTACGATCTCTTCCCGCGTCTCAGAGAGCGGGCGGAGCAGTGGGGGGGCACCCTGTCGGGCGGCGAGCAGCAGATGCTCGCCATCGGGCGCGCCCTCTTGACCAACGGGCGTATGCTGGTGCTCGACGAGCCGTCCGAGGGGCTGGCCCCCGCCATCGTGCGGGAGGTCGGGCGCATCGTGAGCGGGCTCAAAGGCGACCGGCTCTCCATCCTGCTCGTCGAGCAGAACTATCACCTGGCCCTTCGTGTCGCCGATCGCGTCTACGTCATGAACAAGGGACAGATCGTCTGGGAGGGCACGCCCGCCGGTCTCGAGGCGGACGAGGACGTCAAACGTCGCTACCTGGGGGTGGCATGAGCTGGATCGATCCGGATTTTCCGAAGCGCGCCACGCCCAGCGACAGGGTCGGGCGCGTGCTGGGTCTCAATCCTGGGATGATGACGGGCCCGGGCACCAATACCTATCTGGTGGGAACGCGCGACCCCATTGTCATCGACACGGGTGCCGGTATGGCCGGCTACCTGGGCGTGTTCGACGAGTATCTGGCCGAGCGCGGCTGGCGGAGCCCCTCGCGCATCATTCTCACGCATCGGCACGTGGATCACATCGGCGGAGTGCCGCATCTCCGTGAGCGCTTTCCCGGTTTGCCCGTGGCCAAGATGATTCACAAGGACGAGGGGTTGCCGGAGGGAACGGCGGACCTGCGCGACGGCCAGGTGGTGAAGGGTGAGGGGGTGACCCTCGTGCCTGTGCACACCCCAGGTCACGCGTCCGATCACCTCTGCTACTTTCTCGAAGAGGAGCGCGCGCTCTTCAGCGGCGACCTGATCCTGAACGGATCCACGAGCGTTATTCCGGACGAGGATGGCGATCTCGCCGACTACATGGCGTCCCTCCGGCGTGTGCAGGCTCTCGCCCCGCGGCGGATCTATCCCGCGCATGGGGCGGTCATCGAGGACGCGGCGGGGAAGATCCAGGAATACATCGACCACCGGCTGGAGCGGGAGCGGCAGATCCTCGAGAGGCTGGGCGGCGGCGCCCGCACGGTTCCGGAAATGGTGAAGATCATCTACGCCGAGGTTCCCGAGAAGCTTCACGTGATGGCGGGCAAGTCTGTCCACTCCCACCTCAAGAAGCTCGTCAAGGATGGGCGGGTGGCGGAAGAGAAGCTACCCTCCGCTCCATCGCGCTGGAGACTGCTCTAGAGGATCGACCTTGGGAGACATACTGTTATCGGGCGGGTGGCGTCGGGGGCGACGGTGGCGCAGCCGCGGAGTGGGCCCTTCACAAGTGTGCGCAGCCCGAAGGGCTGCGATTCACGCTGGGTAGGGTGGCGAAGTCGGCTGCGCCACCGTCGCCCCCCACGACAGGACCCGTCCGCCGCGCGCGAAGTTCTTATGAACCGCGACGGTCGGTGATGGTGGCGATGACCAAACGGTAGCCGAGGTCGAGCTCGGACTTGGCGAGGAGATGACGGTGGCGTCTCTCCCAGCTTCCGTCTTCCAGGTCGCGGTGGAGGCGGGTGAGGCCGGGCTCGAGCGAGTCGAGCTTGGTGAAGGTGGACATGGCGCCGCGGACGCCGGGGTCGAGGTAGGCATGGGGCCGCCGCCAGTAGGCGCCGAGGAAACCGTCGCTGCAGTCGTGCGGGATGGGAAGCGCGTGGACCTCGAGGTGCGCGAACACGCCCCTGATGTCCTCCATCGTCGGGAAGATCGGCCGGTCGATGGAGGCGAGGGCGGGGAAGTAGTCGGCGATGAGCCAGAAGTCCGGCGATGCGGGATCCCAGGTGAGCATCACCACGCGCTGACGGGCGACGCGCGCCAGCTCGGCGAGGCCTCGCGCGCGATCGGGCCAATGGTGAAGCGTGAGGATCGCGAGCGCCGCGGCGAAGGCGTCGTCGCGGAACGGCAGATGGGTCGCCGAGGCCTGGACCACGGGGGCGGTGCCCGCTCCGCGCTGGCTGATCATGGAGAGCGCGGGCTCCACCGCGACCACCCGGCGATCCATCGGCTCGTAGGAGCCTGCGCCTGCCCCGACATTCAAGACGGTGTCGGCGTCGCCCAGGGCGAGGTTGATGGCGTGGGCGATGCGCGGGTCGGGCCGGCGGTAGGTGTGATAGCCGCCGCCGATCTTGTCGTAGAGCTCCGAAGTCAACGACGGTCCGGCGGGGCGAGGGGAGGCTATGTGCTCGCGGCGCCGATCAATGCGGCGAAGAGACGTCGGGCGGGCTCGGAGCCGCCGACCAAATGCTCGGGATGCCACTGGACTCCGAGCACGAAGCGCGAATCGTCGGCGAGCTCCACGCCCTCGATCAGCTGATCGGGCGCCCAGGCCACGGCCGTGAGCCCGCGGCCGAGCGCCTTGATGACCTGGTGGTGGAAGCTGTTGACCTCGACGTCGTCCGTGCCGAGGATTCCCGCCAAGCGGCTGCCCGGCGTGACCGTGACCTTGTGGGTCGTCTGGTCCCGCGCCTCTTTCTGACTGTGCTGGACTTCCGTGCCCGGGTCGGTGCCCACGTCCTGGTAGAGGGAGCCGCCCAGCGCGACATTGAGCACCTGGATGCCCCGACAGATCGCGAGGAGGGGAGTGCGCTTCTCGAGCGCGATGTGCGTCACCGCAGTCTCGAGGGCATCGCGGGCCGGCGCGACGTCGTAGAGCGTTGAGTGCGGCGCCTCCCCGAAGCAGGCCGGGTCCATGTCGCCGCCTCCCGTGAGGAGGACCGCGTCGAGGCCGCGCACCAGCCGCTCCAGCGAGGACTTCGAGAGCTGAGGGGGCAGCAGCACGGGCACGCCGCCCGCCTGTTGCACGGCGTGGAGATAGGCGGAATTGACGTAGGCGCGCTCGGGATTCTGGTCGACGGTGATGGAAGTGGTGACACCCACCAGCGGTTCGCGAGACATATGGCTATGCTACCATACGCCGCATGAGCCTCGACTCCGCCTCCTCACAGAAAGACGCAGGCGCCGGACCAGCCGCGGGCCCCATGCATCAGGTGATGGGCCGCCGTTGGATGGTCGCCGCGGGACATCCCCTGGCCGCTCAGGCCGCCGCGCGCATCCTCGAAGCCGGAGGCAATGCCATCGACGCCGGGGTGGCCGCGGGACTCACGCTCGGAGTGGTGCATCCGGACATGGTCAGCTTCGCCGGGGTGGCGCCCATCCTCGTGCATCTCGGACGGACGGGCGAGACCTTCGAGGTCTCCGGCGTCGGCCCGTATCCCAAGCGCGCAACGGCGGAGTTCTTCCGCGAGAAGTGCGGCGGTCAGATCCCCGTGGGTCTGCTCCGCACCGTGGTGCCCGCGGCCCCCGACGCGTGGTGCGCGGCCCTCGAGCGCTGGGGGACCAAGAGCTTCGGGGAGACCGTGGCCCCCGCCCTCGAGTGCGCGGAGCACGGTTTCCCCCTCTCCGTCTTCTCCGCGTATCAGCTTGGCCGCGCCGCCGACAAGATTCGCCGCTTTCCCACCTCGGCCGCGGTCTACCTGAAGGACGGACAGGGCCCACCCGCCGGTCATCTGCTCGTTGAAGCGGAGCTCGCGCAGACCATCAAGATTATGGTTGCCGCCGAGGTGAAATCCCGCGCGCGGGGGCGGGCCGGCGCCATTCGCGCCGCACGGGACTCGTTTTACAAGGGCGAGATTGCCCTGCGCATCGCCGACTACCACGCGCGCGAGGGTGGGCTCCTCACCACCGAGGACCTCGCTGACTTCTCTGTGGAGATCGCACCGGCCTTGAAGACGCCCTTCGGGGACTACGAGATTGCCTCGTGCGGCTTCTGGTGCCAGGGGCCCGTGCTCCTTCAGATGATGAATCTGATCGAGGACTATGACTGGCCAACCCTCGGCCACAACACGCCGCGCGCCCTGCACATCCTGACCGAGGCGATGAAGCTCGCCTTCGCGGATCGCGAGGCGTACTACGGCGACCCCCTGTACGTGAAAGTGCCGGCGGACGGTCTCTTGTCCAAGGAGTACGCGCGAGCGCGGAGAGCGCTCATCCGCGAGGATCGCGCCTGGCCCGACCTGCCTCCCGCGGGCGATCCGCTCGGACTTCGCGCCACCGCCAATGGCGGCCACGGCGTCTCCGGGTCCATCACCCTCAGGCCCGAGGGCTCCCTCGATACCTCGTATGTCTGCGTGGTGGATGCCGAGGGCAATGCGTTCTCCGCGACGCCCAGCGATCCCGGAGTGGATTCGCCGCTCATTCCCGGTGTTGGCTGCGTCGTGTCGCCGCGAGGATCACAGGGATGGCTCTCGCCGGGTCATCCGAGCCTCGTGGCCGGGGGCAAGCGGCCACGTCTCACGCCCGCGCCCGCCATGGTGCTGCGCGACGGCCGCGCCTTCATGCCGATCGGTACGCCGGGTGGCGACGTCCAGCAGCAGGCCATACTCCAGGTCTTCCTCAACGTCACCGCGCACGGTATGGCGCCCCAGCAGGCCATCGAGGCGCCCCGGATCGCCACCCGGAGCTTCCCTGATTCCTTCTGGCCTCACGTGCACGCCCCCGGCGTGCTCGAGGCCGAGGCGCGCGTGAGCCCCGAGACGCGAGCCGCGCTCGGGGCGCTTGGCCATTCCATGGCTGCGTGGCCCGACTGGGATTGGCGCGCCGGTGCCGTCTGCTGCGTGGTAGTCGGGCCCGACGGCGTCTTCAGGGGCGGGGCGGATCCGCGTCGCGGGGCCCTCGCCATCGGCTGGTAGCAACAACCTTCTTCAGACGGCGGCGGCTCCGGCGTAAGCGGAGATCAGCGCCGACAGCTGGAAGGGCTTGGCGATCACGAAATCCACGACCGAGCTCGCTTCCCCGACCGGCGCCTCGGTTTCATCCCACCCGGTCATGAGGCCGATCCGCAGGCTGGGCCAGCGTCCTCTCACGGAGCGCGCCAGATCCGTGCCGGTCATGCCCGGCATGCCCAGATCGGTCAGGACGAGATCCACGGACTGTCCCGCGTCGAGCCAGGCCAGCGCCTCGGGGCCACCCGCGGCCTCGAAAATGGTGTAGCCCGCCGTGCCGAGCAGGTCGGCGACCGCGCCGCGGACTTCTGGCTCGTCGTCGACAACGAGCACACGGAGCGCCGCCGTGTCCGCCAGGGCGACCGGGACGGGGGGCGGGGGGCGAAGGGCGGGGAGCACTGCGGGCAAGGCGATGTGCACGGTGGTGCCGCGGCCCAGCCCGGTCTCGATGTCGATCCTTCCGTTGTGACGCTGGACTATGCCGTAGGTGACGGAGAGGCCGAGTCCGGTACTCTTGGGGCCCTTCGTGGTGAAGAAGGGCTCGAAGGCGCGCTGCCGTACTTCATCGGTCATTCCTGAGCCGGTATCCGACACCGTGCAGTGCACGTCCTTGGCGTCCGACCACGTCCGGAGGGTGAGCTGCCCGCCTCCCGGCATGGCGTCGATGGCATTGAGGACGAGGCTCATGAGAACCTCGCGGAGCGGCGCGAGCTCTCCCGCCACCGCTTTGATTCCGCCCAGGTGGAGCTCGGTGTCGATACGGATCTGGCGGAGCTGGGCTTCGTTGTGCCAGCGCGGCCGCGTCAGCTCGAGCACCTCCTGGGCCAGCTGATTGAGGTCCACGGGGGTGGCGCGCGACACCGGCTGCACACGGCTGAAGCGCTGGACACGACGGACCACCTCCGCGCCGTCCTGGGCGGCCCGCTGAATGATCTCGATATAGCGCCGCGCCTCGGGATCCGTGGGGACCTTGACGAGCAGGATCTCCAGCCGGCCGAGAATCACCGCGAAGAGGTTGTTGAGATGGTGCGCCATGCCCGAGGCGAGCTTGCCGATGGCGGAGAGCGTCTCCCCTCGCACGAGCTGGGCCTGGGTCGCGCGCAGATCGTCCACCACGCTCTGACGCTGTCGAGCCGACTCCTGTGCCTCTTCGAGCAGGCGGGCGTTGTCGACGGCGTAGGCGATGTAGGTGAGGAGGGTGGCGAGGAACTGGAGATCGGAAGTGCTGAACGGGCGCGGGGTGGGGGGGGTGGTGCCTGCGTCTTCCTTCCGCACGAGGCTCATGACGCCGACCACGCGATCGCCTGCGCGCAGGGTCATGCAAAGGAAAGAGCCGCTGGCTTGCCGCGTATCCTTGACCTGCGTGAAGCGCGCGTCCTTCTCCATGCTCTCGATGACGATGGCGTCACCGAGCTCGGCGACCTTGCCCGCGATGCCCTCCCCGAGAGTGACCTCGGCCGACTCGGTGATCTCGTCGGGCAGGCCTCGGGAGGCGGCCGGGCGTAGGAGGCCGTTGTCCTGATCGAGGAGCATGATGGACCCGGCGCCGGCGTGGACCGCCCGCATGGTGGTCTGGAGAAAGGACGGAAGCAGATCCTCGATCTTCGGACTGCGCGCGGACAACTCCACCAGCTCGTTGAGGGTGCCCAGCTTGAAAACGAGATCTTCGAGCCGCTGCGTGGAAGCCCGGAGATCGTCGAGCATCTGCTGGAAAGCGCCGGCCAGCTGACCGATCTCGGAGACATGACCCAGCCCCGGCACCCGCTCCGGCGCGCTCACGACGTCGGAGGCCGCAGCGGCCTCTCCGGGCGCGAGCTGGACTTTCACGGCCAGGCGGGAGATCTGGTCCACCATCCGCCGGAAGACGATGAAGCCCAGGCAGGCAATGAAGACGGCCATGAAGGCGGCGAACTGGGCTTCCATCTTCGAGATGAGGCCCGAAGACGAGATGACGGCCACGAAGAGGAGCAGGGGCAGGAGGGCAACCAGGACGAAGATCACCGCGGCCGCCTCGCGAAGGCTCATTGCTCTGGACACGAGACCGGGGACTTTCATCGGTGGTTCTTTCTACTGTAGAATCCCGGCAGACGTTTTACCTAGGGTTAGTTATGCGGGTCCACCGGTCATCGAAGGGAGGGCGAGTCACATGTTCAATCCGCTGAGCCGCAGAGAAGTCTTGAGATTCGGCGCCTTTACGACGGTGGGCGGCGTTCTGACGCCCGGCATCTCCCTGGCCCAGGCCATTGTCACGGACACCAAGGGTATCGTGGCTCGGGAGATTCAGCTCCCCGTCGGGGGCACGGGCATTCCCGCCTACGATGCCCGCCCCGAAAAAGCCGGCCGTTTCCCGATCATCGTGGTCATCTCGGGCTTCACGGGCAACAACGAGCACAACAAAGACGTTGTCCGGCGCTTCGCCCAAGCCGGCTTCTACGCGATCGCGCCCGAGCTCTATCATCGCGAGGGCGGCATGCAGGGGAAGAACTTCCAGGAGATGGGGCAGATCTCGGGTAAGGTCACCCGGGCCCAGTACCTCGGCGATATCCGCGCCGCCGCCGACTACGCCAAGCAGCAGCCTTGGGCGCAGGCGGATCGATTGGGCGTGACGGGCTTTTGCGGCGGGGGCGCGCTCACTCTCCACTTCGCGGCGGAGTATCCGGCGGTGGCCGCGGCTGTGCCCTGGTACGGTCACGTGAAGCGGACGTTCTCCGACGCGCCGGGCGTGGACGCCTTCAGCCTCGCCGACAAGCTCACCATGCCCGTGCTGGGACTCTACGGCGAAGCCGACCCCGGCATTCCGCCAGACGACGTCCGGCGCTTCGAAGCCGAGCTCAAGAAGCGCAATCCGGCGGACCAATTCGTGCTCTATCCAGGAGCGCCACACGCCTTCTTCTCTGACGACCGCCCCCAGATCTACAAGAAGGATGCGGCGGAGGACGGATGGAAGCGGTGCGTGGCGTTCTTCGACAAGTACCTGAAGGGGTAGCGGGGCTCGCGGGCTAGAGCCGGATCTCGATCCAGGCCCGACGGTGGATACGGCCGGTGAGGCGCGAGAGGGCATCGGCCAGCCACACCTGCCAGCCGTACTTCGTGCGGAGCGCCGCGTGGGCGCGATCGATCGCCCGGGGCTCCGTGAGAATGCGCGCGGTCCCCTCGCGCCATTCGCCGCGGACCCGACCGCGCGCGTCCGAAGGGGCCAGACGCGCTCTCGAGAAACGACGGAGCCGTTTGACCTTGCCCGACTCTCCCGCCGTGACCACGTACAGCCTTCCCTCGGCGGCGGCAAACCAGACCGGCGTCGCGACTGCCGTCCCGTTGCCGCGGAAGGTGGCGAGGCTCACGTAACGGTGCCGGTCGAGATCGCCGAGCTCGGTCACGGGTCGCT